>CACRXC010000145.1_pt1 | contig 23478 bp, 23 predicted proteins | sample 5377091 | NCBI WGS metagenome assembly CACRXC01 (sample SAMEA6061845, study PRJEB28556) | metagenome | reverse complement strand
CCCAGCCGGGCGGCGGCCTCGGCCCGGTCGGCCGGGTGGAGCGGGAACTCCAGCGCGGCGCCGCGCGGGCGGACGCCGAGGAGGGTGAGGAGGTTCAGGCACCGGAGGACCTCGGGGAGGTCTTCGGGATAAGGCTGGCCCAGGTCGGGCCGGAGGCCGGTCCCGTCGGCCGGGTAGTAGCCCACGGTCAGCCGGGCGCCCAGGGCGGCGAGGAAGCCGTTGCTGACCGCGCCGTTGCCGTGGAACTGGAGGGCCAGGTCGTAGCGGCGCTGCCGGACCCGGACCAGGAAGGCGGCCAGCCGGTCGGCCTCCACCGGCACCTCCGGGATGCCCGGCCAGCCGGGGAACTCCAGAAAGTCGTCGGTGTAGCCGAACCGGGCCAGGAACTCCCGGGCCCAGGGCAGGCCGATGAAATCGATACGGGCGCGGGGGAAGGCGGCCCGCAGCGCCCGGAGCGCCGGGATGAGCAGCAGGAGGTCGCCCAGGTGCAGGGCCCGCAGGACGGCGATCCGCATCATCGCTCCCGGCCGGGCTGGAGAGCAGGGGCCGTGCCAGCGGCCGCCAGCAGCTCGAGAACGGCCCGGGCCACCCCCGCCGGCGGCAGGTCGAGGCAGGCCAGACCGTAGGGGCAGTCGAAGCGGTAGCAGGGGCTGCAGGGCGTCTCGCGGCGGAGCAGACGGTGACGGGTGGCCCGGGGGCGCCACTGGCACTCCAGCTCGGTGCCGGCGAAGAGGACGACCACCGGGACGCGGCTGGCGTCGGCCAGGTGCATGGCCAGGGTGTTGGGCGTGAGGACCAGCGCCGCCCCGGCGACCAGGGCGGCCAGGGTCGGGAGGTCGGTCCGCCCGGCCAGCGAGACGGTCCGGGGTGGGAGAGGGCCGGCGGCCGCCAGCCGCTCGGCCTCGGCCCGGTCGCCGCCGAGCACCGCCCAGCCCGGCCAGGCCGCGAGCACCATGGCCAGGGCCTGGAGCAGGCGGTCGAGCGGGTAGCGTCGGGCGGGGCAGGAGGCGCCGGGGGTGACCAGAAGGTAGGGCCCGGCCACCCCGGCCCGCCGGAGGAGACGGGCCGCCCGGCGGCGGGCGGCCGGCGGGAGGCTGAGCGCCAGCTGCCGATCGCCGACCGGCAGGCCCACCGCCTCGACCAGGCGCAGGTTGCGCTCGGCCTGGTGCAGGGCGTCGGGCGGCGGCGGGACGGGATGGGAGAGCACGCCTCCGCCGAACTCCTTCGACTGGCCGATCCGCACCGGGATGCCGGCCAGGTAGGCGGCGTAGGCCGGGGGGAAGGGGCTCTGGGCGAAGCTGGTGAAGATGATGGCCACATCGTAGCCGCCACGGCGCAGCCGGGCGATCAGCCGGCGCTCGCGGGCCGGGTCGAAGGGCAGCCGTCCGGTCACATCCTGCCAGAGCGGGCGACTGACCAGAAGAGCGTCCACCCAGGGCAGGAGAGGCCAGACCTCGGCGCCGGCCGGGCTGGTCCAGAGCGTGAGGTGCACCTGCGGCCGGGCCTCCTTGATCGCCCGCAGGGCCGGCCCGCAGAGGAGGACGTCGCCCCGGTTGTCCTGGCGGACGGCGAGCACACGCCGGACGTCGTCCCAGGCGATGGGCCGGGTCTGGAGGACGGCCTGGCTCTCCGGGGGGAAGAGCGGCGCCGGTGCCGGCGCGTCGATGGGAGCGGCCGGGCACCCGGTCGCTGGCGCGGGGAGTGGGATCACGCCGGTCTCTCCTTTTCGGGGGTGAGCAGCCGCCATACCGCCTGGACGACCGTCTCCGGGGCGATGTCCTCCAGGCAGTTGACCTTCTCCGGGTAGCGACAGACACCGCTCCACCAGCAGCGCTGCAGGGTGAAGTTGCGCGGCTGGAGCTCGGGACAGGCGAACGGCGACTGGAGATTGACGCTGGGCGCCGGGAGTCCGTAGCGTCCGGCCCAGGTCGGGCCGAAGAGGGCGACCACCGGGGTGCCGACGGCGGCCGCCAGCCGGGCCGGGCCGGTGTCGGCCGAGACGACGGCCGCCGTGCCCTGGAGCCGGGCGGCCAGCGTGCGGAGGTCGGAGGGCGGCAGGAGCAGCGCCCCGCTGCGGTCGGCCAGCGCCCGGGCGACCTGGGGGTGCTCGCCGGCGATGACGGCGCAGGGATAGCCCTCGGCCCGCAGCCGCCGGGCCACCTGGACGAAGGCGTCGGGCGGCCAGGCCTTGACCGGCATGCCGCTGTGGGGGTTGAGGACCACCACCCGGTCGCGGGCCAGGCCCTGGCCCTGCCACCAGGCGGCGGCGGCCTGCTGTTCGGCCGGGGTGAGGTAGAGGCGGGGCACGGGGTCGAGCGTCTCCGGCCGGACGAGCCCCTCGGCCAGCAGGTTGAGCAGGAAGACCTCCTCGTTGCGCCGGTCGATCGGCGGCTGGCGCCAGAGGTTGTCCACCCGGACCACGGCCGGGGCCTGGCGGACCAGGTCGGCCAGCCCGCTGTGGCGGCTGTCGCTGATAATGGCGTCGAAGAACTCGCGGGCCAGGAGATCGGCCACCCAGGCGCGCAGCCACGCCCCGGCCACGGGCCCGGTCGGGCGCTCCAGGCCGATGACCCGGTGGACCAGCGGATCGCTCTGGAGCAGGCTGCTGCCCGGTCGGAAGGTCAGAACGGTCAGGTGGGCCAGCGGGTGGCTGCGGGCCAGAGCGTGGATGGCCGGCAGGGCGATCAGGAGATCGCCGATCCCGCCGAGGAGTTCGATAAAGAGCACCGAGCGCAGGATCATGGGCGCTCCCGTCGGGCGGTCTTCAGGAGGTCCCAGACGGTCGCCACCACCGTCTCGGGGGAGACGGTGGCCAGACAGGCGTTGTCGTAGGGGCAGCGGAAGAAGCGGCAGAGGGCGCAGTCCACCGGACGGTAGAGGAGACGGTGGGGGACCCGCCAGGGGCCCCACTGGGCGGGGTCGTTGGTCTGGGCGAAGAGGGCGACCACCGGCGTCTGCAGGCCGGCGGCCAGGTGCATCGGACCGGTGTTGTTGGTGAGGACGAGGTCGGCGGTGGCGATGAGGCCGGCCAGCTGGGGGAGGGTGGTCTGGCCGGCCAGAGACAGGGCGGTCGGGCCGGCCACCTGGGTGGCCAGGGCCCGTTCGGCCGGCCCGCCGGTGACGAGGACCGCCGCCCCCTGGGCCGTGAGCCGGGCCACCACCTGGGCGTAGAGGGCCGGTGGGTAGGCCCGGGCCGGAGCGGTGCAGCCGGGGTGGACGATGATCCGGGGCCGGCCGGGGGGCCAGCGGGCCTCCGCCCAGGCCCGCTCGGCGGGCGGCACCCGCAGGCGGATGGCCGGGTCGCTGGTCCCAAAGCCCAGGGCGCCGACCAGGTCCAGAGCCCGTTCGACCTCGTGCAGACGGCGGTCCGGGTGACGGTGCCGGCTGGTCAGGAGCCGACCGGGAAAATCCACCGAGGCGGCGTGGCGCAGGGGGATGCCGGCCAGATAGGCCAGGAGGGCGGCCGGGAGCGGGCTCTGGTGGTAGCTGGTGAAGATGATGGCGCCGTCGAAGCGGCCGGCCCGCAGCCGCTCGAGGGTGGCCAGTTCGACGCTCGGGTCGGGGGGGCGGTCGCCGGCCAGGTCGGTCCAGGGCGCGGGGTAGACGATGACGTCGTCCAGTTCCGGGATCAGCGGGGCGACGGCGGCCCCGGTCGGGCTGGCCAGCAGGGTGAGGGCGATGTGGGGGCAGGTCTCCTTGATGGCCCGGAAGGCCGGCGTCATCAGGATCACGTCGCCCAGATTGTCGAGCCGGACGAGCAGCAGCCGGCGGGCCTGCCGCCAGCGCTCCGGGGCGACCGCCGTCCCCGCGGGGAACGGGCTCACGGTCTCACCCCCCTCTGACCGTCGCCGGTGGCGACGGCCACCCCGTCGGGGACGGGGTGGGCCAGATGGGCCAGGAGCGCCTCGCGACTGACGATGGCCGTGCGCGGCTGACGGACGGCCAGGCTGGCGGCGTCGACGGCCAGCCGGGTGGCGGTGACGAGGTCGGCGCCGGCGGCCAGGGCCAGGCCCAGGGTGGCGGCCAGGGCGTCGCCGGCGCCGATGGCCGGGGTCTGGGCGACGGTGCGGACCGGCAGGCGGCGGGCCGGCTGGCCGGGCTCGATGAGGAGCGCGCCCTCGGCGCCCAGGGTGATGACCACCGCCTGGACGTTGAGGCGGGCCAGGAGGATCTGGCCCAGCCGCTCCAGGGGGACCTCGCCGCTCAGGCGCAGGCTGCGACCGGCCAGGCGGGCCTCGTGGTGGTTGGGGGTGAGGACGGTGACGTGGCGGAACGGGTGGCGGGCCAGGTCTTTACAATCCACCACCACCGGGCGGGGGAGCTTCCGGAGCAGCCGGGTCAGCAGGCGCAGGAAGCGGGGGGTGATGGCGCCTTTCAGGTAGTCGCTGATGATGACCACGTCGCACTGGGCGTAGAGCGGGCGGAAGCGGGCGTGGAGCGTGGCCTCCAGTTCGGGGGAGAGGTCGGTGGTGATCCCCTCATCGTAGCGGGCGACCAGGTGGCCGTCGGCGACCAGGCGCAGTTTGATCGTGGTGGGCCGGTCGGCGGCCACCAGGAGGTGCTGGGTGGGGACCTGGTGGGCCTGCAGGCAGGCCTGGAGCAGGTCGCCGGTGGCGTCGGCCCCGACGACGCCCAGGAGGGCCACGGTGGCGCCCAGGGCCCGGGCGTTGACGGCGGTGTTGCCGGCGCCGCCCGGCTGGCAGAGGCGGGCCCGGCCCTGAATGACCGGCACCGGGGCCTCGGGGCAGAGACGGCTGGCCGTGCCCTCGTAGTAGGCGTCGAGCATCACATCGCCGACGACCAGCGCCCGCCGGCCGCTGAACCGCTGGACGAGAGAGGTCAGCCCGGTCACCGCCACTTCACCCGCAGCCGGCGGGAGGGGTCGGGGAGCGGCTGGCCGAGGATCCGGCGGGCGGCCGCCCAGAGGTGGCGGGCCACCACGGTGGGCGGGGTGGCCAGCGTGCGCAGTTCGGGGCCCGGGCGGCGGGTGACCAGGGCCGTCCGGCAGCCGGCGGCCTGGCCGGCCAGGACGTCGGCGGCGATATCGCCCACCATCCACGACCGCCCCAGGTCGAGGTCCAGCGCCCGGGCGGCCTGGAGGAGGAGCCCCGGGCGGGGCTTGCGGCAGGCGCAGTCCTGGCGGTAGGCGGCCACCGTGCCCGCGGGGTGGTGCGGGCAGTAGAAGTAGCCGGCGATCCGCAGGCCCGCCGTCCGCAGCCGCCGGTCCAGGGCGGCGTGGAAGGCCCGGACCGCCTCCTCGGGGAAGTAGCCACGGGCGACGCCCGACTGGTTGGTCACCACCACCAGGGTGTAGCCGTGCTGCTGGAGGAGGCGCAGGGCCGCGCGGGCGCCGGGCCGGAGGCGGATGGCCGCCGGGTCGAAGCGGAACTGCTGGTCGGTGATGAGGGTGCCGTCGCGGTCGAGGAAGACGGCCGGACGCATCAGGGTGTCCCTCCAAAGAGGCTCTCTTCAACCAGGGCGCAGAGGAGGTGCAGGTACACGAGGTGGACCTCCTGGACGGCGGCCGGCACCGGGCTGGGCACGACCAGGGCGACATCGGCCTGGTGGGCCAGGGCGGTGCCCTCCTGGCCGGTCAGGACCAGGACGGTGAGGCCGCGCTGCCGGGCCCGAGCCACGGCGGCCTGGACGTTGGCCGAGCGGCCGCTGGTGCTCAGGGCCACCAGGAGGTCGCCGGGGCGGCCGAGGGCCTCGACCTGCCGGGCGAAGACCTCGCCGAAGGCCAGGTCGTTGGCCAGGGCGGTCAGGACCGCCCCGTCGGTGGTCAGGGCCACGGCCGGCAGGGCGGAGCGGTCCTTCTGGAAGCGGCCGACCAGCTCGCCGGCCAGATGCTGGGCCTCGGCGGCCGAGCCGCCGTTGCCGACGACCAGGACCTTGCCGCCGCGGCGGAGGGTGGCGCTGAGGAGGTCGGCGGCGGCCAGGAGCGGCTCTGGCCGGCTGGCCAGCAGGAGGTCGGCGGTGCGTCGGAGCCAGTGCTGGACGGTCCGGGCGCGATCGGCCAGGGCGGGCGTCTCCATCGGTGCTGTCCTGTCCGGTGGACGGTCTTATGGCCGGGGGCTGGTGGTGCAAGAGGGGTGCCAGCGGTCTCCGGTCGGCCGTGCCGGGGTCGTGCGGGAGACCGGCGGCTGACGGGCGCGGCCTGTGCTACCATGGACGGGTGAGAGGAGAACGCGCGATGGAACGACCGGGAGCGGATCTTCTGGCGACGGCGGTCGAGGAGATCACCGCCCTGCTCCGGCTGCACTACCCGGAGGTCCGGGTCGAGACCGTTCCGGGCGACCGGCCGGGGAGTCTGCAGCTGGTGGTGATCGCCGACGTTGAGGACCCGGAGGAGGTGCTGGCGGTGGTCAACGAGCGGCTGCGGGCCTGGGCCGCCCGGGGGGTGCACCTGAGCGTGGTGCCGGTGCGCCCGCCCGAGCGCATCCTGGAGTACTACCGGGCCCGCCGGGCCCGCCGGCCGCCGGTCAAGCGCCAGCGCCGTCCCCCGGGCTGAGGCAGAGAACGTCAGACCGATAGGGGCGGTCGGGGGTCGTTAAACCTCAGTAAAAACCGCTGGCAGGCGACCGGAAAACCTTGACGGTTCCGCCCGCCAGAACTATACTTCCGGGTGAAGAGAGCCGCTGGGCGCAGGAGGTTCCCCGTATGGGGGCGCGGCTTCGGGAGAGACCCGTCGGGCACCAGGCAACACCATGCCTGGTGCCCTTTTTCGTGCCCCCCGCGGCTCAATCGGCGCCGCACGCGCCAGAGGAGGGTGAGAGCGATGCACTCCAGCCTGATTGGCAAGATCGAGAAGGCCCGCCGCTACGCCCAGGAGCGCGACCGGGTGAGTTTCCAGGAGTTCACCGTCAGCTTCCGCGGTGAACACGACACCTACACCGTGACCTACCGCCAGGGCGCCTGGCACTGCACCTGCCACTTCTTCGCCGGCTGGGGAACCTGCAGCCACACCATGGCCATGGAGCGCATCCTGGGGGAGATGCTGCCCCGCAGCGCGGCGCCGGCCAGCCAGTCGGCGGAGGCGACGGTCTGAGAGCCCCGGGCGACCGCACCCGGTTGCCCCGCGTCGTGGCGACCGGCCCGTCGGGTCAGGACCGGTCCCGACCTGACGGGCCCCGTATTTTCCCGAGATGAGGGGTGAAGCCATGGACCGCACCCTGGTCGAGCGGCGTCTGTTCTCCTACGGCGAAATCCTGCGCGCGGTCTGGGAGAACCGCGACCGGCTGGACTACGCCTGGCGCATCCTGGCCGACGGCGTCTGCGATGGCTGCGCTCTGGGGACGACCGGCCTGCGCGACTGGACCCTGCCGGGGATCCACCTCTGCTGGATCCGCCTGAACCTCCTGCGCCTGAACACCATGCCGGCCTTCTCCCCCACCCTCCTGGCCGACGTCCGGCCGCTTAAGGAGCGCTCCGAACAGGAGCTGCGCCGTCTGGGGCGGATCCCCATGCCGCTCCTGCGCCGGCGCGGCGAGCCCGGCTTCACCCCGCTCACCTGGGACGAGGCCCTGGACCTCCTGGCCCGGCGGGTGGGCGCCACCGACCCCCACCGCCTGGCCTTCTACCTGGTCGCGCGGGGAACGGTCAACGAGACCTACTACGTGGCCCAGAAGGTGGCCCGCTTCCTGGGCACCAACCACATCGACAACTCGGCCCGCATCTGCCACGCCCCCAGCACCGTGGCCCTCAAGCAGACCATCGGCTATCCGGCCTCAACCTGCAGCTACCGCGACTGGCTGGGGACCGACCTCCTGGTCCTCATCGGCAGCGACCTGGCCAACAACCAGCCGGTGGCGATGAAGTACCTGCACGAGGCCAAGAAGCGGGGCACCAAAGTGGTGGTGGTCAACCCGGTCCAGGAGCCGGGGCTGGAGACCTACTGGGTGCCCTCGGCCCCCGACTCGGCGCTCTTCGGCACACGGGTGGCCGACATGGTCTGCCCGGTCCAGCCGGGGGGCGACATCGCCTTTATCAACGGCGTTCTGAAGTACCTCCTCGCCGAGGACGGACTCGACCGCGATTTCATCGCCCGGCACACCACCGGCTGGGAGGAGGTCGAGCGGACGCTGGCCGCGCAGAGCCTCGACGACCTGGAGCGGCTGGCGGGGGTGCCGCGGACGGTGATGCAGGCCTTCGCCCGGCTCTACGCCCGGGCCCGGACGGCGGTGTTCGTCTGGTCGATGGGGATCACGATGCACCGGCACGGTGTGGCCAACGTCAAAGCCATCGTCAACCTGGCGCTGGCCCGGGGGATGGTCGGCCGCCCGCAGACCGGGCTGATGGCCATCCGGGGCCATTCGGGCGTTCAGGGCGGGGCCGAGATGGGGGCGGTGCCCAACGCCTTCCCCGGCGGCCTGCCGGTGAGCCCGGAGACGGCGGCCCACTTCGGCCGGCTCTGGGGCTTCCCGGTTCCCGACTGGCGCGGCTGGTTCGTGGCCGAGATGGTCGAGGCGGCGGCCCAGGGCCGGCTGGAGGTGCTGTACTGCGTCGGCAGCAACCTGTTCGCGGTCCTGCCCGACAGCCGCTATGTCCGGCGGGCGCTGGAGCGGCTGCCCCTGCGGGTCCACCACGATCTGGTGCTCAACCCGCAGATGCTGGTCGAGCCGGGCGAGCTGGTGCTGGTGCTGCCGGCGACCACCCGCTACGAGATGGCCGGCGGCAACACCGAGACGACCACCGAGCGCCGGGTGATCTTCAACCCCGAGATCCCCGGGCCCCGGCTGCCGGGGGCCCGCGACGAGTGGCGGGTGCTGAGTGACCTGGCCCGACGGGTGCGGCCGGACCTGGCCGAGCGGGTGACGTTCGCCTCGACGGCCGCGATCCGGGACGAGATCGCGCGGGTGATCCCCTTCTACGACGGCATCCAGCACCTCGGCCGCAAGGGCGACCAGTTCCAGTGGGGTGGGCCCCGGCTGGCCGAGGGCGGGCGCTTCGCCACGCCCGACGGACGGGCCCACTTCACCCCGCTCTGGCCGCCCCAGGTCACGGTGCCGCCGGGCCACTTCCGGCTGACGACCCGGCGGGGCAAGCAGTTCAACAGCATGATCTTCCGCGACCGCGATGTGTTCACCGGCGCCGCCCGCGACGCCGCCATTCTGGCCCCCGAGGATATGGAGCGGCTGGGCGTGCGACCGGGCGACCGGGTACTGGTCCGGTCGGCCACCGGCCAGCTCTGGTGTCGGGCCTGGCCGGGGCGGGTGGTGCCGGGGACGGTGGTCCTCTTCTGGCCGGAGGCCAACGTGCTCATCCGCTGGGGCGACTGCGACCCGGAGTGCGGCATTCCGGCCTACCGCGATGAGGTGGTCGAGATCGTCCCCGAGCGGCTGGTCGAGCGGGTGGAAAGGTGATAGACAGCGAGGCGCCCGAGCGGCCGGGAGCAGTGGTCCGGCTGCCGGTGGTCGTGGTCGACGAGCGTGGAGTCCGCCGCCGGACCGACACGGTGGCGGCCGAGGAGCCGCTGGAGATCCGGGTTGAGTACTGGGACGGCGCGGGCTGGACGGAGGCCAGCGTCGCGGTGACCATGCGGACGCCGGGGCAGGACTTCGCCCTGGCGGCGGGGTTTCTTTTCACCGAGGGGGTTATCTCCGGGCGGGAGGCCATCGCCCGGATCGCCTACTGTCTGGACGACCAGGCCCAGCGGTACAACGTCGTGCGGGTGACGGTGCGGCCGGAGGTGGCCTTCGATCCTGAGCGCCTGAGCCGCCACGTCTACACCACCTCCAGTTGTGGGGTCTGTGGCAAGGCGGCGCTGGCGCTGGTGCGGGTGGCCTGTCCCCGCCGGCCGGTGGGGACGTTCCGTCTGGCGCCGGCGTTTTTCTGGGAGCTGCTGACCACGTTCCGGGCGGCGCAGCGGCTGTTCGGACGGACGGGGGGCGTGCACGGGACGGCCCTGTTCGACGCCGAGGGCCGGCTCCTGGGGCTGGCGGAGGACGTGGGCCGGCACAACGCCATGGACAAACTGGTGGGGGAACTGGTGCTGGCCGGACGCGTGCCGGCCTCGGAGACGGTGGTGCTGGTGAGCGGGCGGGCCAGTTTCGAGCTGGTCCAGAAGGCCCTGATGGCCGGCATCCCGGCGCTGGCGGCGGTGGGAGCACCGAGCCATCTGGCGGTGGCCCTGGCGCGGGAGTACGGGATGACGCTGGTGGGCTTTCTGCGCGAGGGGCGGATCAATCTGTACGCGGGCGAGGAACGGGTCGCCCTGCCGGACGAGCGGCGGGGTCCACCCCCTACGACCGCGCCGTGAGCCTCCGTTCCCGGCCGCCGCGCCCCTGTGGGCCAGAGGGTTGGCAGCCGCCGGCGACTGTGATATACTGGGGGCGAGCCCCATCGGGGTTTGAGGAGAAGTGACGCGGCTGACCCGCTGGCTGCTGGTGGCTCTTTTCTGGGGATGCCTCGGCCTGCCGCTCCTCGACCACCACCTGGCCGAGCGGTTCCCGTTCCATGACCACCTCTGGCTGGGGCACGGCACAGCCCCGCTGGCCGTCGCCCTGGCCACGCACCGGCACCTGGCCGATGTCCCCCACGCCCACGACCCGCAGACCGGCCGTCCGCTCCTCCCCGACCCGGACCTCCGCAGCCTGCGCCCGCTCGATGGCCTGACAGCGGTTGTGCTGGCGCTCCTGACCGTGGGCCTGCTGGTCCCCCGGGCCCTGGCCCTGCCCCGGCCGGCCGCGTCCGGGCGCCGGCTGGCCTTCGGGCCCCACCGCCTGACCAGCCTCTCCCTGAGACAGCCCGATCCCCCGCCCCGTCGCGTCTCCGTCTCCGGCTGAGCGGCCGTCCTGCCGGCCCACCGGCCGGCACGACGGTGTGGCGGACCAGACCACCGACACAGCGGCGCGACGGAGGCGAGCATGCGACGTTTCTGGTTGGGTCTCCTGGTGGCGCTGGGGCTGGCCCTGGGGCCGTTGGGGACGGCCCTGGCCCACGAGCACCGCGAGATCGGCCCCTACGAGTTCACGGTCGGCTGGATGGTCGAGCCGGCCCTGGTCGGCGAGAGGAACGGCGTCGACCTGCGCGTCGTCCATCACGCGACCAGAAAGCCGGTCGAGGGGGTGGAGAAGACGCTGCGGGTCGAGGTCCTCTTCGGCGCCGAGCGCCGGGAGATGGCCCTGCGCCCGGTCTTCGGCCAGCCCGGCCGCTACACCGCCGACCTCATCCCCACCCGCGCCGGCGACTATCGCTTCCGCTTCGTCGGGACGGTCGGGGAAACAGCGGTCGACGCGACCTTCGACTCGGCCGACGGCCGGTTCAATAAGGTCCAGGCGGCCGAGGCCTTCCAGTTCCCGGCGCCGCTGCCCGACCCAGTGACGCTGGCCCAGACGGCGACCACGGCCGACCAGACGGCCCGGACCGCCCAGGCGGCGGCCCAGACCGCCCGCCAGCTGGCCGAGGGGGCTCAGACCCTGGCGCTGGCCGGGGTCGCCCTGGGCGGCCTGGGGACGCTGCTGGGCGCCCTGGGGCTGGCGCTGGGGAGCCGGCGGGCCCGGTCGGCCGGGCAGGGCTGAGCGACCACCGCCGGGGCGGGCGATTCCCGCCCCGGCGGCCCTGGGGAGGTGAGGGTGATGCCGGTGCGACCAGCCAGTCGCGCGCACGCGGGCGGTCTCGATGAGGTGGTGATGCTGGTGGTGGGAACGGCCCTGGCCATCGCGGTGACGCTCCTCACCGTGCGCCGGGGCCAGGGGGGACGAAGGCGCCGATGATCCGCCGGCTGCTCCTGCTTCTGGTCCTGCTCGGGCTGCTCCCGCCCACCCCCGCCAGCGCCCATGCGGTCCTGGTCGGCTCCGATCCCCCGACCGGGGCGGTCCTCCGCCGCAGCCCGGCCCAGGTCCGGCTGGAGTTCAGCGAGGCGGTGGTGCCGGGGCCGACCACCGCCCAGGTTCTGGACGCCCAGGGCCGACCGGTGGACCGGGGAGCGGTGCGGGTGCCGGCGGGCGATCCCCCGACGCTGGTGGTGGACCTGCCGCCCTTGCCGGAGGGGACCTACACCGTCGCCTGGCAGGCCCTCTCGGCGGTCGACGGCCATCTCACCCGGGGGGTGGTGGCCTTCGCCGTTGGGGTGGCGCCGGCGGCGCCGGCCGCGCCGGTGGAGCCGGTCGAGAGCGCCGAGGGACTGCCGGCGCTGGTCCTGCTCCGCGCTCTGACCTTTCTGGCCACGACCGTGCTGGTGGGGGCGCTGGTCTTCTGGCGGCTGGTCCTGGCGCCGGTGGCCCGCGCCCAGGGGGTGGCGCCGGCCGCGCTGGAGGCCATGGCGTCGGCCTGGCGGCGGCTGCTGGCGCTGGGCTGGGGGCTGCTGGGGCTGCTTTTACCGGCCAGTCTGGCCGTCCCGGCGCTGACCCTGGGGCGGCTGGAGGGGGCGGTGCTCCTCTCCCCCTGGGGACTGGTCTGGCTGGGGCGGCTGGGGCTGCTCCTGGCCCTGGGGGGTGTCCTCTGGCGGCTCGGCCCCCAGGCCGGGCGGGGGCACTGGGCGCTGGCCGGCGGGCTGAGCGGCGCGCTGCTGCTGAGCCAGAGTCTGCAGAGCCACAGCGCCGCGCTGCGGGCGCCGACGGCGCCGCTTCTGGTCCTGGCCGACGGGCTGCATCTGCTGGCGGGGGCCGCCTGGCTGGGCGGGCTCGGCGGCCTGGTCGGGGTGCTCCCGCGGGCGCTGGCCGCGCTGCCGCCCGCGGCCCGGCGGGCCTTCCTGGTCCGCCTGGTCGGGCGGTTCTCGGCCCTGGCCCTGGGGAGCGTGGGGGTGCTGGGAGGCACCGGGCTGCTTTTGGCCGTGGTGCACATCGGGAGCCTGGCGGCGGCGGTGGCGACGCTGGGCGGGCGGAGTTTTCTCCTGAAGCTGGGGCTGGTGGGGCTGCTCCTGGGACTGGGGGCGGTGAACCTGCTGGTCGTCCGGCCCCGGCTGGCGCGGGCGGTCCGCTGGGAGCGGTGGCTGTGGCGCACGGTCCGGGCCGAGGCGCTCCTGGGGGTGCTGGTCCTGGTGGTCACCGGGCTTTTGACCAGCCTGCCGCCGGCCCGGCAGACCTACGCCCAGCTCTTGGCCTCCCGGCCGCTGGTGCTGCTGGGGCAGGCGGCCGACCTGCGGCTCCGGCTGAGCCTGGCGCCAGCCCGTCCCGGGCCGGTCACGGTCGCCCTCGATCTGACCGATCGCGGGGGCCGGCCGGTGGCGGCCGAGCGGGTGGGGCTGACCTTCCGGTTCCTGGACCGGGAGGTGGGCGAGCAGACGGTCTGGGCGGACCCGCAGGGGCCGGGCCGGTACGGGGCGGCCGGGGTGGTCCTGGGGCTGAGCGGGCGCTGGCAGGTCGAGGTGCTGGTCCGGCGTCCGGGGCAGGAGGAGGCCCGCACCGCCGCCCGTTTTCTCCTGACCCCGGCGGGGGCGCAGCCGGAGGGAGAAAGCGCGGCCGGGCCGGCCTGGCGGCCGACGCCGGCGACGGTGATGGGCGGACTCCTGGTCCTGCTAGGGGCGGGGCTGGCGGTCGTCGTCGGGCGGGTGCTGGGGCTCCGGACGCGCGAGGGCGGGGTCCTGCTGCTGGCGAATCTGGTGGTCATCGGGCTGGGGCTGCTGGTGGTCTGGCGGACGCTGCCGGTCGGGGCGGACGGGGGCGCCGGGCGGCGCAACCCCTTCCCGCCCACTCCGGAGTCGCTGGCCCGGGGAGAGGCGGTCTACCGGGCCCAGTGCCAGGTCTGCCACGGGCCGGAGGGCCGGGGGGATGGGCCGCTGGCCCCGATGCTGGTCCCGCGGCCGGCGGATCTCCGGGCGCACCTGGCGGCCGGGCACACCGACGGCGAACTCTTCACCTGGATCAGCGAGGGGATCCCCGGCAGCGGGATGCCAGCCTTCCGCGACCGGCTGAGCGAGGAGGAGCGCTGGCACGTGATCAATTTCCTCCGCACCTTCGCCCAGGGGCCGTAAGTCAGACGGGAGAGCCTCTCGCCGGCAGCTGTCTATGCCAGGTTGCCTGATGGAGATGCTCGGGGCATGGTATGGTAGACTTGTACAGACCTCCCGCGCCTGGTGGGCCAGTGGCCCCGGCGTCTCCACCCTGGACCCGGGCGCCCCTGTGCAACGATGGATGGTGGACTTTGCGGACGTGGCCATAGCGGCCCCCCAGAACTGGCCATAAGAGGCGATGAGGTTGCCTAGCTGGTGGTGAGCGATGAAAAGACTGGCAGAGATTCGAACCATTCTGACGCAGCACAAAGAAGAATTGCGCACCCGCTTCGGTGTGCGGTGGATTGCCATATTTGGCTCGTATGCTCGTGAGGAGCAGACACCATTGAGCGACGTGGATCTCCTGGTGGAACTGGAACGGCCGATAGGCTGGGAGATTGTGGATCTTCACGCCTATTTAGAAGACGTACTGGGTATTAAGGTGGATCTGGCGACTATAGGAGCCTTGCGGCGCAAACCGCTGCTCTGGCGAGCTGTTCAAGAGGATTTGGTCTCTGTCTAGGCGTGACGTGCGTCTCCTCGTGCAGTTTCCTCCCCATCGCCGCTGACCTGAGAGACGGAGCGTGATCTCTGGGCGCGTCATAGGGGGTATCGCTGCTCCGGCAGGCTCGCCTGATTGCCGTGCGGGCGCGGGCCGGCGCGGGGCGGCGTGTGCCCGGGTGCCTGGCGGTTTGGTATAATTCTGGCGGGGCGAAGGATGGAGAGCGAAACGAGTGTGTCGGCCCCGGTGCCGGCGGTGACGGCCCTGGCCGAGGCGGCGCTGGGCGCGCTGCCCGACCCGGTGCTGATCGTCGCGGCCACGGGGGAGGTGCTTTTTGCCAACACCGCGGCCCGGCGTCTGCTGGGCCCGGCGGTGGTCGGCCAGCCGCTGGCCGAGGTCCTGGGCGACCCGGAGGCGGTCGAGCGGGCGCTGGCCCAGGTCCAGGAGGGTGGTGTCGCCTGGGTGATGGTGCCGGTGGCCGGCGGCCAGGGGGGACCGGGCCTCTGGCAGGTCCGGGGCGGTCTCTGGCCGGGACTGGCGCCGGGGGCGACGCTCTGGGTCGGCCGCGCGCCGGTCATCGACCCGCGCGAGCGCCTGCTGCAGGCTCTGGCCCGGGTGCTGGAGGGCTCGGCCACCACGGCCGGCGCCGACCTGGCCCGTGAGGTAGTCGCCGCCCTGACCGAGACGCTGGAACTTTCGGCCGCCGCCCTGCTCCTCTACGACCCGCAGACCGAACGCCTGCACCTGGCCGCCCAGCGGGGCTTTCTGGCCGAGTCGCTGCGCCGGCTGGTGCGGCAGGCGCCGGGCGGCCTGACCGCCGTGCTCATGGCCCAGCCCGAGCCGATCGTGCTGGACCAGACCGCCGAGCAGGGCCCCTGGCTGGTGGCGCTGCCGCTGCGGACCGCCGAGCGGGTGGTGGGCGCGCTGATCGTGGTGGGGACCAGCCGGCCGCTGACCAGCTCGGATCTCGCGCTTCTCCAGTCGTTCGCCCAGCACGTGACGCTGGCCCTGGCCTGGACCGCCCAGTACGCCGCCTTGGTCCGGGAGCGGGCCGAACTCGAAGCGGCCCTGCGGGCGCTGCCGGCCGGCGTCTGCTCGGTCAGCCCCGAGGGCCAGATCCGGCTGGCCAACCCGGCGGCGGCCCACCTGGTGGGCCGGAGCGAGGCCGACCTGGTGGGGCGCCCCTGTCGCGAGGCCCTGCCGCTGGTGGACGAGGCCGGCCGGCCGCTCTGCGACTGGGCCTGTCCGCTGGCCCGCGGTGGGGCCGACCCGGTCGGCACGGCGGTGCGGGCCTTCGTGGTCGGTCCGGACGGCCAGCGCCGGGCGGTGAACTGGAGCTGCTCGGTCCTGCGGGAGCCGTCGGGCCGGCTCCTGGGCTGGCTGGAGGTGGTCCAGGATGTCAGCCATCTGGGCCAGCTGGAGGAGCTGCGCGGGGCGTTCATCTCGGCCGCCTCGCACGAGCTCCTGACCCCGATCACGATCATCAAGGGCCACGCCGAGGCGCTGCGTCAGGTCCGGGCCGGGCGGGCCCGGGCCCAGGTACAGGAGGCGGCCACCGCCATCGAGGAGGAGGCCGACCGCCTCCAGCGCCTGGTCAAGAACATGCTCGACGTGGCCCAGATCCAGGCCGGGGCCTTCCGGCTGGAGCTGGCGCCGCTGGCTCTGCCGCCGCTCATCGAGCGGATCGTCCAGCGGTTCCGGGGCCGCTCGCGCCGCCACCAGTTCGTGGTCGAGTGCCCGGAGGCCTTTCCCATCGTCATGGCCGACCGCGACCGGATCGAGAGCGTGCTCTACAACCTGCTGGACAACGCGGTCAAGTACTCGCCGCAGGGCGGCACCATCCGGGTCGGCTGCGAGGTCCAGTCGGACCAGGTGGTGGTGCGGGTCTCCGACGAGGGCGTGGGGATCCCCTGGCAGGAGCAGGACCGCATCTTCGAGCGGTTCTACCGTGGTCGGGGGACCGGCCGGACCCGGCCCCAGGGCAGCGGGCTCGGCCTCTTCATCGCCCGGGCCATCGTCGAGGCCCACGGGGGCCGGATCTGGGTGGAGAGCCGGCCGGGACGGGGGTCGACCTTCTACTTCAGCCTGCCGCGCGAGGCGCCGGCGGACCTCCCGGCGGTGGTCGACCTGACCGGCGCCGCGCCGGCCGACACGGCCGCCCCGGCGGCGCCCTGAAAAATTCCAAGAAACCTCTAAGCGAAATCTGTTCCCCTTCCAAGCGAGAAAGCCGTACTATCAGAGGGGTATCAGTACGGGAGGTGGGCCGTTCATGGCGAAGATCTTAGGCATCGACCTGGGGACGACGAACTCGGTGATGGCGGTGCTGGAGGGCGGTGAACCGGTCGTCCTGGAGAACGCCGAAGGGAGCCGCCTCACCCCCTCGGTGGTGGCCATCAACCCCAAGACCGGAGAGCGGCTGGTCGGGCAGGTGGCCAAGCGCCAGGCCATCACCAACCCGGAGAACACCATCTTCTCCGTCAAGCGCCTGATGGGGCGCAAGTACGACGACCCGGAAGTGCAGCGCGCGATGAAGCGCCTGCCCTACAAGATCGTGCCGGCGCCCAACGGGGACGCCCACGTGATGCTGGGCGGACGGCGGTACGCCCCGCCGGAGATCTCGGCGATGGTCCTGCAGAAACTGAAGATGGACGCCGAGGCCAAACTGGGTGAGAAGATCACCCAGGCGGTGATCACCGTGCCGGCCTACTTCAACGACGCCCAGCGCCAGGCGACCAAGGATGCCGGCCGCATCGCCGGGCTGGAGGTGCTGCGCATCATCAACGAGCCGACGGCGGCGGCCCTGGCCTACGGCCTCGACAAGAAGCCCAAGGACGAGGTGATCGCCGTCTACGACCTGGGCGGCGGCACCTTCGACATCTCGATCCTGCGGGTGGGCGAGGGCGTCTTCGAGGTCGTGGCCACCAACGGCGACACGTTCCTGGGCGGTGACGACTTCGACCAGCGGATCATCGACTGGATCTGCGACGAGTTCAAGAAAGAGCACGGCATCGACCTGCGCCAGGACCGCATGGCCCTGCAGCGGCTGAAGGAGGCGGCCGAGAAGGCCAAGATCGAGCTCTCCTCGGTCCTGCAGACCGAGATCAACCTGCCGTTCATCACCGCCGACGCCAGCGGGCCCAAGCACCTGGTGATGACGCTGACCCGCAGCAAGCTGGAGCAGCTGACCGCCGACCTCATCGAGCGGACGGTCGAGCCGGTGATGCGGGCCCTGGAGGACGCCCGCCTGCGGCCGCAGGACGTGGACGAGGTGGTGCTGGTCGGTGGGCAGACCCGCATGCCGGCCATCATTGAGAAGGTCCGCCAGATCTTCGGCAAGGAGCCGCACCGGGGCGTCAACCCCGACGAGGTGGTGGCGGTGGGCGCGGCCATCCAGGCGGGTGTCCTGGCCGGCGAGGTCAAGGACGTGCTGCTCCTGGACGTGACGCCGCTCTCGCTGGGCGTCGAGACGCTGGGCGGGGTGACGACAGTCCTCATCCCGCGCAACACCACGATCCCGACCTCCAAGAGCGAGATCTTCACCACCGCCGCCGACAACCAGACGCAGGTGGAGATCCACGTGGTCCAGGGCGAGCGGCCGCTGGCCAAGGACAACAAGAGCCTGGGCCGGTTCATCCTGGACGGCATCCCGCCGGCCCCGCGCGGCGTGCCGCAGATCGAGGTGACCTTCGAGATCGACGCCAACGGCATCCTGTCGGTGCGGGCGCGCGACCGGGCCACCGGCCGGGAGCAGAAGATGGTCATCCAGCCGTCGTCCGGTCTGAGCAAGGAGGAGGTCGAGCGGATGATCCGCGAGGCCGAGCAGTACGCCGAGCAGGACCGGCGCCGGCGCGAGGAGATCGAGCTGCGCAACCAGGCCGACACCCTGGCCTACAACGCCGAGAAGACCCTGCGCGAGCACGGCGACCGTGTCCCGGCCGACATCCGGTCGCAGGTCGAGGAGCGGGTGGCGGCGCTGCGGCGGGCGCTGGAGGGCAGCGACATCAGCCAGATCCGCTCGGCGATGCGCGACCTCGAGCAGGCGATGCTGCGCATCGGCCAGGCCCTCTACGCTGCCACCGGCCAGCCGACCGGCGGCGGACCCTCCGGTGGCCAGCCGCCGTCCGACGGGGGCACGGTCGAGGGCGAGTTCCGCGAGGTCTGAGCGCCGGGAACAGACCGCCAGGCGGGGATCGTTTGCCACGAACGATCCCCGCCTTTTGCCATCGGCGTGTCCGCGTCACCATCTTGCCGTCTCCCCCAGGGCACGGTGGTGGTCCATCTCCCGGGAGGCGTTCACCCGGCTGCGCGGCCGTGCTACCCGGGCCAGCGGGAGCATCCGCACGGCCGAAAGCCCGCCCCGCCAGACACGGCGCCGCTCCGGCCCCACGGAGACCTCATCCCCGGCGATGGCGACAGCGCCAATCGGTGAGACTTCGCCGGGACCCACCGACCGGCGCGCAGGCCCTGACGATTCCCTGGCGGCGGGACAGCCTGTGGCAGGCGAGCCGGTTCATCCCGGCAAGCGACCTCTTCCCGACTCTACCCGGTAAGACGGATCCGGCCCAACTGCGCTCAGCCGTCTTCGGGCCAGACCTTCAGGCCGGCCTTCCGGGCGGCTTCCCCCAGATTCCGGTCATACGTTGCCAGCAGAAGCTCCTCCCCCGAGGCCTCGCTGAAAACGAGGGCCGCCGCCAGGTGGACCGCATCATAGCCCCGTAGCCCATGCTCCCAGGCCAGGCTGGCCGCCCGGGCCGTGAGATCCTCGGTAATCCTGACCCGCACCAGGTTCGCCCAGTCGGTGCCGAAGGCCTCCAGGGCCCGGGCCGCCTCGGCCTGACCAACGCGCCCAAGCCGGGCTGCCCTGGCCAGGGCGGCCGCCACTTCGACCCGGGTGATGACGGCAGTGACAGCCGCTTCAGCCCGGGAAAGCAGATCGGCAACCTCCGCCGAACCCGGCTCGGCCACGTGACCTCCTCCCACCCCTAAAGGAGTGGGCTTCCCCCTTCACAGAAGGAAGCGTACACGGATATACGGGTTAGAACCCAGTATCCGCGCAGCGGCTTCCTTCTCCAGGGGCGTGAGTTCGGGCCGGTTCAGCCCTACGGCCTGATCCGGGCCCAGGCCAAGCCCTTTCCTCTTGATAACCAGCGCGGCGTTGAGGTTCCGGTCACAAACCCAGCCACAGTCGCACCGGAAGACCCTCTCCGAGAGGGGGATTTTCTGTCTCCTGCCGCAGGCGGCGCATTCCTGGCTGGTCGGTTCAAACCTCTCCACACGGAGAGGCGTCGCAAGGCTGTTCTTCAACCGTGACTTCAGTCCGCCTATCCCCGCGGAGTGCACCTGCCGGCCAAAGCGAGCCGCCCACCCCTTTACCCAATCGTCTTGGAACGCCACCTTCCCGTAGAGCCTGAGGAAGGCCAGGACCTTGTTCTGAGCGTCCCGGCGCCTGGTGTTGAGCCGTTCGTGCTCCCTCCGGAGCCGCTGCCGGATCCGCTCATAGTTCTTCGAGCCCTTCTGCGCCCTGGCCAGCCGCCTCTGGAGCCGCTTCAGCCGTGGCGTCTCGTGGACGGTAAAGTCTATCGTGAGGCCAGTGGACAGGGTCAGTTTCGCGCCGACGCCAAAATCGACCCCGACGGCTTCCCCCAGCCTGGGGAGAGGCTGAGACGGCTCCGGCGGGAGCGCACGGTTACTATTGGCCGTTGCTCGCGGAAGGTAGCAGGTCACGTGGAGGTAGTATCCGCTGGGTTTCCGCACCAGCACGGCGCTGGCTATCTCCCCGTCGGCAGGGAGCTGGTGGAGCCCCAGGACGCGGAAGGTTCCCAGCTTCTGTATCCTCACCCTGTTCCGGGCGCAGTCCAGGCTATAGGTCACCCCGTACTGCTTGAGGGGAATGGAGTTTACGAACTTCTTGGGTTTAAGCCGCCCCACCGTGTGTCCACACTGTTTGAGCTTCGAAAGTGCTTTGAGATTGTCTTTCACCCTGTCGGCGATTTCCTGCTTGACCTGGGAGCCGAGGATGGCAAGCTCCCTTTTCTCCAGGACTTCCCCGATCTTGACTTCCACCGTGTCCACCTTATTGGCCGGCGTGTTGAGTCTTTCCGGGTCTGACACCAGCCAGTTGTAGAGCCACTTCGCCTCCAGGAAGACTCTTCCAAGGATTTCTGCTTTCTTTCCGGATAGGTTTTGGAGCTTGAGCTGGAATACGACAGGTCTCAAATCTTTCCGCCGTTCTTTTGTTTCCCGGAGGGCGTTCTTTATCCGCTCAGCTTTGGTCATGGCTTACTTCCTCTTCTGGTCTTCGATGGACTTTCTGATGGTCTCTTCCGCTCTGTGCCCCACCGATTCACAGTAGTACGACCTCGTCCACAGGGAGGGGAGTCGGCGCTTCAGGAAAGGAAACTCCTCCCTCAAGACCCGGGAAGTGTAGCCTTTTAACCGTTGTACGACGAAGTGGGGACTATTGGTGGGAACGGTCTTCACAAACAGGGATCTATGGTCTGGCATGACCTCCATCTGCACAACTTCCACCTCGATCTCTCGGGCTTTCTGGAGGAGCAGATCTTCTAGCCGTTCCGCCACTTCCCCCCACCAGGACCTTGCGGCGGTACTTGGGACACCAGATAAGGTGGTAGCCACTGTTGTATACCGCTGTTTTTGATCGCTTCCATCGCTTGCCGTTCATGTCCCCATCATACCACAACCATCAGAAATCTGCAACTTATTTAACACTACGGCCGCCTTTCATCCCACCTTTAAAAGGGCGGGCTTTCCCAGCGGCCCCACGTAAAGCTTGACCAGAGCGCTCGCATCCAGGTAGATGGTCACGCCCGGTCCCGCTCCTTAACGATCAGCTCCGCCACCGTCCCTTGCAGGGTTCGGCCGACGGGCGGCCCTGGCGCAAAGCGCTGGCCGCTCCAGGCGATAAGCCCGGCCCGAACCAGGGCCGCAAGCCGCTCGTCAAGGGGCCGGTCCACCGGCACGATAAGGCCGATGGGCCTTCCCCGCTCGGTCACCTCGATGGTCTCGCCGGCCTTCACCCGCCGCAGGTACTCTGAAAGCCGGTTTTTCAGCTCCCGGATGTTCACCCTGGTGGTCACCAATAGACCCCCTCTCGCTCTTTGCGCCCCAAGATACCGCCTTGTGGCTACATGATAGGTCTAAAGAGAGGAGTCTTTCCAGGAGGCTTTGGCGAAAACTCTTCTTTCCTGCCCCTGGCGAGGAGCTTTCGACGGCGTAAGGATCCCATCTGAGACGGGAGAGAGTGTCTGTCAGCGCGCGCCAGCGGGCCGGCCGCACGGCCCTGGGCGCCCCCACCCCGCCACACCGTCCCCTGGCGTGAACGCCGCGCGCGTTTTCCTCCCAAGATACCGGAGCGGGACACCAGAACGGTCGAGAGGGGACACCACCTCGGCCGATATATTCGGCCGGCCCGGGGTGGACGGGCGGCTTCGGCCGGCGTACAATCGGGACACACGCCGGCGCCGGTCTGCCTGCCGGTCCTGACCGCGCTGGTCTCTCGCCAGGGCGCTCCGGGCGGCGGCGCCGGACGCTCTCGCGCTGGGGGGAGGGAGGCGATGCTGCGTTCGGCGGTGCCGGCGGCGGCCACGACCCCGCGTCGGGGCTGGCTGCTGGTGGCGCTCACCTTCTGCCACACGGTCAACGACTTCTACGCCCTGCTGCTGGCCCCGCTTTTGCCGGTTCTGCGCGAGGCCTTTCAGCTCACCTACGCTCAGGCCGGGGCCATTCCCTTTGTCAGCACGTTCGTCTCGGCGGTCCTCCAGCCGCTCCTGGGCTATCTGGCCGATCGGCGCCGGCAGCGGCGGCGTCTGCTCATCACCGGCTTCCTGCTGCTGGCCGGGGGGATGGGGCTTCTGGCCCACAGCGGCAGTTACGCCGGACTGCTGCTTGGGGCCCTGGTTCTGGGGCTGGGCCTGAGCACCTACCACCCGCAGAGCGCCACCTTCCTGGCCCACTACTTCACCACCCAGCGCGGCTGGGCCCAGGGCATCCACGGCATCGGCAATGGGCTGGGATTCATCCTCGCCCCGGTGGTGGTGGCCGGGCTGGTCGAACGGCTGGGCTGGAGGCCGGCCCTCTGGCTGCTGGCCGGGCCGGCGCTCCTGGCGGTGGGGGTGATCGTTTTCGCCCTGCGCGAGCCCGAGGTTCAGGGGGCGCGGGGGCTGCTGGCCGGTCTGACCTGGCCGCTGGCCGGGCTGACGGTGATCAACGGCCTCGCCCTGGCGGTGGGAACCGGTTTCCAGACCTGGCTCCCGGCCTTCTACCGGAGCATCGGCCAGAGTCTGCTGGCGGCCGGGGCGTTGACGGCGGTGATGTCGGTGGCGACGCTGGTGGCCCAGCCGCTTGGGGGCACGCTCTCCGACCGCTTTGGTCGGCGGGCGGTGGTCGTGGGGGCGCTCCTGGGGATGGGGGGGTGTCTTCTGCTCTTCGCGCTGGCGCCGGCCCTCTGGCTGCTGCTCCTGGCCTCGGTGCTCTTCGGCTTCTGGGGCAGCCTGATGCCGCCGGTGAGCATGGTCTACGCCTCGGAGCTGGCGGCCGGCCAGCGGACCGGCATGGCCGTCGGGGTGGTCTGGGGGCTGGGCACCGCCATGGCGGCGGTGGCGCCGCCGGTCGTGGGACTCCTGGTCGACCTCTGGGGCTTCCGGGGGGCCTTTCTGGCGCTGGCCGGCCTAGCGGTCCTCGGCGGGCTGGCGGCCCGCTGGCTCCCCCGCTGAGGCGCAGGTCGGGCAGAGGGTGGCGGCGCTCCCGGCCGGCAGCCAGACCCCACAGCGCTGGCAAGGGCGGCTGAAGGTGGCGGCCCCGCAGGCGGCGCAGAGCCAGAGGCCGCTCCGCCCGGCCGGATCGGTTTTGTAGAAGCGGACGCTGCCGAACTCACAGCAGTGCTCGCACATCCGCCCCGCGCTCATCGGCGCTCGCCTCCCGCCTCGATTCTAGAGGTCATCCCGAAATGGCCCTCAAGAGGATGAGGATGCAGGCGAGGAGCACGAAGGCCAGATAGATCTGGGCCTTGCGCTCCCACCGCACCACC
>CACRXC010000144.1_pt1 | contig 23636 bp, 23 predicted proteins | sample 5377091 | NCBI WGS metagenome assembly CACRXC01 (sample SAMEA6061845, study PRJEB28556) | metagenome | reverse complement strand
ACCTCTTCACGGCCACATCGACATTCGTCTCACTCCATCGGCATCACCTCCAGACCCCAGCAGACCATGCCAGGAATATAAAGGGAACTGTAATACTAGTCTGGCCGCTCAACCGGGAGAGGATGAAGGCCACCGCCTGAGTGGCCACCGCCGCCAGCGGCTGGGCGACGGTGGTCAGCGGCGGGTCGACAACCGCGGCCCCAGGGATATCGTCGAAGCCGACGACCGCCAGATCCGCCGGAAGATGGCGGCCCCGCCGCCGGGCGGCCAGCAGTGCTCCGATGGCCATCCGGTCGTTGGCGCAGAAGAGAGCCGTTGGTGGCTCGGCCAGCGAGAGAAGATGCTCGGCCCAGCGGGCCCGCTCACGTAGGTACAGTCGCCGTGGCAGAGCAGCGCCGGGTCGAAGGGCAGTCCGGCTGCGGCCAGCGCCGCCCGGTAGCCCCGGACCCGCCGCTGGCTGGTCTCTGGCCTTCGGCTGGCCCGGCGATGCAGCCGGTCCACGTCCTCAGAGCTGCTCGCCCAGTTTCACCGCCTGGTAGATCTTCATCCGCCGCAGCAGGACGATCATGCAGAGCAGGCCGACCGCCAGCATCAGACCCATAATCACATAGATGCGCTGGACATCGCCCCAGGCCAGCTCGACCACGAACTTCGGCGTCGTCCCGTACTGATCAGCGCTGACCTGCAGGAACGGAATAAAGAGCGAACTCGTCCAGAGCCCGAAGGCCGTGCCGGCGGCAATCCCCAGGACGATGAGAAAGACCTGCTCCAGCATCAACAGCACGAAAAGCTGGGCGCTGGAGAGACCGATGGCCCGCAGGATGCCCATCTGCAGCATCCGCTTCTGGAACGAGAGGAAGGCGTAGAGGAAGAAGCCCAGGACAGTCAGGAGAGCCGCCACGATGAAGCCGATAGAAAGGACGCCGAAGAGGCCGGTCCGCTGCGGATCCAGCCGACCCACGTTGACCTGCACCCGGCTGTCACGGATCCGCACGATCCGAATACCATTTTTCTCCATCGCCTCGACGATGTCATGGCTCCGATAGTTGGGATCGACCTTGACCCAGACATCATAGGGCTGCAGGCCCGTCTGGTCGTAGAGGTAGTCCAGATTGGCCACGAAGAAGTCGCCCTTCTCCGGATAGAGCGTGGGGAAGTAGTCGGCGACCTCGACGATCCGGAAATCCACGATCTTGTTGCCGAAAACCAGCTGCACCGTATCGCCGATGTTGAGCTGGTAGCGGGCCAGAAAGGCCGGCGTGGTGATCGCCGCCGACTCGTCAATGGCCAGAGCGTTCATCAGCGCCCCCAGCGGCCGCGGGGCGAAGTCGGAACGCCACCAGGCCACGTTGGCAAACGTCGTCCGGTCCACCCCCAGCACCTGGACATCGCGCTGCTGTCCCCGCCCGATGTTGGGACGAGCGGTGAACTGCTTGGCCCGGGTCAGGGCCACCACCCCCGGCACCTCGTGGGCGCTGAAGGGAGGCTCGATGAAGTAGTTTTCGGTCTCGTTGTACTCCCAGACCTCGGTCAGAATGAGGTCGGCCGGGATCTCGTAGAGCACCCGCTCGGTGAAATTGCGGTTCATCGTGTGGGCCGCCGAGGCGGCGAAGGCCCCGAGCGCCAGCGTCAGGGTCAGGAGGAGCACCAGCGGGCTGTAGGCCAGCGGCATCCGGGCGATCTGGCGCAGGGCCAGCACGACCGGCGCGTTGCCGAACAGGCTCCCCAGCCGGGCCAGGCCGGCGGTCAGCAACGGGAAGAGCCGCAGGAAGAGCAACGCCAGGGCGAAGATGAAGAGCGAGGGCACCAGCAACATCAACGGGTCAACGACGATCTCCCCCTCGCCGGCGATGTTGAGAATCGAGCGCTGCTGCTGAAGCGTTCGGTAGCCGTAGGCCGCCACCGCCAGCAGCAGAATATCGACGAAGAAGCGCTGCCAGAGCGGTCGCCGATAGGAGCGGGCAACTTCCTGCTTGTAGGTGATGATCGTGTAACGGGCGGCCCCCACCGCCGGCACCAGCATGGCCAGGACCGCCAGACCGGCCGCCAGGGCGGCGTACTGGAGCGTTTGGGTCGAGAACATCACCGGGAGCGGCGGCCGCTGAGCGAAGAGCAGAAAACTGTAACTCTGACCGATCAACTGGGCGATGCCGATACCAATGAGAGGACCAATAGCCAGAGCGATGCCGCCGATAAGCACCCCCTCCAGAAGATACAATCCGATGATCTGGAAGGTGCTCATCCCCCGGCTCTTGAAAACCGCGATCTCACTGCGCTGGCGATCGATGACCATGCCGACCGAGGTGATGATGTAATAGAGGATGACGGCCAGCATGGGGATGCTCAGGGCGAAGAGCAGGAGTTTCAGCAGAAAGGCCCGGCGGGCGAACTCTTCCAGCAGGTCCCCTGGCGCCAGGTCGACTTTGGTATTGGGCATCATCGTGGCCACCCGCGTCTCCAGGTAGCGCAGACCACCCAGGACACGGTCGACGTTGGTCGAATGGAGGGCGTTGTGGTCGAAGATCATGTACCAGGAATACTCGTGAATCGCCTGGGGCATGATCTTCAAAATGTTCTGAAAGAGGTGCTCTTCGGTGGTGAAGAGGGTGTTGTACATGACATCGGGATGGTAAAGCCAGTAGTCCGAGTTGGGCTCGAGCGGCTCCCAGAGGCCCACCACCTTCAGCGTCACCCGGGCCGGGTTGAAGCGGTCGCCGCCAATGTAGTAATAGGACTCGCCCACGTACATGTGGAGTTCCTCGGAGGCTGTCGTGCTCAGAATCACCGGCACGACATCGTCCGGGCTCGGACCTGGCGGCAGCCCCTGCCCCTCGACGATCCTGATGTACCTCTCCAGCCCCTGCTGGAAGGCGATGTAGGCGTACTTGGCCTCACTGGCCAGCGGATTGACCTTCTCGGTCTCGGCGACCCCCTGCAGAAGATGGGTGTCGGTGGCGAAGTAGCGGAGGATGGGCCGCTTCAGGGGCAAGCCCATGATCCATTCGGCGTTGTTGAGAACGAACTCGTCCAGACGGCGGAACTGATCGAGGGTACTGGGCGTCGCCTTCTCCTCCAGATGCCGGATGCGCACCGCCCCCGGCGGCCGCTGCGAAGGCTGCTGCAACCGTTTCTGCAACAGCCGCTCGATCATCGCGTCCGAGTAGAGCGGCATCGCCGCCACCAGACTGACCGTGACGACCAGACCGATGATGGTGGTCACCAGCAGATTGATATTGTTCAGGCTGCGCTTGACAACCAGCCGCAGGATGGCGATCACCATGCCCATCGCCTGTACTCCTCCACCCGGGGCGTCCCTGGCGTCCGGCATTCTACACTAACGGCGCTCGAGCGTCTAGCCCGTCTGGCCGCCGGCCCCTGATTTATGTTGAGATTATGGCCCCGCGCCGCCGACACGCTTGACACCCGCGACGCCATCCTCTATGATAGCCGCGCCAGACAACCACATACTGGCACGGGTCTTCTCGGACCCGCGGCAGGGGTGCCCGCCAGGGGCCGCATCCGCGGTCGGGTGGGTTAAAAGCGAAGTCCGGTGCAAGTCCGGCGCTGTCCCGCAACTGTGACCGGCCCATCAGGCCGGAAGCCAGGTCGCCTGCCCCTGTCGGTTCCGCGCACCTTCGAGCGAAAGGGGGCTGGAACTGCGATGCCAACCACCACCTGATCCGCCCCCTTGCCGAAGCGGCAAGGGGGTCGTCGTTCTCTGGTCCTGCATCCATCCCACCGCTCTATATCCCCCGAAAGGAGTCGCCATGCGACGCTGGCCATGGGTTGTGACTTTTCTTGTGCTTCTGGGTCTGCTGGCTGGCCTGCTGACCCCAGCCCAGGCCGCCCCACCCGCAGCCACCGATCCGACAGCCGCCGCCAATCGAGCGATCACCTGGCTCCTCAGCCAGCGGAACGCCGACGGTGGCTTCGGCAAGCCCCAGAGCGCCCCCGGCACGACCGCCGACGCCCTCCTCGCCCTCGGCGCCGTCGGGCAGGCCGCACCGGCGCCGGCCCTCGATTACCTGACCCGCCAGCGCCCGGCCCTAGAGAAATCAGCCGGGCTGACCGCCAAGGTGATCCTGGCCCTGACAGCCACCGGTCAGGACCCGCGCCGCTTCGCCGGTCTCGATCTGGTGGCCCACCTGCGCACTTTCGTCGACCCGCAATCAGGCCGCCTCGGCCAGAGCGCCATCGACCACGCCTACGCCCTGCTGGCCCTGGCCGCCACCGACCGGGCAGCCATAACCCCAGCCATGGTCACCTGGCTGCTCCGGACCCAGCTGCCCGAGGGCGCCTGGGCCTGGGATGGCGGCCAGCAGCCCGGCTCCGGCGATACCAACACCACCGCTCTGGCCGTCCAGGCCCTGGCCCGGGTCGGCGGTGAGGCCGCCCGCCCGGCCATCGACCGCGCCCTCCAGTACTTCCGCACCGTCCAGAACGACGACGGCGGCTTCCCCTTCCAGAAGCCCGCGCAGTTCGGCACCGAGACCGACGCCAACTCCACCGCGCTGGTCCTCCAGGCCCTCCTGGCCGTCGGCCAGCGGCCCGAGGCCTGGGCCCGCCCCCAGGGGAACCCCCTGACCGCCCTCCTGGCCCTCCAGAACCCCAGCGGCGCCTTCCGCTGGAAGGCCGGGGTCCCGGAGGATAACCTCCTGGCCACGGTCCAGGCGGTTCCGGCTCTGGTCGGCCAGCCGCTGCCCATCGTCCGGCCAGCCCCCGCACCGGCTCCGGTTACCCCCACCCGCCTGCCCCGGACCGGCGCCCCGGTGGCGCTGCCGGTCCTCATCGGGATAGCCCTGGTGCTGAGCGGTCTGGTCTTCCGGCGGTCAACCACCCGTCTCTGAGAGACGCCGATGCGCTCGCGCGGTCTCCGCTGGCCTGTGATTCTCTGGCTCCTGCTCTTCTGGGTCACGGTCTCTCCGGCCGGGGCCGGGGCCAGCGGGGCCGCCGGGCTGGTCGTCGCCCCCGGCGACGGCCGCGTCATCTACCGGGTCGTGCCGCTGGACAGCTCTACCCTCCGCGGTCTCGATCTGCTCCGACGCAGCGGGCTGGACGTCCAGACCCAGGAGTACGGCGGACTGGGAGCCGCCGTCTGCGCCATTGAAGGCGTCGGCTGTTTTCCGCCACGCGACGACTGCTTCTGCCAGTGCCGTGGCGGGGGCGAGTGCCGCTACTGGCACTACTATCTGCGCCAGCCCGACGGCACCTGGCGTCGAAGCGACCTCGGGCCCAGCAGCCGGGTCGTCCGCGACGGCGACGTGGACCTCTGGGCCTGGGGTGGAACCCGTCTCAGCCTGCCACCGGCCGACGATGTGCCCACCATCGCCCGCCGTCTGGGCCTCCCACTCCCCACCCCCCCAGTACCAGCACCGCCTCTCCGGTCGCCAGCCGTCACGCCCACCCGCCCGCCAGGGCCGGATCCCGCTACCCCGACCATCTCTCCTCCACCATCCACTCAGCCTCTCACCCCCTCGCCCACCGTTCCGCCCTCGCCCACGTTCACGTCGATCGCTCCCCCGGCTGTCCCCACGCCGTCGCCGACGCTCCTGCTCGCTCCTTCGCCTTCACCCTCCCCGTCCCCCACACCGACATCGGCGCCCGGTCCTCCGGCCGATTACCTCGTCTTTGTCATCACGGTTGGTCTCCTCGGCACCGCCATCCTGATCGCCTGGAGGCAGCGCCGATGAGCGGCCTCGACGCCCGCGTCTGGGCTCTCTGGCTGCTGGTCAGCCTGGGGCTGGCCCTCGCCACCCGCCACCCGCTGTACCTGATCGTCCTGAGCCTGGCCGTCCTGCTGGCGGGCGTTCGCTGGGCTCGTCCCGACCGCTGGCCGCTCCTGCGCCTGTTCCTCCTCAGCGGCACTCTTCTGGCCCTCGTCGCTCCCCTCTACAACGTCCTGGTCGCCCGCTACGGCACCACCGTGCTGCTCCGGCTGCCGGAGGCGTGGCCGGTGATCGGGGGTGCCCTCACCCTCGAGACCCTACTCTACGGTCTGACCGCGGGGCTGACCCTCTTGACGCTCCTCGTGATTTTTGGGGTTTTCAACGCCAGTGTGAGCCACGAGGACCTGCTGGATCTGGTTCCGCCCTCGCTGCGCGATCTCGGCCTGGTTCTGGCCATCGGCCTGGCGCTGGTCCCGCGCGCCTACCAGTCCCTGCAGGAGACCCGCGAGGCCCAGCGTCTCCGTGGCCACCGTCTGCGCCGGCCCGGCGATCTGGTCCCGCTCGTCGTCCCGCTGCTGACCGTCACCCTTGAGCAGGCGCTCCAGTACAGCGAGGCCCTGGAGGTCCGCGGCTTCACCGCCGGCCACCCGCGTGCTCCCCGCCTCTTCCGCCTGGCCCTGCTGAGCGGCTGTATCAGCCTCCTCATCGGCCTCTTCGGCCAGGCCTTCGGATTGCTCAGCCAGGCCGCCGGGCTGAGTCTGCTCGGCGCCGGGCTGGCTCTGGCGCTGAGCGGCCTCTGGCTGGCCGGCGACCGCCAGCCCCGGACCCGCTACCGTCCCCGGCCCTGGACCGGCCGCGATACCGCCGCCGTCGTCGGACTCGGTCTCCTGGCCCTGGCTTTCCTGCTCGTGCGCCTCACCCACCCCGACCGCCTGGCCTATCCCTTCAGCGGGCCCCTTCGCTGGCCGGAATTCTGGCCGCCGGCCGGTCTTCTCTACACCGGCCCGGCCCTGGTCGCCCTTCTCGGTCGGGCCGGCCCGGAGCCTGAGCGATGATCCGGTGCTATCAGCTGACCTTTCGCTACCCAACGATGCCCGAACCCTTGCTCGCGATCGCCGATCTTCACCTCGCCCCTGGCTCCTTCACGCTGGTGCTCGGTCCAACGGGAGCCGGCAAAACAACCTTTCTGCGCTGCCTGAACGGCCTCATCCCCCACGCCTATGGCGGCTACCTGACCGGACTGGTCTGTGTCGACCACCGCCCGACCGTCGCCTGCAGTCCCCGCGATCTCAGTCGGATCGTCGGCACGGTCTTGCAGGACCCGGAAGCCCAGCAGGTGATGGAGACCGTCGAGCGCGAGGTAGCCTTCGCCCTGGAGAACCACGGCCTCCCGCCTGCCATCATCGCCCAGCGCGTCAGCCAGGTCCTCGAGCGCCTGGGGATCGCTCACCTCCGCCGACGGCGCCTGGCCACCCTCTCCGGCGGCGAGCGCCAGCGGGTGATGCTGGCCGCCGCTCTGGCGTTGCAGCCGAGCGTCCTGGTTCTGGACGAGCCCACCTCGCAGCTCGATCCACCAGCGGCGGCCGATTTTCTGGCCGCGCTCGGTGCTCTCCGCGCCGAGGGGACCACCATCGTCCTGGCCGAGCACCGGCTCGAACGCGTGCTTCCGGCCTGCACAACGCTGCTGGCGCTCCGGCCCGGTCAGCCCGCCCTGGCCGGCCCCCCACGAGCCATCCTCCCGCACGTTCCCCTGCGCCCGCCGGTGGTCGAACTGGGCCTGCGGCTGGGCTGGGATCCCCTGCCCCTATCGGCGGCCGAGGCCCGCGCACACTGGTCGCCCCCGACCGGACCAGTTCCATCGCCGGGGCGACCGACTCCGGGGTCCGTTCTGGTCCGGCTGGAGCGTCTGGGCTGGACGGTCGCCGGCCGCCCTGTCCTTCGGGAGATCTCGGGCGAGATCTACCAGGGCCAGGTCACCGCCCTGGTCGGCCCCAACGGGGCTGGCAAGACCACCCTGCTGCGTCTGATCGCCGGGCTCATCCCGCCGAGCCAGGGCCGCCTCGTCTGGGCCTCTGGCCAGACCCCCCGACTTGGCTACCTCCCCCAGAATCCGGCCGCCCTCCTTTTCGCTCCCACGGTCCGGGCGGAGGTCGCCGCCAGCCGGCGCTGGCAGAACCTTCCCGGCGACGGCCGGGAGTGGCTGGAGCGGCTGGCGCTGGGCCCGCTGGCCGAGGCCGACCCCCGCGATCTCAGTGTGGGCCAGCGCCAGCGGGTGGCGCTGGCGGCCGTGCTGGCGACCGAGCCGGCGCTCCTCCTGCTCGACGAACCCACGCGTGGCCTGGACCCCCAGCAGAAAGAGGCCCTGGGCCAGATCCTCCGCGACCTGGCGGCCGACGGGCGCGGTCTCCTGGTCGCCACCCACGACGTCGAATTTGTGGCCCGCTGGTGCGACCGCGTCCTCTTTCTCGAGGCGGGCCGCCTCCGGGCCGATGGTCCACCGGGCCCGGTCCTCGCCCGTATACCGGGGTTCGCCCCGCAGATCGCCCAGGTCACCGACGGCCTGGCGGCGACGGTGGAAGAGGCCCTGGCCTGTCTGAGCCACGCCCAGGAGAGAACACCGTGAACCACCGCTCCGACCGCCAGACGACTGCTCTGCCCCCGGCGCGCCGGCCACAGCACCCGGCGGCCGGTTACCCGCCGGCCAGGGACCGTCTCGGCGATCTTCTTCTCGTCACGGCCTCGCTGGTGGGTCTGGTCGCCTTCTTCTCGCCTTTGCTGGTGCCGGTCGAGCCAGTCGAGGCCAGCGCCCTGAGCCACAGCGCTGATGCGCCACTGCTTTTCGCCGTTCTGCTCGGCCTGTCGCTTCTCAGCGCCCTCCGGGCGGCCCAGCAGAGCCTGACCGGATCGCGGCTCCTGGCTCTAACCGCCGGACTGGTCACGGCGAACGCCGCCCTGCGTCTGGTCCCCAGTCTGCTCGGGGCCACACCGGTCTTCCTGCTGGTGATCCTGAGCGGCTACGTCTTCGGCGCCCGGCTGGGCTTCCTGGTCGGCGCCCTGAGCATGGCCCTCTCCGCGCTGCTCACCGGCGGCGTCGGTCCCTGGTTGCCCTACCAGATGTTTGCCCTCGGCTGGGTCGGGGCCGGCGCTCGCCTGCTTCGGCTCTGGCCCGGCCGGCGCGGTGAACGGCTTCGCCTGGCGCTCTACGGGGCCCTGACCGGCTTCGCCTTCGGCTTCCTGATGAACCTCTGGTTCTGGCCGTTCCTCAGCGGTCCGCCGGAGAGCCCGCTCTACCGGACTCCCGACGCCTCCCTGGGAGAAAACCTCCAGCGCTACCTTGTGTTCTATACTGCGACCTCGCTGGTCTTCGACGGGAGCCGGGCGCTGGGCAATGTGGTGCTGATCCTGGCCCTGGGGCAGCCCGGGCTGCACGTTCTCCGACGTTTCCAGCGCCGCCTCACGGTTATCTACCGCCCACCGGCCGATCTGACCATCGACCAGCTCTGTGGCGAGGCTGTCAGCCCGTCGTCTGCAGACCGGCCGCGATCCCGTTGATCGTGTGCAGGATGACGAAGAGCAGGCGCTCGCGCAGGTCGGGCTGTTGCCGGAACACCTCCGGCGGGGTGGTCCGCAGACGGCGCAGGAGTTCGACCTGGATATGGCTCATCGGGTCCACGTAGGGGTTGCGCAGGCTGATCGAGCGCTGGAGGATCGGCGAGCGGTCCAGAAGCCGCTCCTGACCGGTCACCGCCAGGACCATCCGCGTGGTCCGGTGGAACTCCTCGGCGATGGTCGAGAAGATGCGGGTCCGCACCGCCGGGTCCTGGACCAGGTCGGCGTAGAGGGCGGCGATCTCCAGGTCGGCCGTGCCGAGGCTGATCTGGGCGTTGTCGATGATCGACCGGAAGAAAGGCCAGGAGCGATACATCTCCCGCAGGAGCTCGAGGCCATTCGGTTGCGTCTCAGCCGCCCAGGCCAGGGCACGGCCCAGGCCGTACCAGCCGGGCAGATTGTGCCGGCTCTGGGTCCAGGCGAAGACCCAGGGAATGGCCCGGATGTCGGTGATCCGGTCCAGCCGGCCGCGGGTGATCGGGCGCGAGGCGATAAGGTGCTGGCCGATCTCGGCGATCGGCGTGGCCTGGAGGAAATAGGAGAGGAATTCGGGCGTCTCGTAGACCAGCTGGCGGTAGGCGCGCAGGGCCACCGCCGCCATATCGGTCATCACCGCCACCCAGGCCGGCTGACGGGCCGCTGCGGCCGTCCGGACCGTCGGGCTGAGGCTGGCCCGCAGGACGGCGTTGGTCACCTGCTCCAGATGGCGGTGGGCGATGCCGGGGTTGGCGTAGCGGGCGAAGATCACCTCTCCCTGCTCGGTGAACTTCAGCCGCCCCTCCAGACTGCCCGGCGGCTGGGCCATGATCGCCCGCTCGGTCGGGCCACCACCCCGGCCGATGGCCCCGCCACGTCCGTGGAAAAGCGTGAGGTCCACGCCGGCCCGTCGGCAGACCTCACTCAATCCGATCTGGGCCCGGTAGAGCGCCCAGTTGGCCGCCAGATAGCCGCCGTCCTTGTTGCTGTCTGAGTAGCCGAGCATCACCTCCTGGGCGTCGCCCCAGGCCCGCACATTGGCCCGGTAGACCGGCTCGGCCAGCAGCCGCTCCAGAATGGCCGGGCACTGCTCCAGCTCGGCGATCTCCTCGAAGAGCGGCACGATCTGCAGACGGCTCTCCATCGAACCGTCGGGGCGCACCTGGAGGAGGCCGGTCTCTTTGGCCAGGAGCTGGACCGCCAGGACGTCGCTGGCCGCCCGGGTCATGCTGATGATATAGGTGTGGCAGGCCGCCAGCCCCACCTCACGCTGTAGCTGGGCCACCGTCCGCAAAGTGGCGATGAGTTCGTTGGTCGCCGGGGAGAAGATCGGCTCGGCCGGAAGAAGCGGCCGGGGGTTGAGGATCTCCTGCCGCAGCAGACGGATCCTGTCCTCTTCGGGCAGAGAGGCGTAGTCGGCCACCACCCCCATCCGGGCCATGATCTCGGTCAGGGCCTGGGTATGGACGCTGCTATGCTGGCGGATGTCCATCTCCGCCAGATGAAAGCCGAACACCCGGACCCGCCAGATAAGGTCGGCCAGGGCGGCGTCGGCGATCCGCCGGCCGCAGTGGTCGAGCAGGCTCCGGCGCATAGTGGTGAGATCGGCCACGAGCTCGGCCGGGTCGGCGTAGCCCTCCGGCGCACCGGCCAGCGTTCGCCGCAGGCGCTCGCCGATGAGCGCCAGCTTCTGACGGTAGGGCTCGACAGGGTTGCGGGCGACCAGGGTCCGACCGACCGCCCCCAGCCGCTCGACATCGGCCTCGATCGAGGCCAGAAGTTCGGGGCTCACGCCGACCCGCCGGCGTGAGACGCTGAGGTCACGGGCCAGCTCGGCCACGTCGCGGAGGTAACGGTTCAGCACCACCTGGCGCTGGAGCCGCAGGGCCTCGGCCGTCACCGTGTGGGTGACCGCCGGGTTGCCATCACGGTCGCCCCCCATCCAGACGCCGAACCGCAGGAAGGGCGGGATCTCGAATGTCTCGCCGGGGTAATAGGTGGCCAGCGCCTCTTCGAGATCACGGTAGAGGCGAGGAACCACATCGAAGAGGCTCTCTTCGAAGTAATAGAGACCGTTGCGGACCTCGTGCATGGGCGAGGGCGGCGCCGGCCGGACCTCGTCGGTCTGCCAGAGAAGGGTGATCTCGGTCCGTAGATGGTCCTGGAGAGCCGCCCGCTGCCGGGGCGTGAGGCGGGGATCATCCAGCGCGGCCACCGTGGTGGCGATGTGCCGGAGATGCTCCAGGACCGTCCGCCGCCGGGCCTCGGTCGGGTGAGCGGTGAAGACCGGCTTGATGAGCAGCCGGCGCAGCAGCCCCCGCAGCGCCTCGGCGGTCACCCCTTCGGCCCGCAGAGCCGCAATGGAGGCGGCGATCGATTCGTAGCGTGGGGCCGGGTACTCCTCGGTCTCGCGCTGGCGGAGATTGCGCAGCCGGTGGTTCTCCTCGGCGGTGTTGACCAGGTGAAAATAGATGGTGAACGCCCGCACCACCTGGAAGGCCGTCTCCAGATCGAGCGCCCGGACCAGGGCCGTGAGCCGGGCCCGCCCCTCCGGCGGCGGCTGGGTACGGACCTGGATCGCCTCCTTGCGAATGCGCTCGACACACGCGAAGAGCGTCTCACCCCCCTGCTCGCGCAGGACGTCGCCCAGGAGCGTCCCCAGCAGGTGGACATCTTCGCGCAGGCGCTCAATGGGAATCCGTTCGGCGCCAACCATCGCTGGCAACCCTTTACCGCCTCTGACGCGGCATGATACCCGGTGGTTATTGTCGCTGACAAATTCCGGGCCGGCCTTGCCAGCTCCCCGGCGCCGGCTGTAGGCTTAGGACAGCAACCGGAAGGAGCGCACCGGTGCCAGAAAGCCTCACCCCCGAGAGCCTGGCCACGGCGGTCCTGGGCATCGTCCTCGTAGACCTGGTCCTGAGCGGCGATAACGCCGTCGTCATCGGCCTGGCCGCCCGACAGTTGAGCGGCGCCCAGCGCCAGCGGGCCATTCTTGTCGGAGGGGCGGGCGCCATCGGCCTCCGCATGCTCTTCACCGCCCTGGCCGGTCTGCTCCTGCGTATTCCGCTTCTCCAGTTCGCCGGCGGCCTGATCCTGATCTGGATCGCCTGGAAACTCCTGCAGGGGCCCCCGCCCGCCGCCTCTCACGAGGTCGCCGCCGGCGAGACCCTGGGAGAGGCGGTGCGGATCATCATCACCGCCGACGCGGTGATGAGCCTGGACAACATCCTGGCTGTCGGCGGCCTCTCCCACGGCCAGGTCCTTCTCCTGCTCTTTGGCCTGGGGCTGAGCATGCCGATTCTAGTGTTCGGCAGCACCCTGGTCGCCCTCGTCACCCGCCGCCTGCCCATCCTGGCCTACCTGGGGGGAGCTATTCTAGCCTGGACGGCCGGAACGATGCTCCTCAGCGACCCCTGGCTCAGCCCACTGCTGCGCCCGGTGGCCGCCTTGCAGCTGCTCCTGCCGCTCGGCCTGACCATCGGACTGCCGATCCTCAGTCTGGCCATCCGCGAACGCGGCCAGACCGGACCGACCCTGACCTCGCCCCGGTCGGAATGAGCCGGCGATGACCGAGCGTCCCCCGACCACCTGCGCCCTCTGCCAGACCCCGCTCGGGCCGCCCCACACCTGGCGGGTCTGCCGCCGCTGCGGAGCGCCCTTCTGCTGGTCGCCGCCGGACCGCTGCTGTGGCGAGCGCCGGGCGTTCAGCCTGGAAGAGGATCTCGTGGTGCGGGCCGACTACCGCTGCCGGCGCTGCCGGACCCGGACCTGGCGCTGGTTCGGGGCCGATTTCGCCGAAATCCGGCCGCTCCTGCTGATCACCGGCCTCTTCGTCCTGTTCGCCGTGGTATTCTGGATCGGGGCTCTCGCGCTCCTGGCCCTGTTTCTGCGCCTGCTGGGGCTCCCAACCTGACCGCTCGGAGGCTCGCAGTGTACGCGGACAAACCCGTCCGGCAGTTTACGGACGAACTGGCCTCGGCCGCGCCGGTGCCCGGTGGCGGGGCGGCGGCCGCGCTCACCGGCGCCCTGGCTGCCGCCCTGGTCAGCATGGTCTGCCATCTCACCCTGGGCCGGCCGCGCTTCGCCGCCGTCGCCGCCGAGGTCCAGGCGATCCTGGAGCGCAGCGAGGCCGCCCGGACCCGCCTCCTGCACCTTATCGACGCCGACGCCGCAGCCTACAGCGCCGTGGCCACCGCCCTGCGCCAGCCCCGGACGACTCCCGAGGAGAAAGCCGCTCGGGCTGCCGCCCTGCAGACCGCTCTCCGACAGGCCACCGAGCCACCGCTGGCCGTGGCTCGAACCGCCGCCGAGGTCCTGGAGCTGGCCGCCCCGCTGGTGGAGAAGGGCAACCCGAGTGTGCTCAGCGACGTCGGCACCGCCGCCCTTCTGGCCGAGGCGGCGCTGGAGGGAGCCATTCTTAACGTCGAGGTCAACCTGGCCGGTCTGGACGACCCGGCGTTTGTGACCTCTATCCGCCAGGAGACCGACCGTCTGCGTCAGACCGCCCACGGTCGGGGATACCAGATCGCCCAGCAGGTCCTTGACCGTCTCCGGAGGAGCCCATGACCGCCAGATTGCTCGATGGCCGGCCGCTGGCCCGACATCTCCGGGCCGAACTGGCCGAGCGGGTCCGTCAGTTCCAGGCGCGCACCGGCCTCCCGCCACGCCTGGCGATCGTTCAGGTCGGCGCCGATCCGGCGGCCGAGCAGTACCGCCAGCAGATCAGTCGGACCTTCGCCGCCGCCGGGGCCGCCGTGGACCACGAGCGTCTGCCCGAGACCGCCCGGCCCGACGACCTCGCCGCCCTGCTCCGGCGTCTCAGCCAGACTCCCAGCGTCCACGGCATCCTTCTCCAGACTCCCCTGCCTGCCGGCTTCGACCTGCGGACTATCGTTCGCCACCTCGACCCGGAGAAAGACGTGGATGGCCTTCATCCGCTCAACGCCGGCCGCCTCTACAGCAACGACCCCGAGGCCGTCGTCCCGGCCACGCCACTGGGGGGCCTCGTGCTCCTGGAGCACTACCAGATCGAACTCCGGGGCCGGCGCGCGGTGGTCGTCGGCCGCAGCCTGACCGTCGGCCGCCCCATGGCCATGCTGCTGCTCCACCGCGACGCCACCGTCACTCTCTGCCACTCGGCCACCCGCGATCTGCCGGCCGTCATCCGCGAGGCCGAGATCGTCGTCGCCGCGCTGGGGCGTCCTCACGCCATCACCGGCGAGATGCTCCGGCCCGGCGCGGTGGTGGTGGACTTCGGCTACACCGTGCTCCCGACCGGCGCAGTGGCCGGCGACGTGGACTTCGCCAGCGCCCAGGCCGTCGCCGGCGCCATCACCCCGGTCCCCGGCGGCACCGGCCCGCTGACCACCGTCATGCTCCTGCGAAATCTTCTCTATCTGGCCGAGCGGCATACGCCTGTATAATCGCCCGCTATCTTGACAGCGGGCGAGCGTCATGGTAGAACCATAGCGCACGCTGAGCCTGCGTGGACCTGAGTGCAGCACACGACCATGGGGCGGCCTGGCTGGCCAGCGCCGTCTCGGGCACGGTGCTTTTTTGCTGCCGTGAAAGGAGCGGCCCGTGATCCGCGTCGAGAACCTGACCAAGTTCTACGGCCCACGGCTGGCCATTGCCGACGTGACGTTCACCGTCCGCAAAGGCGAGATCGTGGGCTTTCTGGGACCGAACGGGGCCGGCAAGACCACGACCATGCGCATCCTGACCGGCTACCTGCCTCCCTCCAGCGGCCGGGCCGAGATCGCCGGGTACGATATCTTCACCCAGTCGCTGGAGGCGCGCCGCCATATCGGTTACCTCCCCGAGAGCGTTCCCCTGTACCCGGAGATGACGGTGCGGGCCTATCTCCACTTTATGGCCACGCTCAAAGGGGTGCCCGGCCCCAAGCAGCGCGCCCGTGTCAGTTATGTTATGGAGCGGACCCGGATTACCGAGGTGGCGGACACGCTCATCGCGAAACTCTCGCGTGGTTACCGCCAGCGCGTCGGCCTGGCCCAGGCCCTGGTCCACGACCCACCGGTCCTGGTCCTTGACGAGCCGACGGTCGGTCTGGACCCGCGCCAGATCATCGAGACACGCCAGCTGATCAAAAGCCTGGGCGGCGATCACACCATCATCCTGAGCACCCATATCCTGCCCGAGGTGAGCATGACCTGCAGCCGGGTGCTCATCATCAACAAAGGCCGGCTGATCGCCGAGGACACCCCGGAGAACCTGACCCGTCGTCTGCGGGGGAGCGACCGGATCGAACTGGAGGTGCGCGGTCCGGGCGAAGAGGTCCGCCGCCGGCTGGCCAGTCTGCCCCATGTCCTGGGCGTCCAGCTGGTCGAGAACCGCGACGGGCGGGTCCGTTGCCTGGTCGATTGCGCGGTCAACACCGATATCCGCGAGCAGCTGGCGGCGACGGTGGTGCGCAGCGGCTGGGGCCTGCTCCAGCTGCGCAACGTCGGCATGAGCCTGGAGGAGGTCTTCCTGCAGTTGACGACCACCGAGGAGGTGGAGGGCTGATGCGGAACGTCCTGGCCATCGCCCGCCGTGAGCTCAGCGCCTTCCTGGTCACCCCGATGGCCTACGTGATCATGGCGGGCTTCCTGGTCGTTCTGGGGCTCTTCTTCGCCCTGAACGTGCTCTATTTCAGCCGGCAGGCCACCCTGCGTCCCCTCTTCCAGACGATGTACGCCCTCTTCCTGTTCGTGGGGCCAGCCCTCACGATGCGCCTGCTGGCCGAGGAGCAGCGGACCGGCACGCTGGAACTGCTCCTCACCGCGCCGGTCCGCGAGGTCGAGGTGGTCCTCGGCAAGTTCCTCGGCGGATTTGGCGCGCTGGTGGTGCTCATCGTCCTGAGCGGCTTCTACCCGCTGCTGCTCAGTTTCTTCGGCCCGCCCGACCGGGGACCGCTGCTGACCGGGTATCTGGGGGCCCTGCTCTTCGGCGCGGCCGCCATCGCCCTGGGACTGGTGGCCTCATCGCTCACCCAGAACCAGATCGTGGCCTGGGTCGTCGCCTTCGCCATCTTCCTGGTCCTGTGGGCGGTGGACGGCCTGGCAGGCTCGGTCGGGGGAGCGGTGGGCAACGTCCTGAACTACCTCGCCCTCTTCCCCCACTTTGACGGGCTGAGCAAAGGCGTGCTGGACAGTCGGGACGTCATTTACTTCCTCAGCCTGACCGCCGCCGGTCTCTTCACCACGACACTCTTTCTGGAAGCGCGGAGGTGGCGCTGATGCAACGGCTGCGCGCGCTCCTGCCCCCCTTCCTGCTGGCCAGCGGCCTTCTGGCTCTGGCCATCGCCGTCGGGCTCTTCCTGGTGCTGGGCGAGCTCAACCGCTATGTGCTCACCGCCGTGGCTCTGGGAGCGGTCCTGCTCATCGCCTACTTCCTGGAGCGCCCCGAGGCCGTGACCACGGTCCTCACCCGCCGCCAGACCAAGTACGGGACCAACACCGCCGTGATGATCCTGGCCTTTCTGGGGATTCTGGTGGTGCTCAACGCCGTGGCCGCCCGCCGGCCCCTCCGCTACGACCTGACCGAGGCCAAAGAGTTCACCCTCTCGCCCCAGAGCGTCCAGATCGTCCAGCAACTGCAGACGCCGGTGAAGATCACCGCCTTCTACCGCCCGGGCGACTTCGGCTACGAGCAACTCAACGACCTGCTGAAGGAGTACCAACGCCACACCGATAAAATTCAGGTCGAATTTGTCGACCCCGAACTCAAGCCCGGCGTCGCTGCCCAGTATAACATCCAGAGCTACGGCACCACGGTGGTCGAGGCCAACGGCAAGCGCCAGATGGTCTTCGGCGCCGCCGAGGGCGACATCACCAGCGCCATCCTCAAGGTCACCCGGGCCGAGAGCAAGAAGGTCTATTTCCTGACCGGGCACGGCGAGCTCGACCCCGACGCCTTCGACCGGACCGGCGCCAGCGCGATGAAGCGCATCCTGCAGCAGGACAACTATCAGGTCGAGAAACTCAATCTGGCCACCACCGGCCGGGTCCCGACCGACGCCGCCGTGATCATCGTCGCCGGCCCGCAGCGACCGCTCCTCGACAGCGAACTCCAGGCCCTCCGCGATTATCTGGAGAAGGGCGGCAAGGCACTGATCCTCGTCGAGCCCCGGACCACGCACAACCTGACCGACCTCCTGGCCCGCTGGGGCGTTGAAATCGGCAACGGGATCGTGGTCGAGCCCGCCCAGGGCCTGGCGGGCGACCCCCTCGTGCCGACCATCGTCCGCTATACCTTCCACCCGATCACCCGCAATCTGACCGGCGTCGCTTCGGTCTTTGTCACCGCCACCTCGGTCACCATGAAAAAAGACCGCCCGCAGAATCTGACCATCACCCCGCTCTTCCAGACCACCGACCGGAGCTGGCTGGAGACCGATCCGCAGATCGCCCGCTTTGATGAGGGCCAGGACATTCGCGGTCCGCTGACGCTGGCCGTGGCCGTCCAGGCCACCGACCAGCCCACCGGTGGCGAGCAGTCGTCCACCGATCAGAGCAACCGCCCGCACACCCGCCTGGTCATCGTCGGCGACCGTGACTTCGCCAGCGACGAGGTGGTGACCCGCCTGGGCGGCATCGCCAACGCCGACCTCTTCGCCAATGCGGTGAACTGGCTGGCCGAGGAGGAGGCGCTCATCAGCGTCCACGCCAAACCCCCGGCCACCCGTCCGCTCCTGCTGACCGGGGCTCAGGCCAACTTCATCCTCCTGACCAGCGTGGTCTTCTTCCCGCTGCTGATCCTGCTGGCCGGCGCCTGGGTCTGGTGGCAACGGAGGTAGACCATGAACTTCCGCCTCACCGGTGTTCTCCTCGCCCTTTTCATCATCCTGGGCCTGGCAGCCTACTGGTTCGAGCTGCGCTACGAGCCGCCGGCGCCCGGTCAGGGTACCCAGACCCCGGTCTTCAACGCGGCGGCCGACCAGGTGGCCCGCCTGGAGGTTCAGAGCGCCGGGAAGACCGTGACGCTCAGCCGCGATAACGCCGGGCAGTGGCAGATCGTCCAGCCGGAGTCGAGCGCCGCCGACAACCGCCGGGTAGACGACGTCGTCACCCAGCTGGTCAAACTGACGGCCACGCGAACCATTGAGAACGCCTCGGATCTGGCCAGTTACGGCCTGGAGCAGCCCCAGGCCCAGGCGACCGTGACCCTCAAGCAGGGGGAGCCGCTGCAGTTGCTCATCGGCAACAAAACCCCGGACGGCAGCGCCTACTATGTCCGGCGACCGGACCGCCCGACCATCTACATCGTCCCCTCCTGGATCATCTCCGACCTCACCCGCCTGGTGAGCGACCCGCCGAAGCCACGTCCGACGCCGACGCCGGCCCCGCCGCCGCTGGCGACCCCGACGACCGGCCTCCAGCCGCCCCCGACGCCGACGCCCACCGTCACCCCGGCCAGCGGCCAGTAGCGACCGGTGCACAAAAAAGGCGCGTGGGGTGACCCCACGCGCCGGACGTGCCACTCAGCGCAGAACGTCGGGCGTGGTCGCGTACAGCTCCACCCGCCCGCAGGAGGTGCAGACCCGCGCGCTCAGCGTCGAGCCGCGCACCACCCCCAGGCTGAGCGCCCCACGCTGTTTGGCCAGGAGAACGGGCGAGCCGCCGGTCAGCACGTCGGCGGTCACCACCGTTCCCCCACACTGGGCACACGTCTGCTCCTGCATCCTCCAACTCCTGGCTGCTGGGAGTGCCTCGATCAGCAGGAAAGTATAGCGTCAGTCGCCCTTCGCGACCAAGTGCTATAATCCCCACCAGAGAGCCCTGAGCCCGTGGAGGCGTCCGGTGAGCCTGACGCCCGAGCAGATCCGTGAGGTTGTGGAACGCACTGAGATCGTACGCCCGCCGCGCCAGCCGCTGGCGACCTTCGGCGCCTCGACTATCACCTACTATCTGGTGACCGAGCCGGCCTACCAGGACCTGCTCCCCGGCGCTCCTGAAGCGGTGGTCCGCACGGGCAAGGTGAGCGCCCAGCGCCCTCAACTCGTCACCCCCTATTACCTGATGAACCTCTTCCGGGGCTTTGAGCACGGCCAGGAGTTCGCCCGCTACCTCCTGGCCACCTACGGCCCCAACGCCCCTGGTCTGCTCTACACCTACAGCCACGAGCTGGCCGAGACCACCATCGTCTCCGATCCCCCAGAGGTGGTGGCCCAGCGCCTGGCCGACCAGCTCGACCGCGAGGGCGCCATCTACGCCACCGTTATCCGGGGCGTCGACCATCTCTGGGACATTTCGCTGATGAAGTTCATCTACGACCTGACCACCGCCTCGCTGGGCCAGAACGTGCGCGATCTCCAGCAACACGGCCTGCTCACCCCCGAGCGGGGACTGCCCCGGGCGGTCCGCCTGCGGATCGAGGAGATGTTCGCCGCCGTGGCCCGGGGCGACCTGGAGCCACACGTCCTGAAGGAGGAACTCGACCGCTGGGGCGTCTTCGACGAGTACGAGGACCGCTTCCTGGGGCTGTTCCGCCGTCCATGAGAGGACTGGGCCTGCTCCTCCTGCTGGTCCTAACCGCGCTGGCCGCGGCTGGCTGCACACCCCCAGCCACGGCCACTGTTCCGGTCACCCCTGAGCAGGCCGAGGAGATCGCCCGGACCGCCCAGTGGGCCCCCGGCCAGCTGGCCGCCCACTACGCCAAGCATCCGGAGGGCTACCGCTCGGTCGAGGAGTACGACCGTGGCGCCCGTGAGACGATCCGGAACGGCCGGCCCTTCACCTACCGCGACCCCACGACCGGCGAGCCCCGACTGGGCTTCTACGACCCCCAGACCAACCGCTTCACCGGCCTGACCCGCGACGGCCGACGGATCACAACGCACTTCCGCCCCGACCGTGGCGAGGCCTACGTCCGGGGACTGCCCGCGTCCACCTACCGCTGACCGCCGGCGAGGGATCGGCCGACCCGACCGGGGCTCCCACGCCCCCGGCTCAAAGCCCACCGGCTTGACCCCCGTCGGGCAGCGGGCTAGACTGGAGGCAGAGAGACCGGAGCCCGACCATGACGACGCCGTCCGCCTCACCGACCCGCCAGATTCTTGACCGTCTGCTCCGCGAGCGCGGCATCACCCGCTACGCGCTGTTTCTGGTCAGCGACGAGGGAAAGGAGATCCCCGGACCCCCGGGCGCTCCGCCGATTCACGCCATCTCGGGCTTCGTCCTGACCGAGACCGGCCAGGTCTACGGCTTCTGGCTCGACTGGGACCCGACCACCCGGCGCCACGTCCTTGACCCCTGGTATCCGGCCGACCCGGCCGCCTTCGCCAACGATCCAGAGTACCGTCGCGCCCGCCAGCAACTGGGGCTGGAGCCGTGACATGCCCCGGCCGTTCCTCCTCTCCCTCGGCCTGGCGCTCCTCCTACTGACCGCCGGCCCTCTGCTCGCCCGACCGCCCTCGCCGGCTCCGACTGCCCCTGGACCGGTCCCGGCCGCGCCAGCGGACCGTCCCGGCCGGGACGAGTTCCCCCAGCCCGTCACACCCTCTCCCCCGACGCCGGTCAGCCCAGGGAGCCTGCCGACCCCCGCCCCGACAGCCGCCGGAACGCCGCCCATCTCAACGCCGTCCGCACCCATCCTGTCCGACCGCGCCCTGCCGGCCGCGCCAGCCCTGGCGGTCACCCCCACCTCGGCCCGGGATCCCGCCAGCGCGGAACCGGTTCGCCCCGGCGACCAGCGGCCGGCCACGGCGACGCCCACGCCGGTCTCGCCGTCCGCGGCCGGGGCCGATGTCGGACTGGACCCTGGCCACTCCGCCCGCGACGTGGGGGCGGTGGGCGGCGGCCACCGCGAGTTCGAACTGACCCTCCAGGTCGCCCAGAAAGCCCGCCAGGCGCTCCAGCGCCTCGGCTATCGGGTTGTCCTCACCCGCACCGACCACCGGCCGCTCGCCGACGACACCGCCCCCGATCCGATCACGCGCCTCAGACGGGAACAGGAGGCCCGGCTCCGGCGTGCCGGGGCGGTACGGGCGTATGTTTCGATCCATTTCAACAGCTTCAGCGACCCCCGCCTGAGCGGCACCGAGACCTACTACAACCCCACCAACCGTGGTCCGGAGAGCCGACGCCTGGCCCAGGCTGTGCAGAGTGCCGTTGTCGCCCGGCTGCGCGCCACCGGTCACCCGGTCAGGGACCGCGGCGTCAAAGAGGATCTGACCGCCGGCAAACCCTACGGGCACTTCTTCAGCCTGCGCGGCGGGATGCCGGCGGTTCTGCTCGAGGCTCTTTTTCTGAGCAACCCGACCGAGGCGGCCCTGGCCGGTCAGGAGCCCATCCAGTGGGCCATCGCCCAGGGGATCGCCGAGGGTGTCCACCGCTTCCTGGCCAGCCCGCCTGACCGTTGATCGTCGCCAGGCGGGCGCGTATAATTGGCATTGAAGTGAGACGTATGGACGTCGTAACGGACCTCGCCCAAGCGATCGCCGCTATCGTCGGATCCGCCAACGTCCTCACCGATCCCAGCGACTTACGACGGTACCGGGGCGTCGCCTGGAACATTCCCCGGCCACGCATCGCCCTGAAGTTCCCCCCAGCCCCACCGGCGCTGGTGGTGCGCCCGCGCCAGACCGAGGACATCGCGGCTATTCTCCGGCTGGCGCAGGAGCATAACGTCCCGGTGGTGCCCTTCGGTGCCGGGACCGGTGTTATGGGAGGGGCGATGCCGGTGGCCGGCTCCGTCGTCCTCGACCTGAGCGCCCTCAACAGGATTCTGGAGATTCGGGTCGAGGACCGCCTGGCCCGCGTCCAGGCGGGCGTCATCCTGGAGGACCTGGAGACCGCCGCCCAGCGGGTGGGCCTGATGGTGGGCCACGATCCCTGGTCCCGGCCCATCGCCACTGTCGGCGGGGCGGTCTCCACCAACGGCGTGGGCTATCTGGCCGGCAAATACGGCCCGATGGGAGCCCAGGTCCTGGGGCTGGAGGCCGTCATGGCCGACGGCACGGTGATGCGGACGCGAGCGGTCCCGCGGCCCGCCGGACCCGATCTTAAAGCGCTGCTCATCGGCGCCGAAGGGACGTTGGGGGTCATCACCGAGGTGGCCGTTCGCCTCTTCCCCCAGCCCGAGCGGCGGATCATCCGGGCCTACCGCTTCCGGGGCTTCCGCCACGGGTTCGAGGCGATCTGCGCCCTGATCGCCTGCGGCCTGCAGCCGGCCCTGCTCGACTTCGAGGAAGAGGAGACCACCCCCATTCCCACCGCCACTCTCTACCTGGGGTTCGAGGGCCCGGTCGAGGAGACCGAGGCCGCCGCGCGCCGGGCCGACCAGATGCTCCGGGCGGCTGGGGCCCTCGATCTCGGCGACCAGGTCGCGCGGGAGTTCTGGGACACCCGCCACGAGAGCGCCTATCGCTATCTGAACTGGGCGGCCAGCCGCTCGCCCGACGGCTGGATTCAGTGGACGGTCGCCCGGACCCGTTATCTGGATGTCTCGCTCCCCGTCTCGGCTGTCCTGCGGTTTTACGACGAACTCCAGGTCCGGGCGCCGGAGTGGGGGATCGTCGCCCGCAACGCCAGCGTCTGGTGCCTGCCCGAGTTCTTCTCGGTGATCCTGGAGGCGACGCGGCCCGACGCCGATCTGGAGGCGGCCACCGACGCCGTTCTGCGCCTGGCCCAGGCGCTTCAGGGGTCAATGGAGTCCTGCCACGGGATCGGGGTCCGTCTGGCGCACCTCGTGGCCGAAGAATACGGCGCAGGACTGACAGTCCTGCGCCGTATCAAACAGGCTCTCGACCCGGCCGGGATCCTCAACCCCGGGAAACTCGGACTGTGAACCGGCTCCCGGCCGCCCGCGCTACCTTCGGGCTGTCGGACTACTCCTCAAAGGCACGCCGGAAGATCTCCAGCCCGTCGTCGGCGTCGTCCTCGCGCGTGGCCGGGCACTCGTTCGGGACCACCTCGACGCCCTCGATCTCGCCGTTGGCATAGCCCGTGTGGCTGACCGCGCGCAGCAGTTCGCCGATCGGGATCTGGATCTGCAAAGCGATCGGCTCATCGATCCGGAACTGCAGATGCGGCAGGTGATCCAGGAGCTGGCAAATCGCCTCGTACTGCACGTCATCGGTCTGGGCCCAGCGCTGAATCTGGAGGATCAGGGCGTTGATCTCGGTGGCCCGCTCGCGGACGATCCGCTCCAGATACCCCGGCGGGCCAACATCCCAGCCTTCCTCCCGGCAGACCTCGCGGACGCTCTCGATAACGTGGCGGATCACCTTTTCCGTGAGCATGTGACCTCCCCACCCTCGGCGATAGACCAGGGGCGCCGGGTCCTCAGGCGCGTGATGTGGGTTGACTTGACAAGAGGGGGCCCCCACAGGCAGAGAAGGAGTGCGCTATCACTTCCTGCCATGGAGGCCCGTCCCAATGA
>CACRXC010000143.1_pt1 | contig 23710 bp, 18 predicted proteins | sample 5377091 | NCBI WGS metagenome assembly CACRXC01 (sample SAMEA6061845, study PRJEB28556) | metagenome | reverse complement strand
GGGGCAGGCCTCCTGGGGTGTGGTGATGTGCTGCCTTTATTCCAGGAGAGTCTGCCCCGTCTTGTCCAGTCCCCTACCCACCGCCTGTGGGACAGTCACCCCGCTCCGCAACGGTCAGAGACCTCCCGTCGCCACGTCGTCCAGCCGCAGGGCCAGAACCTGTGACCAGCAGCGGTCGACGAGCGTGACACCGTAGACGAGATCGGCCGCCTCCATCGTCCGCCGGTTGTGGGTGACCACCAGAAACTGGGTGCGGTCGGTGAGCTGACGGATGATCCCCACGAAGCGCTCGATGTTGGCGTCGTCCAGAGCCGCGTCGACCTCATCGAGCAGACAGAAGGGCGGTGGCTGGACTTCGAGGAAAGCGCAGAGAAGCGCCACCGCCGTCAGCGCCCGCTCGCCGCCGGAGAGCAGCTGCAGGCTCTGGGCGCGTTTCCCCGGTGGCTGGGCGATGATCTCCACGCCACCATCCTGACCGTCCGCCCCGTCCAGCGGCACCAGCCGGGCGGTCCCGCCGCCGAAGAGGTCGGTGAAATAGCGGCGGAACGCCTCGTGAACCGCTCGAAACGCCCGCTCGAAGCGCTGAGCCATCTCCCGCTCCAGACGGCGGATGGCGGTTCGCAGGTCGTCGGCCGCCCGCTCCAGGTCAGCCACCTGTGCGCGCAGAAAGCGTTCCCGTTCGCTGAGAGCGTGGTATTCGGCCACCAGCGCCGGGTCCACCTGACCGATCTCCGCCAATCGGGCCCGCACCTGGCCCAGCCGCCGCTGGACCGTCCCCGGCTCGGCCAGCGGCTCCGGCGGCGGGAGGGCCGCCTCGCCGGTCTCCTGCGCGTACTGGCGCTCCAGGTCAGCCAGATCCTCGGCCAGCCGTGCGTGCCCCAACCGCGCCTTCTCGGCCGCCACGGCCCGCTCCCGCACCTTCTGATTGGCCTGCTCCTCCGCCGTCTGGAGAGCCTGCAGTCGCTCGGTCAGGGCGGTCCAGCGTTGGCGCAAGGGGGCGCTCTCGCTCTCCAGCCGCTCCAGAGCGGCGGTCAGGGCCGCCGCCCGGGCCTGAGCGGCGGACAGCTGGTCGGCCAGCCCGGCCTGCTCCTGACGGCAGGCGACCAGGTCTGCCTGCATCCGGGCCAGGTGCGCCTGCTGGCGGGCGAGCTCGGCCCGGAGCCGCTCCACCTCCTCACCCGCGCGCGCCTGAGCGGCCCGGGTCTCGGCCAGGACCCGCGCCAGGTCGGCGGCCGCCCCGTGCTCGGCGGCCCCCGCCTCCTCCAGGTGCTGCAGGCGCGCCCGGGCCGCCGCCAGGGCCTGCTGGAGCCTCTCTTGCTCGGCCAGGAGGGCCTGGCGCTCCTCCGCCAGGGCTGTGGCCGCCGCCTGCAGAGCCGCCTGATCCCGGGCCAGGTCAGTCAGACGCTGTCGCAGACGGGCCTCCTCCTGAGTCAGTCGGTCGCGCTGCCGGCTGGCCTGGTCCTGCTCCAGCCGGAGCCGGCGCAGGGCGGCCTCCAGTTCCTGCCGCCGGCCCTGCTGAAGCCCGCGCTGCTGTTCCAGCCGCACGACCGCCTGCTGACACTCTGCCCGCTGCCGTTCGCGCTCGGCCAGCGTCTGCCGGGCGGCGGCCAGCAGCGCGGGGAGACGCCGCAGCTCACGGAGACGGGCCAGCACTCCCCCCTCCCGCACCGGTCGGCTGCCGCCGGTGACCGCCCCGCTGGCCCGCACCAGGTCGCCCTCGACGGTCACGATCTGCCAGCCACCCCCCAATCGGTCGAGCACCTGCCGAGCGACCACCAGGTCGGTCACCACCACCACCTGGCCCAGCAGGTGCTCGACGACCACCCGCAGGTCCGGCGCCACCGTGACCAGGTCGCTGGCCCGCCCCAGGACGCCGGCGGGCAGCGCTGGCAGGCGCCCCGGGCGGGCCCGCAGTGTGTCCAGCGGCAGGAACGTCGCGCGCCCGGCGTTCTGCCGCTTGAGAAAGGCGATGGCCTGCTCGGCGTCAGCCCATCGCTCGACGACAATATCCTGCAGATGCCCGCCCAGCGCCACCTCGATGGCCAGGTCCAGATCGGGCGGCACCTGCAGGAGCGTGGCCACCGGCCCGATGATCCCGTGCAAGCGCCCCTGTCGCGCCCCCTCCAGGACCGCCCGCACACCGGGATAGTAACCGGCACTGCTCTCCTGGCTGGCGGCCAGCACCTCCAGCCTGGTCTGGAGCGTCTGGACGTGCCGCTGGGCCTCCAGTATCTCCCGGTCCAGGCGCTCGAGCGCCTGCCGCGCCTCGGCCAGAGCCGCCGTCAGGCGAGTGCCCTCCTCCGCCTGGGCCTGCCGCTCCCGCTCCAGCTGGTCCACCTGGGTGGCCAGATCGGCCAGACGGTCGGACAGGGCCGCCGTCTGCGTCTGACACTCGGCCAATGCCGCCTCCAGGTCGGACAGCTGCTGCCCCCGGGCCGTCTGCCGGGCGGCCAGTTCGGCCATCTGCCCCTCAAGCGTCGCCAGGCGGCGGGCCAGAGCCAGCGCTCGCTCCTCACCAGCCCGGACCTCAGCCCGGGCCGCCCGCACGGCCTCCTGCCAGCGCGCGATCTGCGCCGCCTGCTGAGCCTGCTGAGCCTCGACCGCTGCCACCCGGGCCCGGGCCTCGGCCGCCTGCTGCTCGGCGGCCGCCAGTGCCGGCTGCAGACGCGCCAGGGCCGCCTCGGCCACGGCCTGTTGCTGCATCAGCCAGTCGGCCCGCTCGGCCAGACGCTGGACCCGCTCCTGAAGGACCGCCACCGTCCGCTGGGCATCGGCCATCTCCGGCGTGAGACGCCGCCGCTCGGCCTCGATCCGGTCCAGGGCCTCCCGGACCGCCGCCAGGTCGCGCTGAAGAGCCTGACGCTCGGCCATCAGCGCGCCGACCGTCTGCTGGGCTGCGGCCAGGGCCCGGGTCGTGGCCTGGACCTCGGCGGCGGCGGCAGCCAGGCGCGCCTGGCACTGGGCGTGACGGTGGGCATACCAGGCGCGGAGCAGGCTGGCCTGCTCGGCCAGGAGTGTTTCGCGCTCACGGGCGCGCGCCGCCTGCTGGGCCAGCAGGTCCAGCCGGGGCTGGATCTCGGCCAGGAGGGCCATCAGCCGGGTCAGGTTCTCCTGGGCTGCCGCCAGCTTCTCCTGGGCTTCGGCCAGGGCCAGTTGCTGAGGGCGGATGCCGGCCGCCTCCTCGAAGAGAACGCGTCGCTCCTCGGGCCGCAGGCTCAGGATCTGGTCGACCAGCCCCTGACCGACGATGGCGTAGCCGTCGCTGCGCAGGCCGGCCTCGGCCAGCAGCAGCGCGATCTCGCGCCAGCGCGTCCGCTGGCGGTTGAGCCAGTACTCGTTCTCGCCAGAGCGGAAGGCCCGGCGGACGACCTGGACCTCGCTGTGCGGCAGAGGGAGGCGGCCGTCGCTGTTATCGAAGGTCAGCGCCACCTCGGCCAGACCGGCCGGCGGCCGACCCGGTCCGCCGGCGAAGATCACGTCCTCCGTCCGCCGACCCCGGACCAGCCGCAGGCTCTGTTCGCCCAGCGCCCAGCGGACGGCGTCCACCAGATTGCTCTTGCCCGATCCGTTGGGCCCGACGATGGCGGTCAGCCCGGGGCCGAACTCCAGGGCTGTCGGACGAGCGAAGGTTTTGAAGCCGTGGAGGTCCAGACGCTTGAGGTACACGGCCTCAGGCGCGCTTGAGCGCCGGGGCGAGACGGGCCCAGTCGGCCAGGGCGTGGCGGGCCGCCTCCTGCTCCGCCTCCTGTTTGCTGCGCCCGCGGCCTCGCCCCAGCACCAGGTCGCCGATGTAGACCGCCACCGTGAAGACCTTGGCGTGCTCCGGCCCCTCGGTGGCCACCACCCGGTAGACCGGCGTCTGGCCCAGTTCAGCCTGGGCCCGCTCCTGCAACTGGGTCTTGAAGTCCTTGAGGGCCTGGGCCCGCAACACGCTCTCGATCTCCGGCACCAGCAGCCGCAGGATCACCTGGCGCACCACCCCAAGCCCCCGGTCGAGGAAGACCGCCCCCAGCACAGCCTCCAACGCGCTGGCCAGGACGCTGGGCTGAGTCCGCCCCCCCGACTTCTCCAGACCGTAGGAGATATAGAGGTAGTCGCCCAGGTTGAGCGACCGCGCCACCCGGGCCAGCGTCTCCCGGCGGACCACCGCCGCCCGCAGGGCGGTGAGCTCTCCCTCGGACAGCTCCCGGTAGGTCAGATAAAGGTACTCGGCCACCACGAACCCCAGCACCGCATCGCCCAGGAACTCCAGCCGCTCGTTCGACTCCAGCGGCCAGTCGGGGTGCTCGTTGAGATACGAGCGGTGGATCAGCGCCTGGCGCAGGAGCAGCGGGTCCTGGAACTGAACCCCCAGGGCCTGCTCGAGGTCGGCGAAGACGCCCGCCAGGTTGGCCGCGATTTCGGCCCGCACCGGCCCCTCGGTCATCGGCTTCTCCTTCAGGCCCAGGCCCGGAAGACCAGACAGGCGTTCTGCCCACCGAAGCCGAAGGAGTTCGAGAGGGCCGCCCGCACCGTCGCCCGCCGGGCGACGTTCGGCACGTAGTCGAGGTCGCAGGCGGGGTCCGGCTGCTCCAGGTTGATGGTGGGTGGGATGATCCCGTGGACGAGGGTCAGGACGGTGAAGACCGCCTCGACCGCGCCGGCGGCCCCCAGAAGATGACCGGTCATCGACTTGGTCGAACTGACCGCCAGTCGGTAGGCGTGTTCGCCAAAAACCGCCTTGATGGCCTCCGTCTCGGCCCGGTCGTTCAGGGGAGTCGAGGTGCCGTGGGCGTTGATGTAATCGATCTCCGCGGGCTGAAGCCCGGCCACCGCCAGCGCCCGCCGCATGGCCAGGGCCGCTCCCGCCCCGCCCTCCGGCGGAGCGGTGACGTGAAAGGCATCGGCGGTGGCGGCGTAGCCCGCCAGCTCGGCGTAGATGCGCGCCCCCCGGGCCCGGGCGTGGTCGGCGTCCTCCAGGACCAGCATCCCCGCCCCCTCACCGACCACGAACCCGTCGCGCAACGCGTCGAACGGCCGGCTGGCTTTCTGGGGCGGGTCGTTACGGGTCGAGAGGGCGCGCATGGAATTGAACGTGCCGATGCCGATGGGCACGATCGGCGCCTCGCTCCCTCCCGCCAGCATGGCCACCGCCTCACCCCGGCGGATGATGTGAAAGGCCTCGCCGATGGCGTGGGCCCCGCTGGCGCAGGCCGAGACCGTGCAGAAATTGGGCCCGCGCAGACCGGTCAGGATGGCGATCTGGCCGGCGGCCATATTGGCCAGCATCATCGTCGAGAGGAACGGGCTGAGGCGCGACGGCCCCCGCTCGTGCAGGACCTTGAACTGGGCCGAAAGGGTTTCGATCCCCCCGATCCCCGAGCCGACCACGACCCCGATCTGATCGCAGTTCTCCGGCGTGATCGTCAGACCGGCGTCGGTCAGAGCCTGGACCGCGGCGGCGATGGCGAAATGGGTGAAGGAGTCCATGCGCCGCAGGTCCTTGCGGTCAAGATACTGCCCCGGATCAAACCCCTTGACCTCGGCGGCGATCTTGGTCTCAAAGCCGGTGGTGTCGAAGCGGGTGATATAGTCGACGCCCGACCGGCCGGCGATGAGCGCGGCCCAGGTCGAGGGCACATCATTCCCCAGTGGCGTCACCAGGCCTAGCCCGGTGACAACAACCCGTCGTGTCACGCGCCTCTCCTCTGCCCACGACGCAGACCGGCGCTGATTATACCCAAGGCCCCGGCGGACAGCAACCCGCCACCTGGCCCCCGCACTCAGCCTCGCGCCCGGCCCAGCGGAAGGGACTCGACGCTCTCGAGCCAGTAGCCATCGGCCCCAACCCGGACCACCACCCGCTCGGCCCGAAAGGCCGTCGCCCCCACGAACGTCTGGACGATATACCGGTCGGTGGGGGCGATCGCCGGATCCACCGGCTCAACCCAGGCGACCTCTCCCTCCCCCGTATCGCCCACCAGGCGCCCTGACAGGTGCCCGACCCCGATCCAGAGATGGTAGTGGGCCAGGACCCCCTCATCGGCGACCAGCACCTCGTCCACCCAGCCGACCAAGCCCTCCAGGACCGGCTCTAGCCCGGTCTCCTCGCGGACCTCCCGTCGCCAGGCGGTCGTCAGGCTCTCGCCCGGCTCGACCTTGCCGCCGATGAGGCACCAGCGCCCGGTGTACGGTGGGCGCCGCCGCCGGATCATCAGCACCCGGCCATCCCGAACGATGAGCGCCAGGACCACGGCCAGGGGCCGCGCCGGCCCCTCTGCTCCGGCCATTACCGCCTCTCAGACCAGCGGCGGGCGGTCGCCGAGCCAGAGGGCCATGCGCACCTCGTTCTCGTAGACCGCGCCGTCCTTGATCTGGCCGCTGAATTCCCCCTCGACCACGAACCCGAAGCGCTCGTAGAGGTGACGGGCCACGGCGTTCGGGGCCCGCACACCCAGCGTGATCTTCTCCAGGCCCAGCGCCCGGGCCCGGTCCAGCGCCCGCGCCAGAAGCGCCGTCCCCAGACCGACCCCTCGGTAGTCAGGGTGCACGCCCATCCCCAGTTCACCGGTATGGCGGGAGAGCCCGGCGGCCGGCACGATGTCCACCCAGCCCACCGCCCGGTCACCGTCCCAGGCCACCAGCATAAACCCGCCGCGCTCCTCCAGACCCACCAGCCAGCGCCACTCCCCTTCGACGCCCCAGTCGGCCGCCGGCATCCGGAGATACCGCCGCTCACGGGCTACCGTGTCGATGAGCCGCCAGATGGCGGCCGCATCGTCCGGGTCGGCCAGCCGGACCGCTACCCGCCGCCCGTCGCGCAACGCGATCTCCTCGGCTGGTGGCAGATCGCGGACCGGCGGATCGAACAGCTCCTCGTAGAAGCGCCGGATGTAGGGCGGGAGCAGGGCCAGGTTGCCCATCACCCCCGAGGCCAGCCCGGCGTACACCTCCCAGTCGAGCCCCCCGCCGTTTCCCCCGACGAACATCCCCATCCACCAGCCGGTCGGGCTCTGGGGGTCGGGCTGGGTCGGAATACCGTAGACATAATGGCGGGCCAGTTCGCGGGCCCGGGCGTAGCGGGGATGCTTCTCCTCGCTCAGTTTCACGCAGGCCACCATTAGATCGGCGGCGTTTGTCCCCTGGAGCCGGCGCTCGTGCCACCAGGCGTGAGCCAGTTCGTGAATGGCCGCCTCCTCCTGGGCGGTGAAGAGGTCAACCAGTTTGCGGTCCGGCCACCAGTAGCCTCCGCCCCGCCGGCTGGTCGGATCGCGGACGACGACCCGGACCCCAGACCGCTGGAGCCACTCCCAGGCCTCCGGCCGGATCGGGAGCGGTGGAAGCGCGGGATGAACCACAACCATCGTCTGCCCACCCTCTCGGCCGAGAGTATACCACGCCCGCCGGCTCAGGGCAGTTCCTGCCAGAGACGACTCAGCCGGGTCAGGACGGCGTCCGGGTCCCCGCGCCCGGCCGTCTCCAGGACCAGGCGGTGGCCGTAGCCTGTGGCCTGGAGCGCCGCCTCGACCCGTGCCCAGTCGACGACCCCCTCGGTCGGCGGATTGTGGAGATCGCTCCGGCCATCGTTGTTGGCGGCGTGGACGCTCACCAGCCGGTCGCCGGCCGCCTGGATCTCAGCGACGGGGTCGCGCCCGTTGATGGCCGCGTGGCCGGTATCGAGACAGAAGCCAATGCGCGCATCGGGAAAGAGCGCCGCCAGTTCGGCCAGCGAGGTGCCCAGGCGCCAGAAGCCGTAGTCGATCATGTTCTCCAGGGCGATCCGCAGGCCCAACCGGTCGGCCTGCTCCACCAGCTCGGCGACGAAGGCCAGGGTGAGGTCGCGCGAGCGGGGCTGAAGGTCGGGGGAGACCGGCTCGCGGAAGGCCGAGGGATGGACCACCGCCACCCCCGCCCCCAGGGCCGCCGCCTGCTCCAGCGAGCGTCCGACGACCGCCCGCCACTCCGCCGGGTCCCCCAGCGTCGGGTGGCCGATGTTGAGGCCAGTGAAGGGGGTGTGGACGGAGTGGACCCGCAGCCCCAGGTCGGCGAGCAAGCGGCTCAGAGCGGCCAGGTCCACGGGAAGACGTGGATCCAGGTGATGCCCATCGCCCCAGAGCTCGATCCAGCGGAAGCCGGCGGCCGCGATCTTGCGCAAAGCCTCCTCGAGCGGCGCATTGACAAAGAGCCAGGTGGAGATGGCGTAACGGTCGAAGAAAACCTGCCGGTCCATCGGTCTCTCTCCTGATATAATGCTGCCACACCAGTGGCGGGGACCCGTCCTGCCGGATCGGGAGGAACGCGTGCAGTATATCACGATGTGGGCCTACCCCTGGGACCTTATCGCCGAGGGCCCCGACACCGCCCTGGCCTACCTCAAAAACGAGGTCGGCCTGACGGCCATCAGCGTGGCCACCGCCTACCACAGCCTGCAGGCTGTCCTGCCCCACAACCCGCGCTGGCCGGTCTTCATCGCCCCGGCGGCCGTCTACTTCCAGCCGCTGCGCGAGCTCTACGAGCCGACACCGATCGCTCCCCCGGTCAGTCCGCTGCTGGGCCAGGAGAACTGGCTGGCCCAGATCGCCGAGGCCTGCCAGCGCCAGGGGCTGGGCCTGGTGGCCTGGACAGTCTGCCTGCACTCCTCCACCCTGGCCACCCGCTACCCCGAGTACGCGGTCCGCGACCTCTTCGGCACGCCCTCGCCCGCCTACCTCTGCCCCTCCTGGCCGGCTGTCCGCGACTACCTGGTGGCCCTCTGCACCGACCTGGACAACTACGGGCTCCAGGCCCTGGAGCTGGAGGGCGCCCACTACTTCGACTTCGAGCACCACGTGCACGCCAAGATCGGCCTGCGCCTGGGGCCGATCGACCGCCTGCTTCTATCGCTCTGCTTCTGCGAGGCCTGCCAGGACCGGGCCCGCTTCAACGGGATCGATGTCGAGGCGCTGGGCGACCGGCTCCGCCAGCGCCTGCGCCAGGTCTTCGCCGCCGGCGCCTCGCCCGAACCCCCCGGCGATCCAGACGCCCAGATCGAGGCCTTCCTCCAGCAGGTTCCCGACCTCATCCCCCTCCTGGGCACCCGGACCGACGCAGTCACCGCCCTCATCGAGGCCATCCGCGCCGCCATCCGCTCTCCGCTTCATGTCCTGCTGATGGGCCCGTCATGGCTCAGCGGAGCCGACCCCGAGCGTCTGGCCCCCGCGGTCGATCGCTTCGAGGTCTGTGCCTACACCGCCGATCCGGCGGCGGTCCGCCGGGCAGTCCAGCAGGCCCTGGCCATGCTGCCGGGACCGGACCGCCTGGTCGTTGGGCTGGAGGCGGCCCACCCCTCGGCGCCGAGTGAGGCGGCGCTTCTGGCCGTGGCGGCGGCAGTGCGCGATCTCCAGGTCGCCGGCGTCTCGTTCTACAACTACGGGCTCATCCCGCCGGCCCACCTCCCCTGGGTCCAGCGGGCGATCCAGCGGCTGCGGGCCTCAGCCTGACGGGGCCGCTGAGGCCGACGTGGCCGCGCCGGTCCGCACCCTCCGATAGACCCGCTCGTAGTCGTCGGCCATCCGGGCGACCGAGAAATGCGTCAGAACGTGCCGCCGGCAGGTCTGGGGGTCGAGGCGACAGGCCGCCTCGACCGCCGCCACCATCGCCTCCTCGTCCGGGCAGAGGAAGCCGGTCTGGCCGTGGGCGATGATCTCGGGGGCTGCCCCCTTGGGGAAGGCGATGACCGGGGTTCCGGCCGCCATGGACTCGACCATCACCAGGCCGAACGGCTCCTCCCACTGGCTGGGGAAGAGGGTCGCCGCCGCTCGACGGTAGAGATCGAACTTCTCGGCCGGCGTGATCTCGCCCAGGAGGGTGATCTCACCCCTATCCAGCCAGGGGGCCACGTGCGCGGCGAAGTACTGGCGCTCGTGGTCCTCGGTCATCTTCACCGCCAGGACCAGCCGGCGCCGGGCCCGGACCGCCACCCGCACGGCCACGTCCACCCCTTTCTCCCAGTTGGCCCGCCCGACGAAAAGGAGAAAATCCTCTTTCTCCCGACGGTCGGCGAAGGGAACCAGGTCCAGCCGTAGCCCGTTGTAGACCACGCCGACGAAGGCCACCCGTGGCCCGAAGAGGTCCCGCTGACGCCGACTGATCGCCACAAAGTAGTTGGGCTGGCCGTTGTGGCTCAGCATCTCGCAGGTGCGAACCGTCTCCGGCGTGGCCGGACCGTGGAGGGTGCGGACTGTCGGCAGGGCGACCTCGCTGTGGTGCAGAGTATGGTCGTGGACGAGGTCCACCCCTTCGACTGCGGCCCGAGCGAAGGCGGCGCCGATGACCTGGGCCTCCAGCCGCCGGGCCTCGGCCAGCGGCAGGTTCTGGCCGAGATGGCGGGGAACGGTCGGGACGAGCCGGGCGCTGGTCTGCGAATCGCCGGGAGCGAAGAGGAGCACCTCGTGGCCGCGCCGGACCAGCTCCTCGGTCAGTTCGGCCACCACCAGTTCGATCCCCCCGTAGCCGCGTGGGGGCACCGGCAGCCAGGGTGGGGCGATCATCGCGACGCGCACAACGCTCACCTCTCCAGCGTGCGTGTCCTCACCACGCTGAGGCTGCAAAGTGGGTGCCGGGCTAGAAGGCCGCCGGGGGCTGGTACTCGCCGAAGACGCGACGCAGCACACCGCAGATCTCGCCCATGGTGCAGAGGGCCTCGACACAGCCGAGGATCGGCTCCATGAGGTTTCCGCTGCCCCGGGCCGCCGCCTCCAGCCGGGCCAGGGCCGCCCCGACCGCCGCGCTGTCCCGCCGCTGGCGCAGGGCCCGCAGCCGCTCGGCCTGGGCGGCGGCCACCGCCGGGTCCACTCGCAGAATATCGGTCCGGGGCGGCTCGGGCTCGGTGAAGGCGTTGACCCCGACCACGATGGCCTCGCCCCGCGCCACCCGCTGCTCCCAGTCGTAGGCCGCCTCGGCGATGGCCCGCTGGAAATAGCCGGTCTCGATGCCGACCAGAGCCCCACCCATGGCCTCGATCTCGGCCAGGTAGCCCTCGGCCGCCCGCTCCAGAGCCGTGGTCAGCGCCTCGACGAAGTAGCTTCCGCCCAGCGGGTCGATGGTGTTGGCCACGCCGGACTCGTAGGCGATGATCTGCTGAGTCCGCAGGGCGATCCGGGCTGACTTCTCGGTGGGCAGGGCCAGCGCCTCGTCCATGGCGTTGACGTGCAGCGACTGGCAGCCGCCCAGAACAGCCGCCAGGGCCTGGATGGTCGTGCGAACAATGTTGTTCTCCGGCTGCTGAGCGGTGAGAGCCGAGCCGGCCGTCTGGGCGTGGAAGCGCAGCATCCAGGAGCGCGGGTCGCGGGCGCCGAAGCGTTCGCGCATCAGCCGGGCCCAGAGCCGCCGGGCGGCCCGGAACTTGGCGATCTCCTCGAAGAAATCGTTGTGGCAGTTGAAGAAGAAACTCAACCGGGGGGCGAAACTGTCCACCGGGAGCCCCCGGCCCAGGCAGGCCTGGACGTAGCAGATGGCATCGGCCAGCGTGAAGGCCAGCTCCTGGACCGCCGTCGCCCCGGCCTCGCGGATGTGGTAGCCGCTGATCGAGATGGGATTCCAGCGGGGGACACGCTGGCGGCAGTACTCGATAAGGTCCACCACCAGCCGCAGCGAGGGACGGGGCGGGAAGATGTAGGTGCCACGGGCGATGTACTCTTTGAGGATATCGTTCTGGACGGTGCCCTCCAGCCGGTCGAAGGGAACGCCCCGGCGACGGGCCACCGCCAGGTACATCGCCAGGATGATCGCGGCGGTGGCGTTGATGGTCATCGAGACGCTGACCCGCTCGAGCGGGATCCCCTCGAACAGACGCTCCATATCCTCGAGCGAGGAGATGGAGACCCCCACCTTGCCGACCTCGCCCAGCGCCTCGGGAGCGTCGGCGTCGTAGCCCATCTGGGTCGGCAGATCGAAGGCCACCGAGAGGCCGGTCTGGCCCTGCTCCAGAAGATACCGGTAGCGCCGGTTGGACTCCTCAGCCGTGGCGTAGCCGGCGTACTGGCGCATCGTCCAGAGGCGCCCCCGGTACATCGTCGGCTGAACGCCCCGCGTGAAAGGGTACTCGCCGGGAAAGCCCAGGTCGCGCCGGTAGTCGAGGTCGGCCAGGTGCTCCGGGGTGTAGAGGCGCTCGACCGGCAGGCCCGAGAGGGTGCGGAACTCCGGCTGGCGCTCGGGCTGGCGCTGGAGGGCCGCCCGCAGCGTCTCCTCTTCCCAACGCCGGCGGGCGGCCGCGATCTCCGACAGGTCGTCCATGGCTGGCCCCGCGCTCGCCTCCACTGATTACCCCAATTATACCAGGGCCGGACTCAGCAAGAGGGAGCCACCACCGGCGTGTAGCGGCCGGGCCGGGGCTCGCGCAGCCGCCAGGCCAGGACCAGCGAGGGCACCATCAACAGCAGCCCCATCCAGCCCAGCGCCAGCAGGCCCGTCCACTCGACCAGCGGCCCGACCGCCAGGGGCAGGACCACATTGGCCACGCTGGCCAGGGTGTCGTTGAGCCCCTGAACCCGCCCCCGCTCGTAGGCATTCGTCGTGTCGGCGATGATGGCCGTGGCCGCAATGCTCACGCACGACCAGCCCAGCCCCACCAGGAAGGTGCCAAGGGTGATCGGCCAGTAGTCGCCGGTCGCCGGGACCAGAAGCGCCCCGGCGGCGGAGAGGAACGCGCCCAGCAGCAGAACGCTCCGCCGCCCCCAGCGATCGGCCAGCCGACCGATGGGCAGGGAGAAGCCGAACATGCCCACGACATGGATGGCCACGGAGAGCGAAATGGCCGGCAGAGGGTGTCCGTGGTGGTCGAGGACCAGGGCGGTGAGGGCCATGACCATGGCCATCGTGCCCTGGGCGACGAAACTGGCCACGAAGGCCGCGCGTTTGGGCGGGTCGGCCAGGACCGTCCGCAGACGCAGGGCCGGCGCCGGCCCGCTCGCGACGACCGGCTGGTAGTCGGGGTAATACCGACTCAGATCGGCGGCGATCTCACGCGGATCAGGCCGGACCAGGCTCACCAGCCCCATCCCCGGCAGGATGACCAGGGGGACGAGCAGCCAGGCCAGGGCCAGAGGGGTGAGGCCGAGCGGAACGGCCAGCGTCTGGGCCAGACTCACCAGGAGAGGCCCCCCCAGAGCGCCGACCAGGGCGCCGGTCAGCACATAGCCCAGGCCCTCGGCCCGCCGGGCGGGCGGGTACATATCGGCCGCCGCCACCCGCAGCTGCTGAGCCGCCCCCACCCCCAGACCGAACACCAGCATCCCCAGAAGCACCAGCGGAAACGAGCGCGCCAGGACCGCCAGGCCGATGAGGCAGGTCCCGACCAGCCCCAGCGCCAGCCCGAGGAGCAGGCCGGGTTTCCGACCGTAGCGGTCGGCGATCTGACCGAAAGGATAGGCGGCCAGCGTCCGGGTGAGGCCGACGATGCTGGTGCCGATGCCGGCCAGAGTGACCGAGCCCAGCAGGAACTGGACGACCAGCGCGCCCAGCGTCGGGACCATCTGCATTCCGACCCCGACCAGGGCCTGCGAGAGCGCCAGGAGCAGGGTGTTGCGCCAGATGACCGTGGGGGCAGCTGTTCGCCGCCAGCCGATCACGGCCCCCCTCCCCAGGCCACGCCACTGCCGGCGGCCCGCCACCCCCACACCGCCAGCCGCCGCCCTGGACTGTTGGTCGGCAGCGCCGGGAGGCAACGGTCCGGCCGGAATCGTTCGGGCCACCGGGCGGACCATCCCCCACCTGACCGTGCGCCAGCTGGCGAGAGGAAAAAGATGGAGCGTCGGAGACCGTCACCCCGACTGCTGGGCCTGTCCGACCACCGGCCGGGGACGGCCCTACCTCAGCACCACCAGTGTCTGACCATGCTCAACCGTCTGACCCCGCTCGACCGAGACCGTCTTCACCGTACCATCGCGGGGGGCTCGGATCTCGTTCTCCATTTTCATGGCCGCCAGGATAACCAGACCCTGGCCGGCGGTGACCGTCTGGCCGGGCGCCACCAGCACATCGATCACCACCCCCGGCATGGGGGCCTTGACCGCCAGGTCGCCGGCGGCCGTCCCCTGTTTGCGCTGGATGCTGGCCAGGCGCCGGGCCCACTCGTCCTGGACCGAGACGTGGAAGAGTTCCCCGTCGATGAGGACAGTATACACCCCTTCCTGCTCCTCGATCAGGAGTTCGTGCGACCGGTTCTCGACCAGGAGCGAGTAGAGGGCCGGCTGGACCTGGCGCAGGTCCAGCGTCAGGGTCTCCTCGCCGAGACGGGCGACGAGGTGATCGCCCTGCTCGTCGAGCTCGATCTCGAGCTCCTCACCGTTGACGCCGACGTAGTACTTCATCTCACTGCTCGGTCAGCGCGCCACGGCGGGCAGCCAGGCGCCAGTAGTTCACCGGCTCGCTCCGGTGGTTGGCGGCCGTGGCCGCCGCCCGGGCCACAGCCGCCTGGCGGGCCCGAAAACTGACCGCCGCCGCCGCCAGCGCCGCCAGTCGGGCCCGCTCGGTCAGACCACGCGGCGGCTGAAAGACCTGTCGCTCCAGAAACTGGGTGTCGATCTGGCCGCCGATGAAGCTGGTCAGGTCCATCACCCGCAGGTGGAAGGGGATGTTGGTCTTGATCCCCAGAATCTTGAACTCGCTCAGCGCCCGGCGCATCCGCAGGATGGCGTGGCCGCGGGTCTCGCCCCAGACGATGAGTTTGGCGATGAGGGGATCGTAATAGAGCGAGACCTCGAAGCCCTCGTAGACGCCCGAGTCTACCCGCACACCCGGACCGCTGGGCTCGTCGACCGTGGTGATCCGGCCGATCGACGGCAGGAAATCGTTGTAGGGATCCTCGGCGGTGATGCGGCACTCGATGGCCCAGCCGGTCAACGTGATGGCCTCCTGGCGGTAGCGCAGGCGCCGCCCGGCGGCCAGCCGCATCTGCTCGATGACCAGGTCGATGCCCGTGACCATCTCGGTGACCGGATGCTCGACCTGGAGGCGGGTGTTCATCTCCAGAAAATAGAAGTTCTTGTCGCGGTCGAGCAGGAACTCGACCGTCCCGACGTTGCTGTAGTTCACCGTCCGGGCCGCCCGGACGGCGGTCTCGCCCAGGCGCTGGCGGAGTTCAGGGTCCACCGCCGGCGAGGGCGCCTCCTCGATCAGTTTCTGGTGCCGGCGCTGGATCGAGCACTCGCGCTCGCCCAGGTGCACGATGTTGCCGTACTGATCGGCCAGGATCTGGACCTCGACGTGGCGCACCCCCTCGAGCAGTTTCTCGAGATAGAGGGTGGAGTCGCCGAAGGCGGCCAGCGCCTCGCTGGCCGCCGCCCGCATAGCCGTGGGCAGGTCCTCCGGGCGCCGGACGATGCGCATGCCCTTGCCGCCGCCGCCAGCCGCCGCCTTGAGAAGCACCGGGTAGCCGATCCGCTCGGCCACTGCCGCCGCCTCGGCCACATCGCGGACCGGACCATCGGAGCCCGGCACCACCGGCACCCCCGCCGCCTGCATCGTCCGCCGGGCGGCCAGTTTATCGCCCATGGCGGCGATGGCCTCGGGCGGGGGACCGATGAAGGTCAGGCCGGCGTCGCGACAGGCGGCGGCGAACTCGGCGTTCTCGGCCAGGAAGCCGTAGCCGGGGTGAACGGCATCGGCCCCGGCCCGACGGGCGACATCGATGATCTTACCGATGCAGAGGTAGCTCTCGCGGGCCGGCGCCGGGCCGATGCAGTAGGCCTCGTCGGCGTAGCGCACATGGAGCGCCGTGCGGTCGGCCTCGGAGTAGACCGCCACGGTGGCGATCCCCAGTTCGCTGCAGGCCCGCAGGATGCGGACGGCGATCTCGCCACGGTTGGCCACCAGCACCTTGCGGAACACGGCGCACCTCGTCGCTCAGAGCGGAATATTTCCGTGCTTCTTGGGCGGGTTGCTGTCGCGCTTGTTCTGGAGCATCTCCAGGCCGGCGATGATCTTCGGCCGCGTCTCGCGGGGCTCGATGACGTCATCGACATAGCCCCGGGCGGCGGCGACGTAGGGGTTGGCGAACTTGGCCCGGTACTCGGCGATGAGTTGCTGGCGCAGCGCCTCCGGGTCGGAAGCCGCCTCCAGGGCCCGACGGTGGATGATGTTCACCGCCCCCTCGGCCCCCATGACGGCGATCTCGGCCGTCGGCCAGGCGAAGACCAGGTCGCCACGCACCTGGCGGCTGTTCATCACACAGTAGGCTCCCCCGTAGGCCTTGCGGGTGATGACCGTGATCTTGGGCACAGTCGCCTCGCAGTAGGCGTAGAGGAGTTTGGCCCCGTGACGGATGATCCCCCCGTGCTCCTGAGCCACGCCGGGCAGGAAGCCCGGCACGTCCTCCAGGGTCACGATCGGGATGTTGAAGCAGTCGCAGAAGCGCACGAAGCGGGCGGCCTTGACCGAGGCGTTGATATCGAGCGCCCCGGCCAGGACCATCGGCTGCTGGGCCACGATCCCCACCGGCCGGCCGTTGAAGCGAGCGAAGCCGATGATAATGTTTTGCGCGAAGTGCTCCTGCACTTCGAAGAACTCGCCGTTGTCGACGATCCGCCGGATGACCTCCTTCATATCGTAGGGTTTGTTGGGGTTGTCGGGAATGATACTGTTCAGCGCCTCGTCCATCCGGTTGGGGTCGTCGGTCGGCGGCACCACCGGCGGATCTTCCAGATTGTTCTGTGGAATGTAACTCAGAAGTTTGCGGATGAGGTAGAGGCACTCCTCGTCGTTCTCGGCGGCGAAGTGGGCCACACCGCTGATAGCGTTGTGGGTCATGGCCCCACCCAGCTCCTCGAAGGTCACATCCTCATGGGTCACCGCCTTGATCACGCTCGGCCCGGTGATGAACATGTGACTGGTCTCCTTGACCATAAGGATAAAGTCCATCAGGGCCGGCGAGTAGACGGCCCCACCGGCGCAGGGCCCCATAATCGCCGCGATCTGCGGCACCACCCCCGAGGCCAGGGTGTTGCGCAGGAAGATCTGGGCGTAGCCGCCCAGGCTGACAACCCCTTCCTGAATGCGGGCCCCGCCGGAGTCGTTCAGCCCGATGATCGGCGCGCCGTTTTTGAGCGCCATATCCATAATTTTGCAGATCTTCTCCGCGTGGGCCTCGGAGAGCGAGCCACCGAACACGGTGAAGTCCTGGGCGTAGACGAAGACCAGCCGCCCATCGATCTTGCCGAAGCCGGTCACCACCCCATCACCCAGGATCTTCTGGTCGGCCAGTCCGAAATCGGTGGTCCGGTGGGTGACGAAGGCGTCGATCTCCACGAACGTCCCCGGATCGAGCAGGACGTTCAGCCGCTCGCGGGCGGTCAGTTTCCCACGGGCGTGCTGCTGGGCGACGCGTTCCGGCCCACCCCCCTGCTGCGCCTGGGCCCGCAGGGCCCGCAGGCGCTCCAGAGCACTCTGGTTGGACGAGACGGTCTCGGTCATCGGTCCTCTCGCTGTCCCTCCCCGCGCGCTCCCGCCGGGTCGGCCGGCGCGGCGTACGGGTAAAAGCCCCGGCCGCTCTTGCGGCCCAGCCAGCCGGCCGCCACCATCCGACGCAGCAGCGGGTGCGGTCGATACTTATCGTCGCCGAAGTCGCGGTGCAGCGTCTCCAGGATCGCCAGACAGACGTCCAGCCCGACGAGATCGGCGGTGCGGAGCGGCCCCAGCCGGTGGTGGAGGCCCAGCGTCATGATCGTATCGATCTCCTCGGCGCTGGCGATTCCCTCCGCCAGGATGGCGATGGCCTCGTTGATCATCGGTAAAAGCAGCCGGTTGGCCACGAAGCCGGGCCCGTCGCGCACCACCACCGGTGTCTTGCCGAGCCGCCGGGCCAGCGCCACAACCGTCTGGACCGTCTCCTCGGCCGTCCGCAACCCCCGGACGACCTCGACCAGCGGCAGCACCGGCGCCGGGTTGAAGAAGTGCATCCCGACGACCTTCTCCGGTCGCTGGGTGGCGGCGCCAAGCAGCGTGATCGAGAGGGCCGAGGTGTTCGAGGCCAGGATCACCGCCGGCGGACAGAGGCGATCCAGCCGCTGGAAAAGGGCTCGCTTCTGCTCCAGGTCCTCGGGAATGGCCTCGAGGACCAGGTCGGCCGCCGCCACCTCGTGCAGATCGAGGGTGGGCCGCAGGCGCTGCTCCAGCGCCCCGGCCGGCTGGCCGGGAGGCTGGCTGCTCAGGGCCTGGCGGACCCGGGCCAGCGCCTGGTCCAGCCGCTCCTGGGCCACGTCCACCAGAATGACCTCCAGCCCGGCCTGGACACAGACCTGGGCGATCCCGGTCCCCATCGTCCCGGCCCCAACGATCCCCACGCGCTGGACGGTCATCACCGGTCTCCTGCCACTCTGATCAACACCGCCGCCGCCCCAACGGCACGCCACCCGCTCGCCGCCCCTCACGGCGTCCAGACCGATCCCCAGGGGCTCAGGCCGCGACCCGCTCCACCGCCAGGGCGATGGCGCCACCCCCACCCAGACAGAGACTGGCCAGCCCCCGCGCCCGACCGTAGCGGTGCAGGGCGTGGACCAGCGTCACCAGGATGCGCGCGCCGCTGGCCCCGATCGGATGGCCGAGGGCGATGGCCCCGCCATGGACGTTGACCCGGGCCGGGTCGAGCCGGAGGTCTCGCAGATTGGCCACCGCCTGGGCGGCAAACGCCTCGTTGATCTCGAGGAGGTCGAAGGCCTCGAGCGGCAGGTCCAGGTGGGTGCACAACTGCCGGATCGCCTGGGGCGGCAGGGTGAAGAGGCACTCCGGCGGTCCAGCCACCCGCGCCCAGCCGGTGATCCGGGCCAGCGGACGGAGCCCCAGCGCCTCGACCCGGCGCTCGGCGGCCACCACCAGCGCGGCCGCGCCGTCGGCCAGGGCCGAGGCGTTGCCCGCCGTCACCGTCCCGTCCGGCTGGAAGGCCGGCGCCAGCCGGGCCAGCGCCGCCAGACCGGTCTCGGGCCGGGGGACCTCGTCGCGCTCGACCGGGGCGGCCTGGCCAGGGACCACGACCGGCACCCGCTCGGCGGCGAAGGCCCCCTGAGCCTCGGCGGCCACCGCCCGACGGTGGCTGGTGAGAGCGTAGGCGTCCTGCTCAGCCCGGCTGACGCCCTGGACGCGGGCGGTCTGCTCGGCCAGCGCTCCCATGGGGCAGCCGGTGAGCGCGCACCAGAAGCCATCGTGGACCAGGCTGTCGAGAACCTGGCCGTGACCCAGGCGGTACCCCTGCCGGGCCTGGGGCAGAAGATACGGCGCCTGGCTCATGCTCTCCATCCCGCCCGCCACGATCAGGGTCCCCTCGCCGGCCAGAACGGACCGGGCGGCCAGGACGACGGCCCAGAGCCCCGAGCCACAGACATCGTTGACCGTCCAGGCCGGGACGGTGGCCGGAATCCCGGCGTGCAGAGCCGCCTGACGGGCCGGAGCCTGGCCGCTGCCGGCCTGAACCACCTGGCCCAGGATCACCTCGTCCAGCTGCGCAGGCTCGATGCCCGCGCGGTCCAGAGCCGCCCGGACCGCCACTGCCCCCAGCGCCGGGGCGCTGAGGGCGGCCAGCCCGCCCAGGAAGCGGCCGATCGGGGTGCGGACCGCGCTGAGCAGAAAGACCTCGCCGTGGGGACCGGTCGGCCGCCGAAGGCTCATCGGCACACCTCAATCGGGCCGGTCGGGCTGCGGCCCCGCCGGGAGTCCCCGACCGCCACACGCCCTCCGCCCTATTCTACCACGGCCGGCGCGCCCCATCCGCACAGCCGAACGCCAGCCAGAAGGCGGCCGGCCGCCAGGTCGGTAGACGAATCAGTCCAGCGGCGGGCGCCGGTCGGCCCAGGGCTGAAGGCGTTCGAAACAGGCGGCCGCCCGCAGAACCATGGCGTCGGCGAAGCGCCGCCCCACGATCTGCAGGCCGATGGGCAGGCCGCTCCGCGACCAGCCACAGGGGACCACGATGGCCGGCTGGCCGGTCAGGTTGAAGGGCATGGTGAAGGGCGACCAGTTGAGATGACCGGCCGGGCGCCCGGCGATGGTCGGCGGATTGTTCAGACCGACCGGGAAGGGCAGGACAGCCACGGCCGGCGTCAGCAGGAGGTCATAGCGGGCGAAGAACTGGCGAAGACGGTCCCAGACCTGGTGGCGGACAAACTCCGCCCGCATCACCGCGAAGGCGCTGAGCTGCCGGGCCTGGATCACCCGCTCGCGCAGACCAGGGTCGATGAGATCCTCCCATCCAGGCGGCCGGTCGTGCAGCATGGTGGCGATCCCGGCGTCGAAGAGCACGAACCAGTGGGGCGTGGGGTCGGGAAACCCGGGGTGGGCCTCCTCGACGAGGCAGCCCAGGTCGCCGAAACGGCGGGCGGCCAGCTCAGCCACCGCCGCCACCTCCGGCTCAACCACCGCGTAGCCCAGGTCGCGGCTCCAGGCCACCCGCAGCCCTCGCAGATCGCCCTGGAGGGCCCCGAGATAGTCCTCACCGCTCGCCGGCAACGAGAAACGATCGCGCTCGTCGGGTCCGGCCAGCACGGTCAGCGCCAGGGCGCAATCGGCCACCGTCCGGGCCAGCGGGCCGGCGTGTGAGAGGGTGCTGGCCGGGCTGGGCGGATAGGTCGGGATGCGGCCGAACGAGGGTTTGAGGCCGACCACCCCGCAGAAGGCAGCCGGGATACGGATCGAGCCGCCGCCGTCGGTGCCGATGTGCAGCGGGCCGAAGCCGGCGGCGGCCGCCGCTCCGGCGCCGCCCGAGGAGCCGCCGGGGGTGAGGTCCAGGTTCCAGGGGTTGCGCGTCGGGCCGAAGAGGAGGTTGTCGGTGACGCCCTTCCAGCCGAACTCGGGCGTATTGGTCTTGCCCAGAATAATGGCCCCGGCTGCCCGCAGGCGCTCGACCAGCGGGGCGTCCTCGGTCGGGACGTTGTCGGCGTAGAGGCGCGAGCCGCGCGTCGTGCGGATGCCACGGGTGAGGATAAGGTCCTTGATTGACACCGGCACGCCGTGGAGCGGACCGATAGGGTCGCCGCGGACCAGCGCCGCCTCGGCCGCCCGGGCCGCCTGCCGGGCCTCATCGGCCGCCAGGGTGCAGAAGGCGTTGATCTGCGGGTCCAGCCGGGCGATCCGCTCCAGCACCGCCTCGACGACCTCGACCGGCGAGACCGCCCGCCGGCGGATGGCCGCCGCCAGGTCGACGGCCGAGAGGAACGGCAGATCGGTCATAGCGTCTCCCACAGGCGGCGAACATAGTCCAGAGCGGTCCGGGCGCTCTCGAGCGGGGTGGCCCCGACCCCGGCCTCGAGGCAGAGGGGTCCGCGGTAGTCGGCCGCCTTGAGCACGGCCAGGCACTCGCGGAGGTTGTAGCGGTGGACCTGGCCGTCGCGCCCCACCCGCTCCTGCCAGCCGTCCGGGCTGTACTGGTAGACCTTAACGTGGCAGGAGAAGGCCACCGGCGCCATCACCTGCATGCCCTCCCGCCAGGTCTCGCCGGGAAAGTTGCCCGTATCGGGACAGGTCCGGAACCAGGGCGAGTCGACCGCCTGGAGGAAGCGGGCGATATTCTGGGGATCGGCCGAGGCCCCACCGTGGTTTTCGATGAGGAGATAGACGCCGGCGCGCGCGGCCTCGGCGGCCAGCTCCCGATAGCCGCTGACGATGCGCTCCAGAGCGGCCGCATCGTCGCCGGGCCCGCTGTTGACCCGGATGGCCTCGGCCCCGATGGCCCGGGCGACGTAGAACCACTGCTTGAGGGCCTCGAGGTCGGTGCGGCGGACGGCCTCGTCCGGGTGGGCGATATTGCCCATATCCACGGCGATGTTGCGCACCCGGACCCCCGCCTCCTGAATGGCCTGACGCAGCTGGTTGAGGTAGTCCGCCCGCTGGCTGGGGAAGAAGGTCGAGACCAGTTCGATGGTGCGCACCCCCAGGTCGCGGGCGACGGCCGGGAGGTCGAGCTGGGTCATGGTCCGCTCGTGCAGGATCGGCCGGTGGAAGAGCCAGCCGGCGAGACCAAGTTCCATCGCCCCTCCTCGCCTCAGGTCAGGTTCACCACGGCGCCGCTCGCCGCCGAGCGGTAGGCCGCCTCGATGACCCGCACCACCTCCAGCGCCTCGCGCCCCGGCGTGTAGGGCTGGCGGCCGGCCAGCACCCCGCGCACAAACTGGATGGTCACGTCGCCGAAGTCGCTGTGGTCGCGGTCGGGCACCTCCAGGAGCCGCTCCTCGACCGGCTGGCGGTCGGGGCCCACCGTGATCTTCGTCAGCGGATCGAACCGGAGACCCGCCGTGGTCCCCAGGACGATGGTCGTGTTCACCCCGGCGATATTGGCCGCCCAGGCGATCTCGACCAGCCCGGAGGCGCCGTTCTCACAGGTGAACATCAGCACGGCGTGGTCCTCGACCGTCTGGACCAGGGGCGGCGGCGGTGGCGCCCCGATCCCCTGAAAGGTCGTGCAGAGGACCTGGGTCACCCGGGGATTCCCCAGCAACCAGAGCAGGAGGTCGATCCGGTAGACGCCGATGTCCATCAGCGCCCCACCGCCGGCGATCGTTCGGTCGATGAACCAGGGGGCGTCCGGGAAGATATCGATGCCCGGCCGGCCCCGGGGGCGGAAGACGCTGGAGCGGGCGTGGTAGACCCGGCCCAGGGCGCCCTCCTGGATGAGACGATGAGCCGTGCGCGGGCCGATCCCCACCCGGTCGCGGGCCGAACAGACAGCCAGGAAGCGCCGGTTCGCCTCGGCCGCCTGGACCATGCGCTCCGCCTCAGCGGTGTTGAGGGCGAAGGGCTTCTCACAGAGGACGTGCTTGCCGGCCTCCAGGGCCATAATGGTTGGCTCGGCGTGGGCGGCCGGTGGGGTGCAGACGATGACCGCCTCGACCTCCCGCCGCTCGAGCAGGTCTTCCAGACTGCGCGCGACGTAGGGGATCTCGAAATCCTCTGCGACCTGGCGGGCCCGTTCGGGGATGATATCGTAGACGGCGACCGCGCGTCCCTCGGTGCTCTGGGCCAGCGAGCGCAGATGGCTGCGGGCGATGCGACCGGTGCCGATGATGCCGAGACCTAGGGGGGCCACGCCCACTCCTCCACCGCTATATGGTCACCACCGGCAACGGGGCGGGGTCTCCCGCCCGGCCGGGGCGGGCTTATGGTAGGCCCTCCTGCCCGCGCTGTCAAGACATCTCCCGCGCCGGCGCTCCCCACCAGTGGTCGGCTGGCCCGCGCTGTGCTAATATTTCTACTGGTCCGAGTGCAGCCCGTTCCACCCGTCCAGAGCCCCAGGGCTCTGCTCCCACCTCTCCGTGACCTGGGGCCTCCGTTGGCGCTAGACGAACCTGGGCGCGAGCGCACCCGAGTCGCTGCAAGACACATGGTCTCTGGAGCCGGCGGTTCGCATGGTCATCGATGAGACCTTTCGTCCCCGCCTGCGCCCTGTCGAGCCGCACTGGATCGTCCAGGACGGCCAGCCGGTGCTGGTCCTGCGCGACCGACTGGGGATCAGCGAGAAGATCGTGGCCGTCCCCGGCCCCCTGGCCACGCTGCTGGCCCTCTGTGACGGCCGACGGACGGTGAACGAACTGCGCCTGGCCTTTGAACTGCGGACCGGCATCCCGCTCTCGCCGACCCGCCTGCGGCAGATCCTCGCCCAGCTGGACGAGGCACTGCTGCTGGACAGCCCCCGCTTTGCCGCGGCCTGCGCGGCGGCGCTGGCGGAGTACCGGGCCGCGCCCCACCGCCCCCCGGCCCTGGCCCGGACGAGCTA
>CACRXC010000142.1_pt1 | contig 24373 bp, 22 predicted proteins | sample 5377091 | NCBI WGS metagenome assembly CACRXC01 (sample SAMEA6061845, study PRJEB28556) | metagenome | reverse complement strand
GGTCAGCATCCTCTCCACGGCTGAGACCTCTCACCCGGTGTCTCAGCCCCAGTTTAGGGCAGGGGTCGAGCGCCTGTCAACATTTCGGGATGAGTTCTACCGCGATGAACCCCACCGCGAACTTCTCGTCGATAATCTCATCAAAATCGACTTCGTGGAAGGCCGCAATACCGTCCTCGAGGTTAAGTACTCCCAGCGCATGAAAGAGGCTGCCCGCCGACAGATCCTCTACTACCTCTATTACCTGAAACGCCGGGGCGGTCAGATGCTCCAGGGCGAACTCCGCTTCCCCAAAGAACGCCGCCGCGAGCCCGTCGCTCTGACCCCCGAGGCCGAACGCGAAATCGAAACGACCCTCCGGGCCATCTACCGTCTCGAGCACCTGCCCACACCCCCGGCCGTCGACTTTATGCCTATCTGTCGGTCCTGCGCCTATCTCGAACTCTGCTGGGGGTAACCCGATGCCGCGCCCATACTACATCTTCTCCAGCGGCCGTCTGCGCCGCCGTCAGAACACCCTCTATCTCGAACGCCCGTCAGAGTCCGCTTTGGCGGCGCAGACTGAGGAGGAAGAGGATGCCACCCCCGAGATCAGCCCACTGGACACTGTCACCGAATCGGAGGACCTGGGCGACCCTCTGTCCGTTCCCTCACTCGCCAACGATGACCCGCCACCCGAGAGCGCTCCACTCGATGCCACTCCCGCTCTAACCTCGGCACCCCCCAAAGAATCTCCCACCACTGCGCCCGAGGCCGGGCCAGAACGCCCCCGAATCATTCCGATCGAAGATGTCGAGGAACTTTATCTCTTCGGCGAACTGACGTTGAACACTCGCCTGCTGAATTTTCTCGGCCAACACGGTATTCCGGTCCACACCTTCAACTACTACGGCCACTACACCGGCACCTATTACCCGCGCGAGCGAAACGTCTCCGGCCATCTGCTGGTCCGTCAAGTTGAACACTACCTAGACCCGGCCAAACGACTGGCCCTGGCCAAGGCTATCGTGCGCGGAGCCGCCCACAACCTCCACCGCAACCTTGTTTACTACCGCAATCGCGGCAAAGATGTTCAGGAGTCGCTGGCTCTTCTTGAGCACGAGGCCGCTCAGGCTCAGGCCGCCGATTCCATCCCAGCCCTCATGGGGGCTGAGGGCCGCCTGCGCGACGCCTATTACCGCGCCTTCAATACCATCCTGGCCCTCGAGACCCCTTTTCTAAAACGGGTAAAACGTCCGCCTGATAACTTGGTCAACACCCTGCTCAGTTTTGGCAACTCGCTTCTCTACCCGACCATCCTAGCGCAGATCTACCGCACTCCCCTGAATCCGACTATCAGTTATCTCCATGAGCCCAGCACCCGTCGCTTCTCTCTGGCACTCGATCTGGCTGAGATCTTTAAGCCGTTGCTGGTGGACAAGTTGATCTTTACGCTGATTAATAAGCAAATGATCACCGAGGACGATCTGGAGACCACTGTTGGCTTCGCTTACCTGACCGAACGCGCCCGCAAACTGATGGTTCAGGAGTTTGACACTCGTCTCCGAACCACGGTCAAGCACCGCCGTCTTGGTCGCTCGGTCTCTTATCGGGGCTTTATCCGGCTGGAGTGCTACAAACTGGTGCGCCACCTGCTGGATATGGAACCATACCAGGCCCTGCGTGCCTGGTGGTGAATGGACGGAGCCCAATGTGTACGTTATTGTTGTTTATGATGTGGCTCAGGAGCGTGTGGCCAAAGTCTGCCAGTACCTGCGCCGCTACCTCCACTGGGTGCAAAACTCAGCCTTCGAAGGTGAACTCACCGAAGCCCGCCTGGCCCAGGTTCAGGCGGGTCTGCGCGATCTCCTCGATCTCAACCGCGATTCGGTCTACTTCTACATCCTCCGCGACGCCAAATGGGTCCGCAAGCAGGTGGTCGGCCGTAGCAAAGCCCCAACTGATAACGTGGTCTGAGTCAGCCACCGCCAGACTGGCCAGGCATCCGCTCGTGGCACGCTTTGTGACGCCGGCTCTTGACGGCAGGCCAGGCCCGCGCTAGCCTGAGGGCACTTTCCCGCGAGAGGAGCGCGCGTGCTGGCCAAAGCGCTGACCTGCGCCGTCGTCGGACTGGAGGGCGCCCTGGTCGAGGTCGAGGCCGACCTGGCCCCCGGCAGCCTGCCCTCTTTCACGATCGTCGGCCTGCCCGATACCGCCATCCAGGAGGCCCGCGAACGCGTCCGGGCCGCCATCAAGAACTCCGGCTGCACCTTCCCCCAGCGCCGCATCGTGGTCAACCTGGCCCCGGCCGACCTCTGGAAAGAGGGCCCAGCCTACGACCTGCCCATCGCCGTGGCCATCCTCCTGGCCAGCGAACAGGTCCCCCTCCCACCTCACCCACCCCTCTGCCTGGGCGAACTGGGCCTGGACGGCGCCCTCCGTCATACCACCGGCATCCTGCCGATGGTGGCCGCCGCCCGCGACCACGGCCACGACACCGTCTTCGTCCCGGCCGCCGACGCCCGCGAGGCGGCCCTGCTGCCCGACCTGACCATCCTGCCGGTCCGCCACCTGGGCGACCTGGTGGCCCACCTGCGCGGCAGCCAGCCCCTCACACCCGCCCCACCGACCACGGCCCTGACCGCGCCACCGCCAGAACCGACCATCGATCTGGCTGATATCAAAGGCCAGCAGCACGCCAAACGCGCCCTCGAGGTCGCTGCGGCCGGGGGCCACAATCTGCTTCTCAGCGGTCCGCCCGGCGCCGGGAAGACCCTCCTGGCCCGGGCGCTGGCTGGCCTCCTGCCCCCACTCACGCCGACCGAGGCCCTGGAGGTGACCAAGCTCTATTCGGTGGCTGGCCTCTTGCAGCCCGACCATCCGCTCGTCAGTCAGCGCCCGTTCCGCGCCCCCCACCATACGATCTCCCACGCCGGGCTGGTCGGCGGCGGACGCTGGCCACGCCCCGGCGAGATCAGCCTGGCCCACCGGGGCGTTCTCTTTCTCGATGAACTGCCCGAGTTCGGACAACACGTCCTGGAGGTCCTGCGCCAGCCACTGGAAGACGGCCAGGTCACCATCAGCCGGGCTCAGGGCGCGGTCAGTTTCCCGGCCCGCTTTATGCTGGTCGGGGCGATGAACCCCTGCCCCTGCGGCTACCTGGGCGACAGCCAGCGCGAGTGCACCTGCACCCCCACGATGGTCGCCCGCTACCAGAAGCGGCTGAGCGGCCCCCTCCTCGACCGGATCGATCTCCATCTCCCGGTCCCACGGGTGGACTACGAGAAGTTAAGCGACGACCGTCGCGGTGAACCCTCGGCCGCCGCCCGGGCCCGGGTTATCGCCGCCCGCGCCCGCCAGCAGCAGCGTTTCGCCGGCCACCGCCTGACCTGCAACGCCGAGATGGGCCCGGCCGAGGTCCGCGAGTTCTGCCGGCTGGACGCCCCGGCCGCCGGCCTGCTGCGAGCGGCCATGCAGCAGTTTCACCTCTCAGCCCGCGGCTACCACCGGGTGCTGAAGGTAGCGCGCACCATCGCCGACCTGGCCGGAAACGAGACCATCCAGGCCGCCCACGTGGCCGAGGCCCTGCAGTACCGCCCCTCGGTACTGCTCTGACCACAAAAAACAGAGTCGGCGCGCCCCCCCACTTTCGCGCCGACTCTGTCCGAAGGAGGAGCTGTCGGGCTTTCCCCGGCGCTTGTAATTTACCCAAACGCCTCCGCCGCTGTCTGTCGGGAAAAATCATTAATTTCTGTCAGGATTTCTCCGCATAGACACCGATCCACCCGCCGGCGGTTCACGGACCGCTATGATCCCCCGGCCTCAGTGCTCCAGCGCCGTGAGCAGCTGGAGCAGGGCCGCGCCCAGGTCAGCGGGCAGGCGCCCGTCGTGCATGGCCTCCTGAACCGCGCGGGCCAGGGCGCGGGCTTTTTTTGTCGCCTCCCGCCGCTCACCATCCTGGAGCGCCGTGGCCAGATCGTCCAGCCGGCGGACCAGGTCGCGGCCGGTGGCGCTGTCCCCCAGCCGGGCCACGACCTGCGCCCGCACCGCCGCCAGCGTGAGCCGCGCCGGTGTCGGCGCGGGCGCAGGCACGAGTGTCGGGGTCGGCACCGGGGTGGGAGTCGGCGGCAACGTGGGGGTCGGCGAGGGTCGGGGAGTCACGGTCGGCGTGGCGGTGGCCGTCGGACCGGCGAGCGCGCCAGCCACCCGGGTGGGCGTCGCCGATTCTCCCGGTCCGGCAACACCCGGCCGCTGGGCCAGCAGCAGCCCGAGGCCCAGCAGCCCGATCAGGCCCAGGAGGAGACCACGCCGCCCGGCCAGCATCGCCGGCCGCGCGCTCTCCCCAGCCGCCCGACCCGGCAGCGGCTGGGTCAGCCCCAGTCCCGGCTCGGCCAGCCGGACCAGCGCCGCGAAGAAGGCCGAGGCCGACGGGTAGCGCTCGGCCGGATCGGGCGCCAGGGCCCGGACCAGCACGGGCCGAACCTCCACTGGCAGGTCAGACGCCAGCTGCACGGTGCCATCGGCCACGGTCGGGAGCCGTCCGGTGAGAAGAGCGTGCAGGAGGACGCCGACCGCGAAGATATCGGCGGCCGGCGTCGGGGGTACGCCGGCCAGCACCTCGGGGGCGACGTAGCCGGGCGTCCCCCAGAGACCACCGGTCGAACCGTTGGCCTGAGAGGCCGCGCCGAAGTCGGCCAGTTTGGCCCGACCCTCCGGGGTCAGAAGGATGTTGGCCGGGGTGACGTCGCCGTGGATGACGCCCTGGGCGTGGGCCCGGGCCAGCGCCTGGAGGACATCGCCGACGATCACCACCGCCCGGCCGAGCGGCAGAGGACCGTGCTGGGCCAGGTGCTCGGCCAGCGAGGGGCCAGCGATGTATTCCATCACCAGGAACGGACGGCCGTCGGCTTCACCGGCATCGTAGACCGCCACGATATACGGGCTCGACAACCGGGCGGCGATCCGGGCCTCGCGGGCGAAGCGCTCCCGAACCGCCACCGGGTCCTCCCCAACACGCGCGATCTTGACGGCCACCGGCCGGCCCAGACGCTCGTCGTCCGCCCGGTAGACGTCGGCCAGCCCGCCCTGGCCAAGCCAGGACCGGAGGATGTACCGGTCGCCCAGCCGACGACCGACCAGACCATTGACCTGGTCAGCGGGCGCGCCGGTCGGCGTTCGCTCGCAGGACATCGCTCTCTCTCGGGGCAGCCTCTGCCCGTCTCTATCATAACGGCCGGCGGGCCCGGTCTGTTACCCGACCGGACCACCCGGTCTGCCTTCCTCCGCTCACCTGGACCGGGGCCAGCGCCAGCCTCTGGCCAGCATCTTTCGACTGGAGAAAGTGCCAGAGGACCGACACGCCCCCTGGCTCCGGGCCGGAGAGCGTGTTAGGATGAGAGCAACCCGCGCGGTCGGGAGGGCCGATGGTCGGGAACGCGTTGATCGATAGGTACGCTCGGGTCAATGGCTATGAGGTCCGGTACCAGCGGGCCGGCCAGGGGCCGCTGGTCATCTTCGTCCACGGGATCGGGGCCTCGCTGGAGTTCTGGACCCCCAATCTGCGGGGACTGGCCGGGCAGTTTCAGGTCTGCGCGCTGGACCTGCCCGGGTTCGGCCGCTCGGCTGTGCCACCGGTGACCCCCACGCTGGCCGACGTTCCGGCCTTCTTCGACGCCTTTCTGGATCATCTGGGAGCCGAGCGAGCGGCCTTTGTCGGCAACTCGATGGGCGGGCTGGTGGTTCTGACTTACGCCCTGGCCCGGCCCGAGCGGGTCAGTCATCTGGGGCTGGTGGCCAGCGCCGGTCTGGGGCGCGATCTCCAGCTCGACCTGCGTCTGCTGGCTCTGCCGCTTCTGCCCGAGATCCTGTTCCGGCCGACCCCGGGCTTCGCCCGTCGGGCCATTCGGGCGCTCTTCTGCCAGCCCTCAGCCGACACCGAGGCCCTGGCCATGACCTGGCTGGAGCACATCCGCCGGCCAGGGGCGCGGCAGCATTTTCTGCGCATCGCCCGTCAGGGGATCGGGCTGCGCGGCCAGAAGCCGGGGGTGATCCTGCTCGACCGGCTGCCCCAGGTGCAGCCGCCGACCCTTCTTATCTGGGGCGACCGCGACCCGGTCATTCCGGTGGCCCACGCCTACGCGGCGGCCCGCCTGATCCCGCGCTGCGCGCTGGTGGTGTTTCCGGCGTGTGGTCACTGTCCGCAGCTGGAGCGGGCGGCCGCGTTCAACGCCCTGCTCGGGCGCTTTCTGAGCGCTCCGGAGGCGGTGCTGGCCGCCTACCGGCCGGTGGAGCGGCGGGCGACGGCGCCGGACGGTGCGGGTGGGGTATAATTGTAGAAGCGGTGGTCCCTGGAGCCCCGCCGGGACCGGCCAGTCCGGTGAAGCGGAGGTGAGGTCACCGATGACGCAGATCCGACAGCCGCGCCTACCCCATCGGGGCTACGTTGGGATCGGCATCTACCAGCCCAAGAAGTCGCTCAACCTGGGAGGCCTCTGGCGCGCCGCGCTGGCGTTCGGGGCTGATTTCGTCTTCGCCATCGGCGAGCGCTACGAGCCGCAGGCCTACGACACGGCCAAATCCTGGCGGCACCTGCCGCTCTTCCACTACACCGACTTCGAGGACTTCCTGGCCCATCTGCCCCATGAGGCCACGCTGGTGGGGGTGGAGATCGCCGAGGGGGCCCAGCCGCTTCCAGCCTATGTCCACCCCGAGCGAGCGGTGTACCTTCTGGGCGCCGAGGACCTCGGGCTGAGCCCGGAGATCCTGGCCCGGTGTCACGAGATCGTGCAGGTGCAGACCCAGATCTGCCTGAACGTGGCGGTGACCGGGGCGCTGGTCCTCTACGACCGCCAGGCCAAGCGCTGGCGGGCCGAGCGGGCCGCCGCCCTGGCCAACGGCCACGCCACCGCCAGCCCTGCGGCCGAGCCGGCCCGCCTCTGACGTCCCCTCCACGGCGCCCGTGGGGGGCTGGCGATTTTCCCGGTCGACTCGGAAAGCCCTCAGGCCCTGCTCCGGGAACCGGTCACCGGGGCGAAGCGGCGCTCTCTCTCCGGGCCGAGCGTCGCTGGCGCTGGTGCCTGGCAGGACCGCCGGGCAGCAGCCGCATCCCCACCAGCGACCGATGGACGCACCGTCCTCAACCGAGCGGCCCGGCGGTGAAGCCGCAGGCCTGCTGAAAGGCGAGAGAGGCACGTTCGGGTATCGTCTCAGGCCAGCCGCTCCGTGGACGACGGCGTGCCGTCGAGTTCGGCGAAGACCTTCCGGGCGACGCGGAAGGCGTCGAGGGCGGCCGGGACGCCGCAGTAGATCGCCGCCTGCAGGAAGACCTCGCGGATTTCTTCGCGCGAGACCCCGTTGTTCAAAGCACCCCGGATGTGGAGTTCCAGTTCGTGTGGGCGATTGAGGGCGGTGAGCATCGCCAGGGTGATGAGGCTGCGCGTCGGCCGTGACAGGCCCGGTCGCGACCAGATGGCTCCCCAGCAGTACTCGGTCACCAGCTCCTGGAAAGGCCGGTTGAAATCGTCGGCCGATTGGAGGGCCCGGTCGACATACTCCGCCCCCAGGACCTCCCGTCGGAGGCGCAATCCGGTTTCGAACAGGCTTTCCCGATCGGCCATAAGACTCCCCTCCCGCCGCACGTTTCGCCGGCCCGGCCGGTCGAGAGGCGAACAGCTCCGCCGACAACCGGTGAGCCAGCCGCGGAACCGGCCCAGCTCCTCTGGGACCCAGGATACGCCGGGAGGGCGAGCGTGTCAACGTGGGAGGGAGACGGGGAACACTCTCGTCTGGTCTCTGGACCAGACATTACCTTGAGGGTCTTGGTTAGTCGAATTAAAGTTTATCCCTTCAACGCGCCGGCCACCAGCCCGCTTAAGACATAGCGCTGGAAGAGGAGTGCGAGAGCCACTGGGATAATACTAGCAAGGGTTCCAGCCGCCGCAAGCAGACCAAACTGAACATAGAAGCGGCCGATGAGCAGAGAAACTGCCAGGGGAGCGGTGCGAGTCTCGGCGGAGCTGGTAAAGATCAACGGAAGGAAGAAGGCGTTCCAACTGCCAATAAACGCAAACGCAGCCGCAGCAAAGAGGCCAGGGGTAGCCAGTGGATAGATCACACGGAAGAGAGCACCGACTCGACTGCAACCGTCGACCATGGCTGCGTCTTCGAGTTCTCGCGGCAGGCTGAGAAAATAGCCACGAAGGATCCAAATCGTGAACGGAAGGCTAAAGGAGCACTCAAGGAACATCAATGTTACCAATCTATCGTGCAATCCCAGGGACCGGATAGTAAGATACAAAGGAAGTGCGATAACCACGCCAGGAAGCATCTCGGTAAACAGCAAGAGAAAGACTATCTTATCGCGAAAAGGTACTTTAAGGCGAGCATAGGCATAGGCCGCCAGTGAACCTAAGGTCACCGAAAGGAACGTCACACCACTGGCAACCAGAAACGTGTTGAGGAGGCTACGTACGAAGCCACGTGCGGCCACGTTCTCTGGACGGTCAGCGTAAATAAGAATATTTAAATACTGAGAAAAATCGATCTGACTTGGTAGCCAGACGGGAGGAACCGCCAGCTGTTCCCGTTCGGGCGTGACGCTCGTCACAAGCATAATGTACACTGGTCCAAGCATATAGAAGAGGAAAAAGAGCAACCCAATACACAGCAGCAATCGAGAGATATTAAACCGACGACGAATATGCGCTCTCACGCACCCTCCCTGATGCTCTCAAAGCGCAGAAGTCGAACATAGATGAAGACAAGGACAAGAATTATCGCGGCAACGACATACGAAAGCGCCGCTCCATACCCAACATGAAGATACTTAAAGCTCTCCATATAGATATAATACCCGAGAACCTGGGTAGAATTCGCCGGACCACCACCAGTCAAGACATACACGATGTCGAAAATTCCAAACGCACTGATCGTCTTTAAAACCAGAACCACCAGCCCCATCGGTTTGAGTAAGGGCAGAGTGATGTACCAAAATCGCTGGAACATTCCAGCTCCATCACAGCTTGCCGCCTCGTAGAGTTCACTCGGGATCGTCTGAAGTCCAGCCAAGAACAGAAGAGTCAGCCCTGGCGTACTAACCCAAACCTCGGCGATAACCACCAGAAAAAGAGCAAGATTGGGATTAGTCAGCCAGGGAATATAACTCTGAATGAGACCAAGTTGATAAAGGAGACCGTTAAGCATGCCGTAGTTCGCGTCGTAGATCCTGGCCCAGATAACGCCATTCACCACGTGCGGAATAGCCCAGGGGATCATCATTAATCCACGCGCCAGACCTCGCAGTGGAAAATCCTGATTAAGAAGAATGGCGAAGATCAAAGCGACAGGCGTTCCAAGAATGATACTTACTGCTGCGAAATACAGAGTTCGGCCTAAAGAGGCCCAAAACTCCGGCGCTTGCGCCATATCAATGAAGTTCCCCAGGCCAACAAACTGGGGACCCAACCATGGACGCGTGATGTTCAAGTCCATAAACATAATGACCAGAGAGTAGAGCAGAGGATAACCGAGCAGGCCAAAGATGAACAGCAAACTGGGCGCAACCAGCAGCCAGCCAACCCACCGATCAGAGGGAACGACACGACGCGGGCGTAAAGGTTGGGGCTTAGGGCGAGAAAGAGCACGCATTTATCGTTCCAGGCTTAATACTGGCGGACTAGTAGCGCTTCTCGGCCTTCCCCTTGATCTTATTGTAGGCAGAGACGACATCATCCAGCGCCTGCTGGACAGACTTCTTCTGAGTCAGCGCGTTATGCAACTCAAGTTGCAAGGCCGCCGAGTACTCGTGATACCAGGGGACCATCGGTCTGTTAACTACATTCTCGGCCTGACGCCGGGCGATCTCGAAATCGATCTGACGCTGCTTGGCAAAATTTTGAATTTCCGGATCGTCGAAGAGACTGCGCCAACCAAAAACGGTCCCCTCGCCAATGAACTGCCGCTTAGCGCCCTCCCGCCCCTGCCGGAAGAGCAGATACTCCCAGGCTTCATCCTTATGCCGTGAACCTTTCGAGATCGACCAGCACTCCGGCCCCGAAACTGTCCAGGAAGCCACGCCCGCCTTGTGGGGCACTAATCCCATCTTACACTGATTGACAACTTTCGATTTCGTCGGATCGTTGAGAACAGCAATAGGCGTACCCCAATGGAAACCAAAAGCAGCATCACCAGCCGCCTGGGCATTACGCGCGTCGATATTCTTAGCGGTCAACGAAGCCGGATTGGCGATCTTCGTTGTATTAAGCCAATCCACCATCATGCGCAGGGCCTCGACCCCTGCATCTTTGTTGATGAGTAGCTCATCGTTCTCGGAGATGTATTTCCCTCCAAGACTGGCGACCAACATCGGGTAGTCGCAGGCGATATTTTCTCCCTGGGTCCAGGCCCAGGTCTGGGCATATTTCACCAAACCTTTTTCCTGGACCGCTTTAGCCGCCATCACATACTCTTCCCAAGTCTCCGGTGGTTTATTAATACCAACATCCTTCAACATCTTCTCATTGTAAACCCACGTCTTCCATTCCGAATCTTTCGGCAAACCGTACCACTTCCCCTTATAGTTCACCGCCTGCCGCGCAAAAGGCAGCATATCCTCGATTAGATCCTTGGTTATTCGTGCGGAGACATCCTCGATCCAACCCGAGACCGCGTATAGAGCAAGGTCAATGACGTCTACCCGCACGACGTCGTAATCAGTCCCACCAGCATTAAACGAAGCAATAAGCTTTGCTGTTGGATCTACACCCTGCGGAATTACCTCCGACTCGATTCGAATCCCTGTTTTCTTTGTAAAATCGTCGTTGATCGCCTGGACGGTCGCCGACGGCGTCTCAAGCAAACGCAAGACCACACCCGCTTTGGGAGCCGGCGCCGCCTCTTTAGCCGCTGGCGTTGGCGTGGGCGCCGGCTGGGCTGGCTTGGGGGCCTCGGCCGGCTTGGCCGGCGCCGGCGTCGGGGTCGGCGCGGCGGCCGGCGCGCAGGCGGCCAGAACCGAGCCCACCGCCACTGTGACCAGTCCGCTGAGGAAGGCACGGCGAGAGACCGACGAGACGGCCATTGGACTGTCCTCCTTCACCAACACTGAACCTCTCCGCTCTTGGCACCGGTCCAACCAACCGGCTACAATCCTGCCATGACAGTAGCCAGCCGGCCCCACCCCGGCAAGACCCAGAGTCTCATCAAGGTCTCACGGAGGTGCCATGACCGCGGACCTCCCCCACCCGACCCCCGCCAGCCCGCCGGAGTCCTTCGTCGAGCAGGTCCGCCACGCCCTCCTCAATCTCTACGACCCGGCAGCCCTCCAGACTCACCCCCTGACCGCCCACCTCGACGATGCAGGGGGAACGCTCCCCAAAGGCCGCCTCCTCCGTCAGGCCCTCCTTGAGGCCATGGCTGCCCTCCAGCCGGCCCCCGGCACGCCCGCCAGCGCCCGCGCCGGACGCCTCTACCGTCTCCTGGAACTCCGCTACCTCGAAGGCCACGACGTCCAGACCGTCCAGCGCCACCTGGCCCTCAGCAAAAGCCAGTATCACCGCGAGCACCAGCGCGCCCTCCAGGCCATCGCCACCCTCCTCTGGGAACGCTGGCACCCGGCCGACGCCCCCACCAACACCGGTCTGGTCCAGCAGGAGGTGACCCAGGTCCTCCAGTCCGGCGCCGGCCACCAGCCCACCATCGCGCCCCTCGCCGTCCTGCGCAGCGTGGTCCGCCTCCTGCAGCCTCTCTGCCAGCGCCGGGGCGTGCGGCTCGACCTCACCACCCCGGCCACCCTCCCGCCCATCGCCGGCGAACGCAGCACCCTCCGCCACGCCCTCCTCACCCTGCTGGCCCACGCTATCGCCCGGACCACCACCCCCCAGGTCCAGATCATTGTCCAGACCGAGCCCACCACCCTGACCATCACCATCGCCGGCGAGGCCCGGGAACCGGTCACCCCCACCGCCCTCGGCCTGCCGACCGCCTCCCCCCCGTCACGGCGCTGGGCGGCACGGTCGCCACCACCCTGCCCCCCACCCCCGGCCCCTGGTCGCTGCGGCTGACCTTCCCGGTCAGCCCGGCCCCGCTGCTCCTCATCGTCGACAACAACCCCGACTTCATCCGTCTGGTCGAGCGCTTCCTCGAAGGAACCCCCTGGCGGACCTGCAGCGCCACCCAGACCACCACGGCCCGCAGCCTGGTCCGCGAGCACCGGCCTGACGCCATCCTGCTGGATCTGCTCATGCCGGGCCGCGATGGCTGGGACTTCCTGCAGGCGCTCAAGGCCAGCCCGGCCACCCGCACCATCCCGGTCATCGTCTGCTCGGTCCTCGACGAGCCCGAGGTGGCCCTCTCGCTGGGAGCCGCCGCCTACCTCCAGAAGCCCATCGACCAGCGCCGCCTCCTCACGACCCTCCGGGCGGTGGTCGGCCCACCCCCGGCAGATACTGCCGGGGCGGCGCCATAGCCCCGAGCAGCGCCTCGACCGTCCCCAGCACCTCCTCGAACCGGAAGCCCTCGCCTTTGTGGACCACAAGGTCGCAGCCGATCACCGCCTCGTCGGTCAGACCATCGTAGGCCGAGACCACGATCACCGGACGGCTGGCCAGGACCGGGTCCTGGCGCAGGACCCGCAGAAGGTCGTAGCCCGAGACCTCCGGCATCACCAGATCGAGGACCACCAGGTCCGGCGGGGCCTGGGCCAGGGCCTCCAGCGCCTCGGAGCCGCTGTAGGCCTCGCGCACCTCCAGGTCCACCCCCGGCCGGCAGGTCCGGAGCAGCCGGTGGAGGAACCGGACGAACCGCGGGTCATCGTCGACGATGAGGACACGCCGGAACGTGACGCCGAGGCGGTCCAGCGCCGCCTGGAGACTCCGCCGGGTCACCGGCTTGATGAGATAGGCCGCCACCCCCAGAGCCGCAGCCAGCCGCTCACCCCGCGGCAACGGCAGCCGAATGACCGGGACCGGGGCCGGGCTCTCGGGCGGCCCGGGCTCGGCGATATCGGCCAGAATCGCCACGGCGTAGACCTCGCCCGCCAGCCGCAGGGCCTCGGTTAGGGTCGCCGCCGGGACAAGCCGGTAGCCGCGCAGATGGCGCTCCAGGAGCCGCGCCAGAGGCCCGTCGTCGCCGGCCAGGACCAGCACCCGTTCCCGGGCCCCCGAGACCGGAGCCCGCACCGGCCGCCAGCCCTCACCGGCGGTCTGCCCCTCCGCCGGGCTGACCGGCAGCGTGAACCAGAACGTCGTCCCCACCCCCACCGTGCTCTCCACCCCCATCTGCCCACCGTGCAACTCGACCAGCTTCCGGCTGATCGGCAGGCCCAGCCCGACGCTGCCCCACTGCCCGTGGTCGCCCGGCGCCGGGGCCTGGCTGAACTCGTCGAAGAGATGCGGAAGAAGGGCCGGGTCGATCCCCCGCCCGGTATCGGCCACCCGCACGGTCACCCAGCCGGGCTCCTGACTGACCGAGACCGTCACCCCGCCGCGCTCGGTGAAGCGGGCGGCGTTCGTCAGCAGGTTGAGAAGCACCTGGCGCACCCGCAGCCGGTCGATCTGCAGAAGCGGCAGATCCGGCGGCAGCACAATTTGCAACGAGAGCCCTTTGGCTGAGAGGTAATCCCGGACCAGGTCGCAGGCGTCGCGGATGACCTGCCCCAGATCGACCGGCTCGCGCACCAGCGCCAGCCGGCCGATGCCCACCCGCGTGAGGTCGATAATATCGTTGGTCAGACTCAGGAGGTGCTGCGCGCTCCGGTAGATGGCCATCAGGTCGCTGCGGTAGGGCGCCGGGAGCGGCACCCCGTAACTCTCCGGAGCGGTGAGAATAAGTTCGCTGAAGCCCACGATGAGATTCAACGGGGTGCGCAGTTCGTGGCTGATGTTGGTGACGAACTCGGACTTCGCCCGCTCGGCCGCCTCCGCCGTCTTCCAGGCCAGTTCAAGGGCGGCGTTCGCCTGCTGCAGACGGTAGTAGGCCGTGTCCAGTTGCTTGAGGGCTCTGGCCAGTTCGGCCCGGTGCTGACGGGCGGCCTGAGCGTGGCGACGCGCCTGGGCGTAACTCTCCAGCGACCACTCGACCGCCCGGACCATGCTCAGCCCCAGGGCCCAGGCGATGACAATGTTGCTCAGCGCCGCCACCATGGTCAGCCAGAGATGCGTGTCGGCGAGAAAAGGGAGCAGCCCGAGAGCCCGGCCGGCGAGGAGCAGCCCCAGGATCAGACCGGTGAGCACCCCTCCGGCCAGCGGGTGGAGGAGCACCGTGGCCGCCAGGCTGCAGAGGGGAAGAAGGAACCAGGGGTCAGGCGTCTGGAGCAGTCCCATCGCCCCCACCACCAGCAGCGCCCCGACGAAGGGGAAGACCCGGACCGCCAGCGCCGGACGCCACCCGAGGAGCCGGTGGAGCCCGGCCAGAGCGGCGATGACGATGGCGAAGACAGCCCAGCGGCGCAGGATCACCTCATCCGTGGTCTCGCTCACCGGCTGGGTGTGGAGGCCCAGGAGGGAGAAATAGTGCCAGAGAACGTAGCCGCCACCACCGACCCAGAGGAGCGTCTGCACCGTCTCCCGCCGCAGGTCGGCGACAGTCTCGGCGATCTCCGGATCGCGCAGCCCGGCCCAGGTCACCGTCGCCCACATCGCCCGCCTCCAGACGCTCGTTACCTGAGACGCCGCCCGGATGATAGGCAGGCTGACCAGCCGCTGTCAATCGTCCGGCTTCACCCCCGAGACCGGTCCCGCGCCGGCGACACCCCGCGCCGGACCATCGAGCGTGGCCCGGTGGGCGTCGCCGGAAGCCAACAGAGAGCTCCCAACCGGACACCCCTCGTGTAACCTGGCGGTCAGCGCGGTCGCCCTCTGGCGGAGAGGTCGGGGCGCGATCCCACCGCTTCCGCGGCGCGCGGCCCCGCTGGGCACCGTCGCCATCGGCGCAGCCCCTCGTCCGTCTGCCCCTCTCAGGCCCGCTGGCCCACCGCCGCAAGGTCCGGGCCGGTGGGCCGGCGAGGAGCGCGGGCGTCTCGGCGCAGCGAGTCCGCCCGGCCAGCGGGAGTCTCTCTGCGTCGCCCCGGCTGGCATCGGCACGGTCCGGCCAGCCGGAACACGCGGCATGACAGGCCGCACGCCTCCCGGTCTCGGAGGCCGGGAGCGCGCCGGTCTCCGGCGATGACGGCAGGCCGGTTACGGTGATGATCCGCCTCACCGGATGGCCACGGCCTTCGAGGGGCAGCGACCGTGGTAGAGATCTTCCGGCGCGGTCGCGATGCCGGGATTTTTCCGCAAAAATCCCCAGCGGTGCCGGCTAGGGGGCGCACATTCACAAACAAAGAGCCTGGCGGTGTGTGGATGGCAGTCCGGGGCAACGGCCAGGCTGGTCAGGGCGCCATGACGGGCTGAGCGTAGCCGGTGCTCAACCCGCCGGCAGATGGTCGGCGGACATCGCTTTTGCCCCCACCGACTCCAGACGCCGGCGGCCGGGCGTGGTACCCCTGGAGGGATTCGAACCCCCGACCCGCTGCTTAGAAGGCAGCCGCTCTTTCCCGCTGAGCTACAGGGGCAGACCGCCATACAAATTCTGCCAAAAAGCCATTCGCCTCGCAAGAGACCCTGACCGCGAGCGCGGTCTCTGGTCCGGCCCTCCTTGCGGGACCTCATCGTCTCACCTGCGCCCGCCACGGCCACCCTGCCGGCGCGACCCCCAGCCCAGACCGACCAGGAGGAGCAGGGCCCCTCCCCCCAGCCAGACCGCCAGCGGCCCACCCGGTGTCACGCGCGCGCCTCCATCGCCGGACAGGGCTGACGGTGGGGGTGGGCTCGCCACCGTCACCGCCGAGGGAACCGGCGTCGGCGAGGGCACCGGCATAACCGTTGGGCTCGGGGTGATCGTCAGTGTGGCCGTGGGCGTCGCCGTCGGCGTGGGCGACGGCACCGGTGTCAGCCCACCGTTCGGCCCGGCCACCGCCAGGGCGGCGTAGGCGTAGCGGGGATCGGCGTTGCGCCAGGCCCGCTCGAACTGCGCGGCGCCGATCCGCCGGTCCATCCCCGGCCCGTCCCGGTCCACCGGATCGTTGTAAATGAACACCTCTCCCTCGTAGCCGGTGATGACGATATAGTGGTCGCCCCAGTAGGGGCTCTCCTACCGACCGGGCAGGTCCCGAAACCGGACCTGCGGCACGACCGGATGCCCCGCCCGCAGATGACGCCGAACGTCATCGAGCGTCCAGCGCCGCAGCCGCCGCCCATCGTAAAGATCCAGCGCCCGGAGACCGTACCGCTCGGCGATGACGGCCAGGTTCTGAATAAAGGTCCCCTCGTCGTACCTCCCCCAGGTGCCCTGCAGATCGTTCACCAGAGCGCGGAGGTCCGCCGTCGGCACCACGCGGCCGTAGGCGGCCAGCACCATGCCCATCACCGCCGGCCCACAGTTCGCCCCGGCGTAGGGGCTGCCGTCCAGCTGGCTGCGATAGGGCACGAACAACCGCACACCCGCCTCCGCCCAGGCCACTCCTGGCCAGCTCCCGACCACAAGCCCGAGCAGCAGGACGCCACCCAGCCACCGCACGGTCTCCCACCCCCACACCCGGCTCAGCCCGACCCCAGACCGGACTGGCGGCCCCCACTTTACCCCAGCCCCGGCCGGCTGACAAGAGAGAAGCGCTCGTTAGCCTGAAAGGCTCGACTTTGCGGCGTGGGCGCGGGCCAGAAGACCGCCCTGGCCCGCCGGGCCGACCCCTCCGGCCCGGGGAGCGGCCGAGTGCGCCGACCCAGTCCGACTATCAGTCGCCTGGACTTTTTGCTGTCAATGTCAGAGGCTGGCCTCCGGCGCCGACCGGGCCCGATTGACCGACCGGCCGGCGGTCCGTACAATAGCAGCCAGCGCCACCGAGGGAGGCCGGCCATGGGCCAGCGCCCGCGTGTGATCGTGGTTATGCCCGCCTACAACGCCGCCCGCACCCTCGAACGCACCTACCGCGACCTTCCCAAAGAGGTCGTCGATCAGGTCATTCTGGTCGACGACGTCAGTCAGGATGAGACCGTCGAGATCGCCCAACGGCTGGGTCTGACCGTCGTCGTTCACCTCCAGAACCGCGGCTACGGCGGCAACCAGAAGACCTGCTACCTCGAGGCCCTCAAGGCCGGCGCCGATATCGTGGTGATGCTCCACCCCGATTACCAGTACGATTCGCGTCTGGTCCCCCAACTCCTCCAGCCGATCCTCGAGGGCCGGGCCGATATGGTCCTGGGCTCGCGCTTTCTGGGCGGCTCGCCGCGCGCCGGCGGCATGCCCCTCTATAAGTACCTCGCCAACCGCTGCCTGACCTTCATCGAGAATCTGGCCTTCGGCCTGCGCCTCTCCGAGTGCCACACCGGCTTCCGCGCCTACAGCCGCCGCCTGCTGACCACCGTGCCCTTCCTGCTGAACTCGGATAAGTTCGTCTTCGACACGGAGATGATCGCCCAGGCGGTGGCCTTCGGCTTCCGCATCGCCGAGATCGGCGTCCCCACCCGCTACTTCAAAGAGGCCTCGTCGGTCGGCTGGCGAGCCGGGATCGTCTACGGCCTGGGCACGCTCTGGGTGGTGGTCAAATTCCTGCTCGACCGCCTGGGCCTGCGCCCCTGCCCCCAGTTCCGCCGCCGTCTGCCCGAGGTCATGAGCCGCTACCACGTCGCCCAGATCCTGCATCGCCCCGGCGACCTGGACCCCGCCCCGGATCCGGCCCGCTGACGCCGATGCGCCTCACCCCGACCTGGCTTCTCCTGCCCCTGAGCCTTCTCTATCTGGCCCTGGCCACCCTCTACAACGCCACCAATCCCCTCTTCGAGGCCCCCGACGAGATCTGGCACTACCTCTACGTCCGCCATCTGGCCGAAGGTCGCGGCCTCCCCGTCCAGGCCCCGCGCCACCGTCACCTCCTGGCCCAGCAGGAGGCCGGCCAGCCTCCACTCTACTACGCCACGGCCGCTCTCCTGACCTTCTGGGCCCCGCGAGCGGATCTCGCCGCCCTCGCGGTCGAGAATCTCCACGCCACCATCGGCCACCCCTCTGTCCCCGGCAACAAGAACCGCTTCGTCCACGGGCCGGCCGAGCGCTTTCCCTGGACCGGCGAGGTTCTGACCGTCCACCTGGTCCGGGCCACCTCGACCCTCTGGGGCCTCCTGACCGTGCTCCTCACCTACGCCCTGGCCCGCCAGATCGGGGTCAGCCCGGCCCTGGCCCTCAGCGCCAGCCTGACCGTGGCCCTGATCCCCCAGTTCCTGTATATGACCTCGGCCGTCAACAACGACAGCGCCGCCGCCGCCACCGGCGCCCTGCTGCTCTGGAGCGCCCTCCGCACCAGCCAGCGCCCACCCACCATCCGCGGGGCCCTGGGTCTGGGCGCCGCCCTCGGCCTGGCGACCTTAGCCAAGCCCTCCAGCCTCGTCGGCGCCGTCCTGGTGGCCGCCGCCCTGGGCCTGGCCGCCCGCCACACCGCCCGACCCTGGCCGACCCTCCTCCGCTCTCTCGCCCTGGCCGGGCTGGCGACCCTGGCCGTCTGCGGCTGGTGGTTCGGACGCAACGTCCTCCTCTACGGTGAGCTCGTGCCGCTGCGGGTTTTCCTCGGCCGGGCCCGCCTCGATGACGAGGTCCCCAGTCTGGTCCAGGTCCTGGCCGATCTCCCCGGCCTCTTCGCCTCGTTCTGGGCTCTCTTTGGCTGGTTCAGCGTCCCGGCCCCGCCCGAGGATTATGTCCACTACGGCCTCCTCAGCCTGCTCGCCGTCCTGGGCTGGCTGGTCCACGCCTCGCGGGTGGTCCGGCGCACCCTCCTCGGCCGTTCTCACCGGCTCTCGGCGGCCGCCGGAAAGCGACCAGCCGCCGACCCGCGATCCCTGGCCGTCGACCGTCTGCCGCCGGCGGCGGTGGCCCTGGTGGCCCTCTGGGCTCTCCTGGTCCTGGGGGCTCTGCTCCGCTACCGGCTGATCGTTCTGGCCTTTCAGGGGCGGCTCCTCTTCGCAGCGGTCAGCGCCATCGCCCTGCTCCTGGTCCTGGGCTGGTGGGGACTGTCAGCGCGGCGCGCGGCTCTCCTCCCCCTCGCCCTGGCCCTGAGCCTCCTCTGGCCGGCGCTGCGCAGCCCCTGGACCATGCTCATCCCGGCCTACGCCCCGCCATCGGTCAGGCACGATCCGACACCGAACCCACCGCTCCAGGCCCGCTTCGGCCCCGGCATCGGCCTGCGCCAGGCGGTGGTGGAGCCCACCACGCTGGCGCCGGGCGAGGAGGTCACCGTCACCCTGGACTGGCAGGCCCTGGCCCCGCTGGACCGCCCCTACAGCCTGAGCCTGCAGCTCCTGGACTGGCAGAACCGTCCTCTGACCCAGGTGGACACCTTCCCCGGCTACGGCGCCTACGCCACCACCCTCTGGCAGCCCGGCGACCGTTTCACCGACCGCTACCGCCTGCGCCTGCCACCCGGGACGCCGGTCCCGGCTCAGGCCCACCTCGTGCTCGTCATCTACTGGCGCCCGAGCATGGCCCGCCTGCCGGTCCTGGACGCCGCCGGGCGCCCGCAGGGCGACCACCTGTCCCTGGCCCGGCTCCGATTGCGCGGCCCGCAGGACCCCACCCCCCGACCGGGACCGGTCTTCGGCGAGGCCATCCGGCTGCTCTCGGCCGCCGTCGAAACCCCGGCGGTCCGCCCCGGCGAGGCGGTCCGGGGCCGGCTGCTCTACCAGTGTCTGGCGCCCCTGGCCGGCGACTACACGGTCTTCGTCCACCTGGTCGGACCCGCCGGGCTGGTGGCCCAGGACGACAGCCCGCCCCGGCGGGGGGCCTACCCGACCAGCCTCTGGGAGCCGGGCGACCTGGTCGAGCACGCCTTCGCTTTCACCCTGCCGGCCGACCTTTCCCCCGGCCTCTACCGGCTGGTCACCGGCTGGTACGATCTGGCCACCGGCCAGCGCCTGTCAACCGCCGCCGGCGACGCCCTGGCCATCGGCACGGTCGAAGTTCAGTCAGCCGCGACCGGTCCCCAGGCCCCCGCCCGCGCGCCCGGTCCGCCGTGAGCCAGCCCCTGGAGAAACGCTGTGGCCGCCTCCGCCAGCAGTCGGGCCTGTTTGGCCCGACATCGTTCGCCGTGAGATTCAGCCCGCCAGGATGTCCGGACCGGCCGCGGACTCCCGCCAGCGCTGCAGCGCCTCCTCCCAGTCCGGCCAGACGCCCGTCCGCTCCGCCACCGTCAGCCGCCACTCCCCCAGCCGGGCGATGATATCGGCCGAGAGGTCGCCGGGAACAGACCGGCCCAGATCGCTCGCCCGAACCCGGCGGCGGAGCGGCAGAAAGACCTGCCAGTACCAGCGCCGGGCCACCTCGCCGAGATCCTCCGGCGAGCGACCGGCTCCCCCGGCCCGCAGCAGCGCCTCCAGCACGGTGTACGTCTCCGGACGCGCCGCCTCGACCCGCGTCAGCCCGGTCAGCCGCTCGAACCGCCGGCGAGCCAGGAAAAGCCGCTGGGCCTCGGGATCCCCCAGCGGCACGAACGCCGTCACCTCCGCCTCGATCTCCTCCCAGCCGAGCGCCCACGCGGCCGCCACCCGATGATGACCGTCACAGACGTAGTAGCCGAAGCCGAGCCGGTAGAGCACCACCGGCGGCAGACGCTCTCCCCGCGCCATGGCCCGGAACACGCGGTCGTAGCGCTGAACCGCCGCGAGACGGGCCGCCCGGGGCCGGAAATCCGGCCCCAGTTCGCCCGCCCGCTCGACGCTGCCGACGATCTTGACCACCTCGACCGCCCGCAGGCCCAGCGGCCGGGGCGCCAGCGGCCCGGCCAGCGCCGCGTCGTCCGGGAAACTGCGCCGCGGGGCCTCTCCCGCGCCCTCGCCACCGGCACCAGCAGAACCGGGCAGGGCGCTGCCGGCAGCACGCGGCTGGCCACATCGCGGCGCACCAGCCGGGCCATGCCCCGCGGCCCGTAGCCCAAAACGATCAGGGCGCAGGGGCGAGCGCGCGCCTCGGTCAGGATCGCCGTCGCCGGGTCTCCCCGGCTCAGACGAGCGACCACCCGCAGCCCCATCTGCCGCAGGCGGAACACCAGCACGTCCAGCCAGGTGCGGGCCCGCGCCTCGGCAAAGGAGACGGACGCCGGATCGAACGCCCGCGCCGGCAACACGTGCAGGAGCAGCACCGGTCGTTCACCGCCCCGGGCCTGGGCGATCACCGTGGCCAGCCGGAGAGCGCTCCATCGTCCGACCGTCACCGGCACCAGAATCCACGGCTCCATCGGTCACCCCCCCCGTGCGCCCCCACGCAGCCGAGGACCGCCGTCAGCGCCTCGGCCAGCCCCGGATAGCGCCGGCACCCGGCCTGGTCGTCCAGGACGAGATACTGCGGCCAGCCGTCTTCGTCCCAGCAGTACTCGACGATGTACACCCCCGCCGGCTGGAGTCTCACCCAACGTCCGGAGAGGGCCACCTCACAGGGGACCCCCAGCCGGCGGACCATCTCGACCAGTCGGCTCATGCCCCACCTCCGACAACTCTCTTCACCCCTTACCATACCGAGCCCACCCCCGGGCGGAGAACGGACAGACAGTACAGATCCTCCACATGCTCTTTCTGGCGGAACGCCAGAGGTCGGGCCTCGCCGCCCACGGTCCGTGTCACACGGTCGCGGCAAGCCCCACCGCGCTAACGCCGACCCCGGCGCACAGACCAGGAGCGCCGTCTCCCAGAACGACCTGACGGAGAAGCCGCCGTCGCGTCACCGAATCGTTCACCCAGAACCTCCCAGTCTGCATGGGGCGAGCGTCCGCCCCAGATTTTCCCTCTGGGAGGTTAAGCGGCGAGGAACGCCCGACGAACAGGCGGTTAACGCCGGTAAAATACGGAGAATGTCATTGCCGGCGTCGGCAAACTTCTGCAGGGTTTCCAGGAAGAAAGGATAATAAAGCCAGGCCGGTCGGTTTGTTCGCCCGGCCCGCCGATGCCGGGCGACCGGTATCCCCTTTGGCCGTCGCCCCGTCTCGCCCCGAGGAAAATCCTGGGGAGGCCTCTCCGTAGCATATTGTGTATATGTCCATATTAGGCGTATAATGAAGGCGTACGTTAGGGGAGGAGGTCGGTATGGGAAGGACAACCCTGGTCCTAGACGAAGGGCTGCTCCAGGAGGCGATGCGCCTGGCAGGGGTCCGCACCAAGCGGGAGGCGGTGGAGCAGGCCCTCCGGGAGTTCATCCGGGCCCGCCAGCGGGAGCGCCTCCGCAAGGAACTGGGCACCTTTGACCTGGACCTGGACCCCGCGGAGTTGGAGAGGCTCCGGCGTGAGGGGTGAGGGGCTCTATCTGGTGGACACCTCCGCCTGGCTGTTTGTCCTCCGGAGGCCTCCGGTTACCGCCCTGCGGGACCGCCTGGAGGAACTCCTTTCGGCGGACGCCGTGGCGGTGATGGGGATAGTGGTGCTGGAGCTCCTGGGTGGGGCTCGCACGGAGGAGGAGCGGAGACGCCTGGCAGAGCGCCTGCGAGGTCTGCACCACCTACCCACGCCGGAGGGCCTGTGGGAGGAGGCGGGAGAGCTGGCGTGGCGTCTGAGGCGACGAGGGGTAACGGTTCCCTTCACGGACACCCTGATCGCCACGGTGGCCATGGCCCAGGGGGCGGTTCTTCTCCACGCCGACCAGGACTTTGACCTCATCGCCCGCCACGAGCCTCTGAGGGTGGAAAGCCACGTGGAGACGGTCCGGGCTTCCCAGAGGGGCAAGAGCTAGGGGTGGCGGACCTTCCAGACACGGCACTCCGCCGGCTTCACGCAGCCCCTCAGCCTCCCGGATCGGTCTCTGCTGCGCCACAGGAAGGACAAAGGCCACAGCACACCGGGATCCACGCAGAAGCACTCGTGCACCGCCGCATTCCGCACCGCCTGCATCTTGTCCCATACGCGGCACGGATCACCGCGCGGAGCACGCGCCGGTCGAAAAGCTCCCAGCCCACCGGCCGGCTCAACTCCCCCAGCAGGTCCACATCGCTCTCCGGGCCGGCCTCATCCCTGGCGACCGAGCCAAAGAAACAGACTGCAGCCACCCCAGGGCCTCGAGGTCGGCCTTGTGGGCCTGCAGAATGGCCATTACCTCATCGCGGCGCATGCGCAGGGCCCCCGCGCGAGATCACCGGTGGGGATTCGCTCGCGCGCCGATGGGGAGAGTGAAGCGAAAGATAGAGCCCCGGCCCGGCTCGCTCTCCGCCCAGATCCGGCCCCCGTGGGCCAGAACGATCTGACGGGCGATGGCCAGCCCCAGCCCCGCCCCGCTGGTGGCCCGCGACCGGTCGGCCTTGTAGAAGCGTTCGAAGATCCGCGGCAGGTCCTCCGGGGCGATGCCAACCCCGGTGTCTGCCACCGCCACCACCACCCACTCGCCCGCACGATTGGCCGAGATGGTCACCTGCCCGCCCGGCGGCGTGAACTTGATGGCGTTGTGAAGAAGGTTGATCAGTACCCGCTCGATGCGCTCCCGGTCGGCCAGCACCGGCGGCAGGTCCGGCGGAACGGCCAGGACGAGCCGGAGGCCCGCCCGTTCGGCCTGAGCCGCCAGGCGCCGCGCCGCCCCCTCCGCCAGCGAGATCACCGGCACCGGCGCGATGGCCAGCGTCTCCCGGCCCGACTCGAGCCGCGCCAGATCCAGCAGCTCCTGCACCAGCTGGGTGAGGCCGTCCACCTCCACCCGCATGCGGGCCAGGAACTCGCGAGCCGCGGGGGGATCCTCCAGCGCTCCCTCCTCCAGGGTCTCGACCAGCGCCAGAAGCGAGGCCAGCGGGGTCCGGAGCTCATGGGAGATGTTGGCGAGGAAGTCCCGCCGCACCGCCTCCAGCCGGCGCAGTTCGGACAGATCCTGGAGCACCAGCAGGACCTCGCCTGCCGGTTCGATCCGGGTCGCCCGGAGCTGAAACGGCCGCTCCCACGGGCCCAGCGTCGCCAGTGACCGGGCACCGCTTCCCCGCTCCCGCGCCTCCGCCACCAGCGCCTGCACCTCGCGGGCGGCGATAACCGCCGCCAGTGGCCGGCCGCTCAGGTCCGCCGCCTGCACTACCAGCCCCCGGGCTGCCGCCTCGTTGGCAAGTACAATGCGGTCGGCCCCGTCGAGGACCAGGAGACCGACCGGACTGTGGGTCAGAAGAGCGGTCAGGCGCGCGCTGACAACGGCCAGCTCCTCGGCCAGCGCCTGCCGCTGAGCGACCAGTGTCTCCACCGCGCGGCTCAGCGCCCCCAGCGCTCCCGGCAGCCGGTGGAGCCAGGACGGAACCCAGACGCGTTCCCCCGCAGCCGCACGCCGGGCCAGGGTCTCCAGCCTCCACAGAGGCTGGCCGATCAGCCAGAGGCCTCCAAGCCCGACCAGCCAGAGCGCCAGCAGGCCCCCACCCCAGCCCCATCCCCCCACC
>CACRXC010000140.1_pt1 | contig 25202 bp, 21 predicted proteins | sample 5377091 | NCBI WGS metagenome assembly CACRXC01 (sample SAMEA6061845, study PRJEB28556) | metagenome | reverse complement strand
ATCGCGCCCGACCCCGGCGCTGGGTGGTCGGGGGTGGTCCGCGCTCCGACGGGCGGCCGGCCCCGCAGGAAGTGGCAGCGGTGGCGACCACGCCGGGCCAGCCGGCGCCCCCAGGGGGCGCCGGCGAGGACTGCCGCGAGGCCCCGGCCGTGGCCGTCTGCTGGCAGGGCGAGTTCTTCGTGGCCCACAGCCTGGCCCTGGTCAACCGCGAGCTGGCCCGGGCGCTGCTCCGGACCGGGCGGGTGACGCTTCGCATCGAGGCCCCGACCCGGCCGGCCGGGGAATGGGCCGACGATCCCCGCTGGGCGGCCCTGCGGATGGCTCTGGACCGTGACCTGGCCGGCCCGGTCGTGACCATCCGCCACCGCTGGCCGCCCGATTTCGGGCCGGCGCCCGGCCCACTGGTCCTCATCCAGCACTGGGAGTTCGGCCGGCTGCCCTGCCACTGGCTGGGGCCGCTCGCCGAACGGGTGACCGAGGTCTGGGTGCTGAGCAGCTACGTCCGGCGGTGCTATCTGGAGAGCGGGGTGCCGGCCGAGAAGGTCTGGGTCATTCCCGGCGGCGTCGACCCGGCCCGGTTCCATCCGGATGTTCCGCCGCTGGCGCTGCCCACCCGCAAGAGCGTGCGGTTTCTCTTCGTCGGGGGGACCCTCTGGCGCAAGGGGGTGGATCTGCTCCTCCAGGCCTACTGCCGGGCCTTCCGGCGCGACGACGACGTCTGTCTGGTCATCAAAGACTTCGGTCAGGACTCGTTCTACCGGGGCCAGGGGCTGGGCGCCGAGATCCGGCGTCTCCAGGCCGACCCCAGCGCTCCGGAGATCGTCTACCTCACCGGCACCATGGCCGAGGCCGATCTCCCCCGTCTCTACACCGCCGCCACCTGTCTGGTCCACCCCTACCGGGGCGAGGGGTTCGCCCTGCCGGTGGCCGAGGCCCTGGCCTGCGGGCGGCCGGTCATCGTCACCCGTGGCGGGGCCTGCGACGACTTCTGTCCCGAGGGGCTGACCGACTGGCTGCCGGCCACCCGCCGGGAGATTGCGCTGGAGTGGCCGACGGTCGGGCCGGCCTGGGTGCTGGAGCCGGATCGGGAGGCTCTGGTCGAGCGGCTGCGGGCTGTCTACGAGGACCCGGCCGCGGCCAGCCGGCGGGGGCTGGCCGCCAGCCATATTATCCGCACCCGGCTGACCTGGGAGGTGGCCGCCGCCCGGGCTCTCCACCGCCTGCTCGCGCTCGGACGGGTGGCCGCCGCGACGCCGGCGCCTGGTGAGATGGCGACCGGCCAGCCGAACGGGGCGCCGGTCTGGAGCGGGGGACCCGATCTCTCGCCGACCGATCCGGCCGTCCGTCTCTTCGCCGAGGGGCAGGCGCTGCTTCAGGCCGGAGACCTTGAGGCGGCCGAACGGGCGCTGGAGCGGGCGCTCGATCTCAACCCCTACCTGGTGGCGGCCCAGTATCTTCTGGGCTGCGTCGCCCTGGAGCGGGGGCGGCTGGAGGCGGCGCTCCAGGCCTTCGAGCAGGCGGTGGCCGATGCCCCGGAGGTCGCCGACTTTCACAATGGACTGGGGGTGGCTCTCTGGCGGGCCGGCCGGTTGGCGGAGGCGGCCGCGGCCTTCGAGCGGGCGCTGGCCTGTGACCCTCAGCACCTGGGGGCCTGGCTCAACCGGGCCGGGCTGGCGGTCGAGCAGGGCCAGGAGCCGGTGGCCCGGCGGGCGTTGGAGCGGGCCCGGGCCCTGGCCCCGGACGACCCGCGGGTGCAGGCCCTGGCCGCCCGTCTGGCCTGAGGGGGGCTGACGGGTCGTGCTCAAGTTCGCTGGCGGCCGGTCGAATATATGGGTAGAGGAGAGGAGGGACCGCGATGAGAGAGCAGCCCGCGCCGGTGGCTGGGGCCGACCGGCGTCCGACCATCAGCCTCTGTGTCATCGCCCGCGATGAGGAGCCGGTCATCGGCCGCTGCCTGGCCAGTGTCCAGGGGGTCGTCGACGAGCTGGTCGTCCTGGACACCGGCTCGACCGACCGCACGCCGGAGATCGCCCGGGAGTGGGGGGCGCGGGTGGAGTCTCTCCCCTGGCCGGGCGACTTCGCCGTGGCCAAGAACGCCGCCCTGGAGCGGGCCGCCGGCGACTGGGTCCTGTTTCTGGACGCCGACGAGGTCCTGGCCGCCGGGGCCGACCGGCTGCGGGAGCTGGCGGCGGCCGCTCCGCCGGGTCCGGTGGCCTACGGGGTGCTGATTCGCAATCTGGTCCGCCAGCCCGAGGGGACGACCGACGTCTACCAGTATTTTCTGCCGCGCTTCTTTCGCCGTCACCCCGAGGTCCGCTACAAAGGCGCCATTCACGAGCAGCTGCTCTACCGCGAGGGGGCCGAGCCGCTGCTGATGGTCCGGGCGCCGGCGGTGGTCATCGAGCACGACGGCTACAGCCCCGACGAGATCCAGCGCAAGCAGAAGATCCAGCGCAACCTGCCGCTGCTGCTTCAGGCGCTGGCCCAGACGCCCTACGAGCCGTTCGCTCACTTCAACCTGGGGATGCAGTTCTCCGGGCTGGGCGACTGGGCCACGGCGGCCGATCTCTTCACCCGGGCCATCCGGCTGGCCCAGTACCAGGGGCGGCCGGTGGCCGACTACCTGGCGGTGGCCTACGTGCGGGGGGTGGAGTGCCTGCTGCGGGTGGGCCGGCGCGACGAGGCCCGGGCGCTGGGCGAGGAGGGCGCCCAGGTGGCGCCCACGCCCGACCTCTGCTGCGTCCTGGCGGGTCTGGCCCTGCAGGAGAACGACCTGGCCGGGGCCGAGGCCTGGTACCGGCGGGCCCTTCACCTCGACCCGGAGCACTGCGCCTTCCCCAGCGACCTGGGGGCCAGCACCTGGCGGCCGCTGCACGGGCTGGCGGTCATCGCCCAGCAGCAGGGCGATCTGGAGCGGGCCTGGCGGTATCTGCAGCGGGCGCTGCGCTCTGCGCCCGAGCAGCCGGTGCTCCTGCTCCTGGGGGCCGAGCTGTTGACCGCTCTGGGGCGGACGGAGGCGGCCGCGGCGATGCTGGAGCGGGTGAAAGGGCTGGCGCTGCCGGGGCCGGCGGCCGAGATCGTCTACGTCAACTGTCTGGAGAAGCTGGGCCGGCTGCAGGAGGCCTACGACCGGCTGGAGGCGCTGGTCCAGGCCTATCCGGAGAACGATCTCTACCGGCTGCGGCTGGCCGAGTTTCTCTACGACCTGGGCGAGGACCAGGCGGTGGTGGCGGTGCTCGACCCCTGTCTGGACGGCGAGGCGCGCTCCGATCCGCGTCTCTATGCCCGGCTGGGGATGGCGCTCCTGCGGCTGGGGCGGGCGGCCGAGGCGGCCCGGGCCTTCGAGCTGGCCATGCTGGTCCACCAGCGCAACCAGCTGATCGCCGCCGGCCGCTGGCCGGCCGAGACTCCGGCCGCCGGGGAATCGCCCCCGGCCTGAGACCCGGGCCCGGGCGGCTGGAGATAAGGGGTAGACGGTCTCGGCGGGCCGGGCTGGCCGGTGGCGATAGGGTATGGAGAATCGGCCACGGGCTAAAGTTTCTGGCCCGTCGGCCGATAGATCAGAGCGAGAGGGTGTGGTCGGCCGTGGCGCCGGGGCGGCCGTGGCCGAAGGAGGACTGACGTGGCAGTTGTCAACTTCACCGGTCTGGTCTCGGGGCTGGACACCAAGGCGCTGGTGGCCAGCCTGATGCAGATCGAGCGGCGGCCGTTGCAGCTGCTGCAGGACAAACAGAGTCGGTTGCGCAAGGTCGGCGACGCCCTGCGCGAGATCAATACCGCCCTCTCCAGTCTGCGCGACAAACTCCAGGCGCTGAAAACCCTGGATAGCGATCCCACCAAGGCGGCCGCCCAGATCACCGACTTCGTCAACGCCTTCAACGCCGTTCTGGACAAGATCGCCACCCACACCGCCTACAACCCCCAGACCCGGCAGGCAGGGGTGCTGCTGGGCGAGAGTCTGGTCCAGGGCATTCCCGACCGGCTCTTCCGGCTGGCCACCAGCCCGGTGCCGAGTCTGACGGGGAGCATCCGCAGCCTGGCCGACATCGGCATCGTGGTTGGGGCGCCGGTGAACGGGCAGGTGCGGCTGCAGGTGGACCAGGCGAAGCTGACGGCCGCGCTGCAGAACAATCGCCCTGATGTTCAGGCCCTCTTCGCCAATGCGGATGGGCTGGTGGCCAGTCTCTCCGGGTACATCGACAGCCTGATCGGGCCGGGGGGGATACTGGTCAACCGGGTGAGCGGCATCGACCAGCAGGTGGCCGATCTGGGGCGGCGGATCACGGACATGGAGGAGCGGCTGACCCGACGGCAGCAGTTTCTGGAGAAGCAGTTCACCCAGATGGAGCTGGCCCTGCAGCGGCTGCAGCAGCAGCAGGGGTCGCTGGGGGGACTGGCCGCCCAGCTGCTCGGGTCGACGATGCTCCGCTAGGGCGCGGGCCACCCGAACGGTGCCGCCGGCCCCCGCCAGGGTGCGGGCCACCCCTGGCCTGATCGCGTCTGAGAAGTGCGACCCTCTCAGTGTCATCGTGGCCCTGGCGGGGCGGTCCACCAGGTCGGCCCCTCGCGATTCTTCCCCGTTCCGGCTCGCGCGGCTCCCGTCACCCGACGCTCCGGGAGCGCGCCGGGTGAGGTGGAAACTCTTTCTTAACGCGTCGGCATCTCAAGGACCGGGAGCGGCATCCTTCGCCAGAACTCCCAGATGATATCAGGGAATATTCACGACGCCTGATGACAGTGGTCAGCGCGGCAGCGGAGAGGTGGGGGGACGCACACTGGCACGCCGGTGGCCGGATGCTGGACCGGGAAGACTCACCGTGCCGCGTGTCCAGCCTCGTCGTCCCAGAGGGAGGACTGGAGGTGGTGGGGGGCCCAGGGGCGGCGCTCGTAGCGGGGGATAAGGAGGCGGCGCAGGTTCAGGGGTTCGCGCAGCCGGGCCTCGGCCAGGCGGACATAGGTTTCCGCCACCTCGTAGCCGACAGCCCGACGTCCGAGGTGGCGGGCTACCTTGAGGGTGGTGCCGCTGCCGGCAAAGGGGTCGAGGACCAGGTCGTCCTGGTAGGTGTACAGCAAGATCAGGCGGTAAGGGATCTCCTCCGGGAAGGGGCAGGGGTGGTCGAGGGTGTTGGGTGGGACCGGGGCGATGTGCCAGATGTTGTTGGCCAGTTCGTACTTGAAGAGGTCGTCGATAGGGATACGGTCCCGTTCGCGCTCGGTTTCGGGGCGATTCTGGGAGAGGGGTGGGCCGGGTTTGCGGAAGACCAGGATGAACTCGGTCATGAGGTTGGGGTAGTAGTAGCCGGGGTAGGGGTTCTGGATGGTCACGCCGGCCCGTTTGACGCCGCCGGTGACCTTGTGCCAGATGATATCCTGGGCCAGCGCCAGGCCCAGGTCCTCCATCAGCCCGACGAAGTGGTAGGGGAGAGGGTAGTACTCGCCTTTGTACAGGACAGTGCCGATGACCACGCTGCAGTGGCCGCCGGGTTTCAGGACCCGGGCCACCTCGCGGAAGCAGCGGCGGAGCCAGTCCAGGTACTCTTCGTAGGGGCCACCCTGGCGGGTGCGGTACCACTGGGTCGGGTCGGTGGTGTGCTGGGCGTAGTCGATGGAGTTCCAGTAGGGTGGGCTGGTGACCACCAGGTCCACACACCCATCGGCCAGTTCGTCCATGGCCTCACACGATTTCTGGTAGATGACCACGTCACTCGGGGTCTGCGCCGGCTCCATAGGTCTCTCCGACACGGCGTGCCAACCGGGTGTACGCGGGGCACGGCCAGATCTCTGGCCGGCGGCTGCGACCAGAGGTGGCCGCCGTGAGTATAGCACAGGTGGGAGGCCCGTGTGGGCAAGTTAATGGACCGCGGAGCCGTTGTGGCTAGAGGAGGTACTTTACATAACACAGTAGGTAAAGATGTAAAGATGTTCGGGTAGCCGGCGGCCGCTCCGGGTGCCGAGCGGCGATGGCCCCGTCTTCGTCCAGGTGCTCCGCTATCCGGCTGAGGCCGTCGAGCGCGACCGTGATCGTCTCTACGCCATCCGCGACCAGCGGCCGGTGGACAACACCTACCCGACCCTCTCCTGGGTGCCGGGCGAGGAGGTCGCCGACCACTACCGGCTGACCCTGGACCCGGCGACGCCCCCGGGTCGTTACCGCCTCCTGGTGGGCCTCTACGACCGGGCCACCGGTCGGCGTCTCCCGGTCCGGGGCGAGGACGGGGCGATCCTGGGCGACGCTCTCCCCCTGGCTGAGTTCCGGGTTGCCTCCTGAGGCCGGTCGTTTGGGCTGGTCGTCCAGGATCGTCTCCGTCCCGCCTTGCGCAGCCCGCCCGACGCTCGCCTGGCGCTGGGCGCGCGGTTCAAAGAGGGATGTCCGCATGTTCTGGCGGCCCGGCCGAGGAGACGCGGCTGTCCTCTTCCCTAGAATTGTGACCGGCACCGCTGGCGAAGCGCGGTGTCCATATCGCGCGGTGGGAGAGGGCGATGCCTGGTACCATTCGGCGAGAGCGGCTCTTGACGATAGCAAGCAGATGTGCTACCGTGCAGCAAGGCAGGAACGATAGTGCCTAGGGAGGGGCCAGATGACACCGTGGTCTCGTGGTCTGTCGCGGCGTCGTTTTCTGCACCTCAGTGTTGGACTGAGCGCCGGGCTTGTGGTCGCCGCCTGTGCTCCGGCGCCGGCGCCGACACCGACGCCGGTGTCCAAACCGACCGAGAAACCGGCGGAGAAGCCGGCCCCAGCGGCGGCCCAGCCGACCAGCAAAGAGGTCGTCAAGCTCATCTGGACCGGCTGGAACCCCGTGGACTTCTGGCGCCCGGTGGCTGACGAGTTTGAGAAAGAGAACCCTGATATCAAGGTCGAGTATGTTCACCTGCCCGACTACAAAAAGCAGACCACGATGCTGGCGGCTGGCGAGCGGGATGATGTTCTGAACACGCGCGACGACGATCTGGCCGGCTACGCCGACGCCGGGTTTATCGCCCCGCTCGATATGTCGTTCCCCGGTCTCAAAGAGGTCGACGCCGACACCTACGAGGGCAACCTGGCGGCGATGACTTATAAAGGTAAGCGCTATGGCCTCTCGTTCTACACCGACTTCCACACCTTAATGTATAACCATCCCAAACTAACCCAGGCTGGCTTCACCGAGCCGCCCAAGAACCTCGATGAACTCAAGCAGCAGGCGTTGACCATTAAACAGAAAGGCATTGCCGAGTATCCCATCTATATGTGGCTCCAGCAGGAATCGAACTTCAAGGAGTCGATGTACGCCCTCCTTGAGGCCAGTGGCGTGCAGATCTTCGACCGCGATGGCAACGCCATAAGCGACAACCCCCAGTTCGTCCGGCTGCTGGAGTGGCTGATCGCCGCTTTCCATGACAGCAAGATCATGGACCTGGCCAATCTGAACACCTCGGACGAACTGACTGTTGAGGCCTTCATGGCGGGCAAGCACGTTTTCCAGGCGACCAACCGTTACGACCTGCGCAAGCTCAACGATCCCAAGCAGAGCAAGATCGCTGTGGAGGGGCAGCGGGTGGTCCGGCCGATGATCATGCCGGGGCTGGAGCCGGAGAGCAAAGGCACCACGCAGTGGACGCGCATGATCACAGTCAATGCCAAGACCCCGTACATGGATCAGGCGCGGCGGTTGCAGTTCTTCGCCGGCGCCAAGAACAAGAAGGGCGAGTACTGGACGGCCAAATACCTCCACGCCAAGTACGGGCTGGGCTTTGTCTACAAGTCGCTGGCTAACGATCCTGATATCGTCAAGGCTGAACAGACGTGGGGCGATCCTGAGCTTTTCGCCAAGCAGAAGGCCACGGCCCGTCCGCGTCAGGGCCTGCAGGCAGCGTGGTACTCCGAGTGGGACAACGCGATGCAGGCCGAGTGGCACAAGGCCATCCTGAAGCAGATCACGCCCAAAGAAGCGGTAGCCAACATCGCCAAGAAGTGGAACGAGCTGAAGAAACAGTACGGCGGCTAGCCGCCCGACAGCGCGCTCGAGAGGCTTCCTGGAGGGGCTATGGCCGGGCGTGACCCGCAGTCGAGAGCCGTGGCTCTAGCGGCCCGTCGTCCGGCCCTCTCGCTGGCCGGTCTGTGGCGGAGCCCGACGGCTCGTGCCTATCTGCTCAACCTGCCGATGCTGCTCCTGCTGGCCGCGGTGGTGGCCTTTCCCATCGGCTACTCGTTCTGGGTGAGCCTCCATGCCTACAACCTGCGCCGGCCACAGGCGATCCGCTTCATTGGTCTGGAGAACTATCTGCTCGTGCTGACCAGTGAGGAATTCTGGCGGACGCTGCGGACCACGCTGATCTTCACCTTCGGCTCGGTCACCGCCGAGGTGGTCGTGGGGCTGCTGCTGGCGCTCCTTTTGAACGAGCGGTTCTGGGGACGCGGGGTGCTGCGGAGCCTGGTGCTCTTGCCCTGGGCGATTCCGACCGTGGTCGGCGGGATTATGTGGCAGTGGTTCTTCAACCCGCGTTACGGTGCTTTCAACGGCCTCCTCTACTCGCTCGGCCTTATCAGCACCTACCAGGATTTCTTCCTCAACGCCACCACGGCGATGCTGGTCCTCATCTTCGCCCAGGTCTGGAACGCCTGTCCCTTCACCACCCTGGTGCTGCTGGCGGCTCTCCAGACGATCCCGCAGGAGATGCACGAGGCGGCGCGCGTGGATGGAGCGGGGGTCTTCGCCCGCTTCTGGTACATCACGCTGCCCTGGTTGCTGCAGCCGCTGCTCATCATTCTCATCGTGGCCACGATGGGAAGCCTGCGGGTCTTTGACCTGGTTTACGTTCTGACCGGTGGAGGACCGGGCGATGCCACCCGGGTGGTGACCTTCACCGCCTATAAGAAGGCCTTTGACGCCCTGGACTTCGGGGTGGCCAACGCCTACGCCTATCTCCTGGCCCTTCTTACCCTGGCGCTGGGCCTGCTCTACATCAAAATTCTCTACGCTCGGGGGGAGATCGAGCAGTGAGCCGGCTCCGTCTGCGGCGTGGCCGCCTGGTCCGGCTGGTGATTCTCTATCTGGGAGCGCTGGTGGCGTTTGTCTATCTCCTGGGACCGTTCGCCTGGGTGATCCTGTCGAGTTTTATGACCCGGGCCGAGGCGATGGCGGTGCCGCCACACTGGATTCCCCAGGAGCCGACGCTCGACAACTACCGGGTGTACTTCGATCCGCGCGCCCTGGAGGGCTACCGGGAGGAGACGCGGCTGACGGTGGGGGTGGTGGTCCGCGAGGTCCCGGCGGCTTTGCGTAACAGCACGGTGGTCGCTTTCAGCGTCGCGCTCATCAATATCATCCTGGGGGCGATCACCGCCTATCCGTTTGCCCGGTTGCAGTTTCCGGGGCGGGTGCCGTTGCTGGTGCTGTATCTCATCACCCGGATGGTGCCGGGGCTGGCGCTGGTCCTCCCGCTCTATCTGCTGATGCGGCAGTATCAGTTGCTGGACAATCCGCTGGGGCTGGTGGTGGTCTATCTGACCTTCACAATGCCGTACACCATCTGGATCCTCAAGAACTACTTCCAGACTATTCCCCGTGAACTGGAGGAGGCGGCCTATGTGGATGGGGCGACCTGGCGGCAGGCGATGGTGCGGGTGCTGCTGCCGGTCTCCTTACCGGGGCTGATCACGGTGGGAATGTTCAGTTTTATGGCCTCCTGGGGTGAGTTTTTCTACGCCTTGCTGCTCACGACCACGCTTCGGGCCCGAACGATGCCGGTCGAGGCGACGTTCCTGATCGGCGAACTGGGCACGGAGTATGGGTTCCTTATGGCCGCCAGTGTGCTGGCGATCATTCCGCCACTGGTTCTGGCGCTCCTCTTTCAGCGGGTGATCATCCAGGGGATCGCCGCTGGTGCGGTTAAAGGATAGTACTCCCGCCTGATTGAGCGTCTGCTATCGCCCCCCCCCCGTTCGTCACTAGCCTGTCGGGCAGGTGGACGCGGGTGGTGGTGCCGGCCGGTGTGGTCGGCGCCACCACCCGTCTTCGGGGCTCAGCCGCCGAAGACCGGCGGGTGGGCCCAGCCCATCTGCTCGACCTGGTCGGCCGGAATGGTCAGCGTAACCGTGTTGCCGCTGATGGTCTGAATGGCCCCGAAGGGAACATAAATATCACGGGCCATCGGCCGGTTGACTAGAAAGTCGCTGGTCCGCACCTCTTTGACCGTGCCGATGCGGCGCCCGTCGGACCCCACAACCTCCATCCCGACCCGGATCTGCTCGCGGGTGACCGCCATCGTCGTCCCCCTCAACCACAGTCTGGCGCTGCCCACAGCGCCCCGCCCCTCACCGCAAACCCTGTGCCGGCCTCTCCTCTGCCGACCGCTCACACCAGACCGACGGCCAACCCCATCTCGCCCCGAGACCATCCACCAGCCGCCCGGCAGCGAGAGAACCGGCGCGCTGGCAGGAACACCTGGCCCACCAGACCGCCGATCGGGTGGCTTCTCCCGCCGTGGCCCACCGGCGCCAGGGTCAGAGCAGATCGGTCAGGGTGCGCGCCCGGCCGGCGCGCAGTTCGAGCGACCACTCGTGGGTGGCGCCCGGGGCCAGGACCGGGGCCGTCCCCCGCGCCGCCGCCACCGCCAGCAGGTCCGGATAGCCCACCGTCGGCTCCAGGGCCAGATGGTAGGTCGGCGGCCCCGCCACCGGCCAGCCCCCCAGGTTCAGCCAGACCCCCACCGCCGGCAGAACCTGCGGATCGAAGAGCAGCACCACCCCCACCTCCCGCTCTGGGTCGTGGAGCCCACACCAGCCAGCCGGGAGCCCCACAGCGTAGAGTTTGTCGGCCACCCCGGCCGCCGGCCCGCCCAGAACATCGAGCCGCACCCGCTCGCCCCGCCGCGTCACCGCCTCCGGCCAGTCGACCGGGTCGAGATAGTCGCCCAGCCGCCCGTCGCGCGACCAGTCCAGCCGCAGCCGCACCCCCGCCGGCAGCCCGATCCGCAGCCCCGGCCGGGCCCGGAACAGCGGATGGCTTGCCCAGAGATAGACCATGGGGAAGGCCGTCGGATTGTGCAGCCAGTGCCGGAGGACCAGCCGGTCGTCCGCGAGCACCAGCTCCTTACGCAAGTGATAGGGCAGCCGCACCCCGTGGGTCTCCAGGATCACCCCCTCCCCCGTCAGCCGGGCCGCCCAGGGCAGGGTCCAGACCTCCCCGTGCTCCGGGAGCAGCGTCCCGGCCCAGGGGCCGTCGGGGTAGGGCCCGGCGGCGATGGTCGGCAGACAGTCCTCCCAGCCGCTCATATCCCCGCGCGTCCAGGCGCAGCCGTAGGGGAGCGGCTGAAACGTCCGTCCCGGTTCGCGGTGCAGCCACTCGTAGTCGGCAGCGCGCGCGACCAGGGAGACGATGCGCCCCCCGACCCCCGGCAGCACCACCAGCCGCAGGGCCGCCGACTCCAGCACCACCGCCGGCTGTCCCGCAAACGTGCTCTCGGCCACCTGACTCATCGCCTTCTCCTCTGGCTCCGGGCGGTCCACGCGCCACACCCGGTCAGACCGTGCCGTTCCGCCCCCGGCCGTGGCCTCCGTGCCGTGCGGGCCATCCCGTCCAGGGGCTCGCCCTCCGGGCTGGTCCAGCCGGGCATTCTCAGGCGGGGAAGACCGCCTGGAGGCCACTCGCCGTCGTCGGCGCTGATCTTTTACGCAATACTCTACCCAGATCGCCGGCATCGTGGAAGAGGTATCCGCACCGCGTGCCGGTGCTGATCTCCAAGGTCTGGCGGCGGGAGCGACGTGCGACCTCCTGGGAGGCGGGCTGCAGTCTTTTTGCCCCGAGCCGGGGTCCTTGAGCGCTTCCTGGCAGCGTGGCGCCGCCGGCACTGGCCATCCCTTGATGCGCCGGGCCCCTTCCCTGAGCAGGCGCGCCGCCACCCGGTTCGGCCGTCTCCGCCGGTCAGAACACAAGGAGCAGGGCAGACCATCGCCACCTTGCCGGTGGTATACTGAGCCTCGCCAGGCTGGCTGAGCCCGTGTCACAGTCCGTCACCGCTTCTGGCCGGCTCCCCACCACCGGGAACCGCGGCTCTGACGCGGTCGACCTCGGGCTGACCAGGGGCGACAGAGCCAGTCATCTCTGGGTGGGGGTGAAAGTCTTGACAAATAGTATCATTTCTGATACTATTTCACCCGGGCTGGCCGATGAGCCAGCTGGATAAACTGATCGAGCGGATCCGGCGCCGTCCGCCAGAGGCGGACTTTGGCGATGTGCGCCGGTTGCTGGAGGCGCTGGGCTGGACCCTGGCCCGTGAGCAAGGCAGCCACGCTGTCTTCACCAAACCGGGTGAGTGGCCGCTGGTGATCCCGCGGGTGAGTGGCCGACGGGTGAAGCGGGTATATCTCGACCTTTTGTGTGAGCGGCTGGGGCTGGAGAGCGACCCTCCGCGCTGATGAGGAGAGCACCAATGCGTCGTCCGCTGGACGACTACCTGGCTCAACGGTACCCCTTCCAGGTGATCGCCGATCCAGACGGCGGCTATGTCATTGTCTTTCCCGACCTGCCAGGCTGCCTGACCCAGGTTGAGCGTCTGGAGGAGGTTCCGGCTGCCGCGGAGGAGGCACGGACCCTCTGGATCGAGACCGCCTACGCCCAGGGGCTGGAGATTCCCCCACCCTCCTATCCCGAGGCGTACAGCGGGAAGTTCGTGGTGCGGCTCCCGAAAGCCCTGCACCGGCGGCTGGCGGAGGAGGCGGCCCGCCAGGGGGTGAGCCTGAACCAGTATGTCGTCGCCCTGCTGGCCCAGGGCGACGCGCTGGCGCGTCTCGACCAGCGCCTGGCCCGGCTCGAGGAGAACGTCACCGCGATCCGCCGCCAGCTGGAGTACCATTTCCCCACGGTGCCGGGTGCCAGTGAGCGGCGCTCCGGTCACCTACGGCTCATCTACAAACGCGCTGTAGCAGTCTGATGAGCGAACGCCCTCCCGAGACGCCGCCGCCCGCCGAACGTGAGGTCACCCCTGAGGAATACGCTGCGTTTATCGCCGGCGTTGAACTGGAGTGCCTCTGGCTCCGGGAGTGCCAGGTGCTGAATCAGGCTGGTCCCCGCTCGCCTCTGGCCGGCAGTGTGACCCTGGAACTGGCGTCCTGGTGGGAGCCGCTCCCGACCGGATTCCGAGCCTTTCACCGCTATGAGGCCCGGATTCAGGCTGATGAGACCCCGCTGGCCACGATCACGGTCACTTTCGGCCTCGACTTCCGATCATCTCAGCCTATGACCGACCGGCTCTTCGCCCTCTTCCGGGAGATCAATCTGCCAGTGAACACCTGGCCCTATTTCCGCGAATTTCTGGCCTCGATGACCGGTCGGATGAACTGGCTGCCGGTCACCCTGCCGACACTGAAACGCGGAGTCGAGTCTCGGGGCGAACCGCCGGCGGAATCCCCACCCGCCCGTCCCACCCGCCGAACGCGCCGCCGCCCCTGACCGGCCGCTCAGCCCACCGCCCGGCCCGGTGAGGCCGGGCGAAACGCTCAGACCGACTCTTCCCCCGGGACCGCCGTTCTACCAGTCGGCCACGGCGCCGTCGTCGTGGAAGTAGCGGAGGAGGATCTCCTGTTCAAACGGGTGCTTGGCCGCCTCTTTTTCGTTGAGGGCCGTGCCCAGGCCCGGACGGGTCGGTGGCTGGGCCCAGCCCCGACTGATGGGCAGCGGCTCGGTCAGGAGGTCGTCGCGCCAGGGGACATCGCTGCGGAAGGCCTCCTGGATGAGGAAGTTGGGGGTGGCGAAGCCGAAGTGCAGGGCGGCGGCGGTGGCGATGGGCCCCAGCGGATTGTGGGGGGCGATGGAGATGTAGTAGGTTTCGGCCATGGCGGCGATCTTGCGGGCCTCCCACAGCCCGCCGCAGTGACAGAGGTCCGGCTGGGCCACCGCGCAGGCCCGCTTCTCGAAGAGCTCGCGGAACTGGAACCGGGTCACCAGCCGCTCGCCGGTGGCGATGGGGATGGAAGTCGCCCGGGCCACCTGGACCAGCCCGTCAATGTTCTCCGGCAGGCACGGCTCCTCCAGAAAGAGCGGCCGGTAGGGGGCCAGGACCGCCGCGTACTGGATGGCCATCTCCGGGGTGGTCCGCCCGTGCAGGTCGACCATGATGTCGACCTCGGGCCCGACCGCCTCCCGAATGGCGGCCATCAGCCGTTCGGCCTGGCGCAGGACGGCCACCCCGTCCAGGGGCCGGGTGCGCGGCACCACCAGGACCTTGACGGCGGTGTAGCCGGCCTCGACCGACTGGCGGGCCCGCTCGGCCATGCGCTCGGCCTCCATCTCCAGGTAGACGCTCTCCATGGCGCCGCCGCCCAGGTGGTCGTAGAGGCGGACCTGGTCGCGGACGCGGCCGCCCAGGAGCTGGTAGAGGGGCACGCCCAGGCTCTGGCCCAGGATGTCCCAGCAGGCCATCTCGATGCCGGAGATGGCCGACATGCCGACGATGCCGGGGCGGAAGAAGGGCTGCCGGTACATAATCTGGTAAAGGTGCTCGATGCGGCGGGGGTCCTCGCCGAGGATGAAGGGGGCCAGGTCCTGGATGGCCCCGACCACGGCCCGCGTCTTCCACTCCAGCGAGGCCTCGCCCCAGCCGACCAGCCCCGCATCGGTCTCGACCTTGACGAAGACCCAGTTTCGCAGATGGGCGTTGACGACGATCGGGGTGATGGCGGTGATGCGCATCGGGTCTCCCTCGCTTTCGCGTTCGCCTGGCGCCACAGGCGGCTCTCCCGTATTCTAAGCGGCTGGTCCGTGGGCGCCAAGAGGTCCACGCCCTTCGGGCCCGGTGATGGTGACCTCCCGCCGGCTCTCGACCGGGCGGCCGCCCGCAGCCGGGCTGAGGCGGGCGACGACCTCGGCCGGCCCGGGACGGGCCGGAATAGGGAGCGTCAGAGACAGGGTCTGCCGGCCGTCCGCTGCGACGGTCACCGGGGCGGTGGTCTCGGCCAGGACTGTCTCCCCCCGGCGGACCAGCAGGGTGACCTGGCCCGACTGTGGGGCGGCAGTGTCGTTGAGCACGTGGACGGTGAAGGAGTGGGCCCGGCCGCCGGGCAGGTCCGGCGCCCAGAAGTCCAGGCAGACCCCGAAGGGGGCGAAGGCGTCGGCCATCCGGGCGGCGAAGTGCGGCTCCAGGATGAGCCGCCGGATGTCGATGAAGTCATCGCTGGTCTCGCCATCGGGGCGTGAGTAGCCCAGGTAGCAGAAGTACTGGACGGCGGCCGCCCGCCGGCGGGCCCGCCAGAACTCGGTCAGGGCCGCCATGAGATAGGCCCGCAGCCGGCGGCAGGCTTCAGGGTCGTCGGCCTGCTCGCCCAGCAGACGGCGGTAGACGCGGTCGCTCAGGGTGGTGGGCTGGCCGGTGCGCTGGAGCCAGAGCCAGTCGTACTCGTTGATAATGACCGCCCGGTCGCGGGCCGCCCCGGAGTTGGGAGACTGCTCGCCGGGGTCGTCGGCCAGCCGGGCCAGGGTGAAGTCGGGCTGGGAGAATTTGTATGGGTGGTCCTCGACCGGGTCATCGGGTCCGGCCGGGAGGTCGTAGCCGTTGTCCCAGGGCCGGTCGGCCAGGTCGAGACGACGGACCACCGGGATGACGCGTGTCCCCAGCACCCCGGAGTGGGTCTCGTTACAGGCGTCCCAGGTGACGATGCAGGGATGGTTCCCGTGGGCGAGAATCCACTCGCTGAACTCCTGGAGGAGCTCCTGAGTGCTCCAGCGGTGGTCGTAGCCCCAGATGGGGAATTCGTCCTGAATGAGCAGTCCGGCCTCGTCGGCGATGTCGTACCAGAACTCGGGGGCCAGGCCGATGCAGAAGCGGAACGAGTTGAGGTGCAGGGTGCGGGGGAGCTCGGCCAGAAGGCGCCGGACCCAGGCCCGGTCCCAGGGCAGGGCGCCGCGCTCGGGGTCCTCGAAGAAGCGGTAGAGGGTGATGTTCGAGCCGCGCAGCCAGTAGGGGCGGCCGTTGAGGAGGGCCCGGCGGCTGGCCCGGTCGTAGCGGAACTCGCGCAGGCCGAAACGGACGGTCTCCTGATCGGCGTCGGTGGCGCATTCGAGGGTATAGAGGAAGGGGGCCTCCGGGCTCCAGGGGTGGGGGTCGGCGATGGTCAGGCGCGGCTGGATCGTCTGACGCTCGCCCGGCCCCAGCGTCAGCCCGGTGACCGTGGCCTGGCCGACCAGGCGGCCGCTGGCCGCCTCGCGGACGGTCAGGCGCAGGGTGGTGGTCTGGGGAGTGGGATGGACGTTCACCAGATCAACGGCCACATCGACGGCGCCCTCGGCCAGCCGGGGGCCCACCCGGATGTTCTCCAGGTGGGGGCTGCCGGAGAGCCAGAGGACGACGTCGTCGTAGATGCCGGGGATGTAGCGGGTTTTCTCGCGATCCTCGCCCCAGGGGACCCAGGGCGGAAGTGTCACCGGCGTGCCCAGCCGCACCACCAGGTGGTGCGGCCCGGGGGTCAGCCGGCCCAGCGGGAAGACTCCACGGGTGAAACAGCCGTAGTGATGGCCGATCGGTCGGTCGTCGAGCCAGACGGCCGTGCCGTAGCGGGCTTTCTTGATGACCAGAGTGGCCCGGTCGTGGGGCTGGTCGGGGATGGTGACCGTGGTCCGGTACCAGTAGAAACGGTAGCGCAGCTGGCCGACCTTATCCAGGCGGGGGCGGGCCAGATCGATCAGCCCCGGCACCGGGACGCGGGCCGGGAAGTGGTCGGGTGGGCGGGCCGGGTCGGCCGACTCGGCCAGGTCCCACCAGCCGGTGAGGTCGAGAGTGGTGCGCATAGGAGACCTCCTGATTAGAGCGGCTGGATCCAGAGGAGAGCGCTCTGGTGGACGGTTGGGAGCGTGAGGCTGATCCCCTCGCTCATGGCGGTCTGGCCGGTGGTCTCGTGGACCGGGCCGCCGTCGGCCGGCTCCAGCCGGTAGGTCCGGTCGGGGCGCAGGCCGCGCAGGCGGACCTGGACGCCGGGGAGGGCGGCCGCTGCCCGGAAAGCCAGCAGCGCTCCCCGGTCGGTCAGCGGGTCGTGGAACTGCCAGAGGTCCCAGCCGCTGTGCCAGAGGCTGCCCAGGACGAAGCGGCGGCCGCGCAGGAGGGGGCGCAGGCGCTTGTACTCGGCGATGGCCCGGGCCAGGGCGGCTCGCTGCTCGGGGGTCCAGGCGCTCAGGCGGGCCGAGACGCCGAAGGCCCCGCCCATCCGGCTGCGGCTGGCGGCCGGGTCGGGGGTCTCCAGGAGCCAGGTGTTGAGGTAGGCGGTGGGCAGGGCGTACCAGGCGCCCTGGGCGTGGTGGCGGCAGCTGGCCGGGCGGTGGGTGTAGTCGGAGAGCCACTGGGTATGGGTGTAGCGGAGGAGGCCCAGGTCGACGCGGTGGCCGCCGCTGGCGCAGTTTTCGATGACCAGGTCTGGACAGGCCTGGCGCAGGGCGTCCAGGACCCGGTAGAGGCCCAGGGTGTGGGCGTAGGCGCCGTCGCCGGCCTGGTGGCCGTGGTCGGGCTGGTCACAGCCGGGGCCGTAGCCCATGTTGTAGTCCCATTTGAGCCAGTCCAGGCCGTAGTCGCGGACCAGGCGGATGAGCGTCTCGGCCATCCACTCCTGGACCGCCGGGACGCCCAGGCAGAGGTGGGCGCCGGTCTCACCGCCCCACTGGCGGCCGATCACCTGGCCCTGGCGGCGGGCCAGCCAGTCGGGGTGGGCGCGGGCCAGGGGCCCGTTGGGGTCGACACGCTCCGGCTCGACCCAGAGGCCGAAGCGCAGCCCCCGCTGGCGGAGCGCCTGGCCGAAGGCCCGCAGCCCCTCGGGGAACTTCGTCCGGTCCTCGACCCAGTCGCCCCAGCCCTGGACGTAGGAGTCGGGGCGGCGGCCCCGGAACCAGCCGTCGTCGATGACGAAGACCTCGCAGCCGACCGTGGCCGCGATCTCCGCCTCGGCCCAGAGGCGCTGGGCGTCGATATCGCCGCGATAGGCGTACCAGTGGTTGTACTGGGCCCAGGGCCAGTCGGGCGGAGTGGGCGGGCACCAGTGGCGCTCCTGCCAGGTGTGCAGGGCGAAGCCGGCGTCGTCGAGGTCGCCGGCGAAGCCAAGCAGGAGGACCGTGGGGAGGGTGAGGGTCTGGCCGGGGGCGAGGTGGACGGTGAGGTCGGTCGGGCCGGTGGTCAGGGTGGTGCCGGCGGGGGTGGTCTGGGTGGTCAGGTGCCAGCGGCCCGACCAGGCCAGCATGGTGAGCAGTCCGCCGGCGGAGCCGAGGAGGACCGCCCAGGGGAGGTAGTCGGTCGAGGCGCGGCCGTCGGGGCCGACGGCGATAGTCCGACGCGGGCGGCTGCCGGGGCCGGTGAGGTCGGCCAGGGTGAGGGTGTAGGCGGAGGGGGGCAGGCGGTCGTCGTAGGCCCCGCCGCGCAGGGTCGCCAGGCGGGTGCCGGCCGGCGGCTGGAGGGCCAGCCAGAGGGCCTGCGGGTTCTGGACGGTGGTGGGGGCCAGGGCGGTGAGGCGGGTCTCGACCGTGAGGGCGCCGGTCTCGGGGTAGGCCTGCCAGGTGAGGGTAGCCTGGAGGGGCTGGTCGGGCAGGCGGCCGGTCAGGGTCAGGGTGACGGTCGCGGGAGTCTGGTCGAGATGGACCTGGCCAGCGGCCAGGGGCTGGCCGGGGGTGGTGTCCAGGGCGACGAGGCCCTCGGGGGTGGGTGGGCTCCAGTCCTGGCCGGCGACGGTCAGGCCGGCCAGGGCGAGGGCGCCGTCCGGCAGACGCCGGACGGTGAGCCGGAGGTGGGCGGTGCCGATGGTGGCGGTGGTCTCGTCGGTCTGGGCGAGGGCGTCGTTTCGGTAGATCGCGGGCATCGGGCCTCCTTTAATGGTCAGCCGACCTGCATCACCAGGCCGCCGCAGACCGGCAGGTGGACACCGGTGATGAAGCCGGCCAGGTCGCTACAGAGAAAGAGAATGGCTTTGGCCACATCGTCGGCCGTCGGGTTCCGGCCGAGGGGGGTACGGGCGCGGTGGCGGGGGCCGAAGTCCTCGGGCTGGGGGCGGGTGCGGTCGCGCCAGGTCAGGCCGGGGGAGACGTAGTTGACGCAGATGCCGTCGGGGCCCAGGTCGCGGGCTAGGCCGCGGGTGAAGGCCAGGAGGGCCCCTTTGGCGCTGATGTAGGGGGTATGATGCTCGTTAAGTTCGTAGAGGGAGGTGGTGCCGACGTTGACAATGCGGCCGAAGCGGCGGGCGCGCATATCAGGCAGGACGGCGCGGGTCACCAGATAGGCGGCTTTGAGGATGCCGTCGATCTGGTTCTGGAAGGTTTCCCAGGGGAGGTCGCGGAGGTCGCCGCCCTGGAAGCCGGGGAAGGCGTTGTTGACCAGGATCTCCACCGGGCCGTAGTGGTGGTGGACGGCTTCGACCAGGCGGGCGACGGCCTCGGGGTCGCGGACGTCGGCCTGGTGGGCGAAGGCCTGGCCGCCGCTGGTCTGGATTTCGTGGACGACGGCCTGCGCGGCTTCGGCGTGGTGGAGGTAGTTGATGCAGACGCGGGCGCCGGCGCGGGCCAGCCAGACGGCGGTGGCGGCGCCGATGCCGCGGGAGGCGCCGGTGACGATGGCCACGCGCCCGGCCAGCCCCAGCAGCGGGCAGGGATGGGTGGAGAGAAACGTTGTTGCCCGCTCGGTCATTTGGCCATCTGCCCCCGATCGACCGGGATCACGCATCCGGTGAGACAGCGAGCGGCGTCCGTGCAGAGGAAAACAGCGACGTTCACGATATCCTCGGGCTCGGTCATAAAGGGTAGAAGGCCGGCGTTGATCGCCCGCTCGATGGCGGCCGGGTCGCCAGCCATGACGCTGGGATTGGCGGGGGTCCGGGCGATGCCGGGGGCGATGGCGACGCAGCGGACGTTATAAGGTCCGCCCTCTTTCGCGGTGGCGATAGTCACACCGACCACACCGAGTTTGGCGATATCGTAGGGGTTTGTTGGCGAAGCGATCACGGCCGATGAGGTGTTGATGATAACCCCTCGGCGCTGTTCCATCATCACCGGCAGCGCGTACTTGCACCCATAGAAGACCGCGCTGAGGGTGACAGCGATCGTTTTCTCCCAGGTCTCCAGGGTCGATTTTGAGATGCTGGTGCGGTTAGCGTAGTAGGCGGCGTTGTTCCAGAGGATGTCGAGTCGGCCCCAGGTATCGACCGCCCGTTTGATCATCGCCTGGACGTCTTCTGGGCGGCTGACATCGGCAACGTGGGCGAGGCACTCGCCGCCGTTGGCGGTGGCCTCGCGGACCACGTCCTCCAGGCCGGCGGCGTTGAGGTCAACGGCGAGGACCCTGGCGCCTTCGGCGCAGAAGCGCAGGGCGCCGACCCGCCCGATACCGCTGGCCGCACCGGTGATAATGGCGACTTGGCCTTGAAGCTGCATAAGTATCCCTCCACTATGCTAAGTGAGTGTCAGATATTTTGAAGTCAGCCCTTAAGCCCGCTCATGACCATCCCTTTATAGAACCAGTTCTGAAATAGGACGAAGACAACGAGAATCGGTAGCGTAGCCAGGAGAGAAGCGGCAAGCAGTTGATTCCAGTAAGTGATGTAGTTGCTGCGGAAATAGGTGAGCCCGAGTGGTAATGTTCGCAGGTTGTCTTCGCTGATGACAACAAGCGGCCAGAAGAACGAGTCCCAGTTCTGGAAAAAGGTCAGGATGGCCAAGGTGGCCAGGGCGGGCTTGCTCAGTGGGAGGATAATCCGGCGGTAGATTCCAAATTCCGAGCATCCATCGATGCGGGCGGCGTCGACAAAATCGCCAGGGATTGTCATAATATACTGCCTCATGAGAAAAACACCAAAAGCGCTCATCGCAGAGGGTACAATGAGTCCCCAATAGCTGTTGAGCATGCCGAAATCACGGACAATGACGAAAAGTGGAATAACGATAACTGGAAACGGGATCATCATTGTCGCAATAACAAAAAGGAAGAGAATATCTCGTCCGCGGTAATCATAGTGCGAGAAACTGAAACCGGCGAGTGAACAGAAAAAGAGCGTAGAAAGCGTCACTACCGTTGCAACAAAGGTACTATTGAAAAAATAGAGCCCAAAAGGTACAGCGGAAAAAACCTGGCTGATATTGTCGAAGAGGACAAAGTGTCGGGGGATCCACGTAATAGGTACGGTGAATATCTCCTCCATCGGTTTGGCGGCCGACACTGCCATCCAGATAAGCGGGAGAAGCATCACCAGCGCCCCGGCGCCAATAATGAGATTCACCGTGACCTGCAGGACCAGCGACCGCAGGCGGCCGGCGTGTAGGGTGCTGACGCCCTGGCGCGGTCGCGCGATTGCCGGTAAGTTGCGCATGGCTCCTCCTAGTTATGTGATCTTCTCTCCCGCAGTCTAACCGATGAACCGGCGTTCACTCATGTGTAGGCCTCTGTTCGGAATATACGCAGTTGAAGGAGAGTCAAAACGATCAGAATAGCAAAGAGAAAGACTGCCACCGCGCTGGCGTAGCCCATGCGGACGTGAAGAAAGGCGCTTTCATAGAGATAGAGTGGCAGCACTCGCGTGTGTCCAGCTGGTCCGCCGTTGGTAATCAAAAGAGCGGGTGTGAAAACCTGAAATGCACCAATGACACAAACGACGAGTACAAAGAGAGTCGTCGGTTTGAGCAGAGGAAGGGTAATGTAGCGGAAGAGCTGCCAACGACCGGCGCCGTCAATACGTGCCGCCTCATAATATTCCTCAGGGATGGCCTGAAGCCCGGCCAGGAAGAGAACCATGTAGTAGCCGGTGCCTTTCCACCAACTGAAGATGATAAGGGCGGGCATCGCGTAGCGAACATCAGTCAGCCAATTGATCGGAACAAGGCCCAGAGGGGCTGCGAAGAGCGTATACAATCCAAAAGAGGGGTGATAAACGTAAGTCCACAGAATCGAAGCCACGACCATCGAGACAATGACGGGGGTGAAGTAGGCGGCCCGGTAAAAAGGGCGGAGTCTGAGCGGGCGGTTCAGTAGGAGAGCGAGCCCCAACGCAAAGACGATGATTGGAGGGACCACGCCAACCACATAGTACACAGTGGCCCACCATGACTGGGCGAACTGGTGTTCACCGAACATTGTGCGGTAGTTCTCCAGGCCGATGAAGCGGGGCTCGCTCATCAGGTTCCAATCGGTCAGGCTCAGGTAGAATGAGTTAAGCATTGGATAGACGGTGAAAACAGCGAAGAAGACCAATACCGGCAGGGCGAAGAGAAAGCCCCACCGATTGCGATAGCGGCGCATAGTCGCCTCCAGTGGGGAGGCCGTAGGCATGCCTACGGCCTCCCCGGAAAGATCTCAACCGGCCCGCTGGAGCGCCTTGGTGAGCTCTTCGTGAAGTGTTTGGAGCGAGTCCTTAATCGGTATCTTCTGCATGATTACGCGCTCAATGGCCTGGCCGAGCAGTGTCTCCATCTCCTGGTAGACGACGGTCCGTGGCAGATATTCGCCGTACTTGAAGTCCTCCAGGAAGACAGGCAGGGCCGGATTTTCTTTGGCCTCGGGCGAGTCCAGCCAGCCGAGGCGCGGCTGAATATACCCAACATTCTTGAACCAGCCGGCGCCGTGTTCAGACATAAAGCTGATCCATTCCCAGGCTTCACGCTGAAGTTTCGAGGCGGGATTAACTGTCCAGAGCCAGGCATAAAGGATCGTTGACGGCTTGCCACCTTCAATCTGGGGCAGCTGACCAACGCGGAAGTTTTCACCATACTTCAGTTTGGGGTTCTGTTTGAGGACAGCCGGCATGAAGTAGATACCGGAGATCTGCGAAACCCATCGACCGTTCGCAAAGTCGTTTTCGATAACGAAAGCTGGATCGGCAGCTTTGTACTTGAAGACCATATCAGCGTAGATCTGCATGGCCCGCTGAACAGGTTCAGTGTTCGCCTGAGAGCGGGTGCCGGTTGCATCAACCAGATCCCCGCCTGCTTGACGGACAATGGGGACAAAGGTGATCATATACCAGATATTGCTCTTCCACGGCCACTGGAAGCCAGCCCGAACCATCTTCTCGCCTTCACGAACTGTGCACTTAGCGGCGTATTCCCCGAGCTGATCCCAGGTCTTGGGCGGGTTGTTAGGATCAAGCCCGACCTCGCGGTAGATATCGCTCCGGTACCAGAGACTCAGTGTGTTGTATTCCAGAGGAACACCGTAAAGCTTGCCTTCGATGATGAAGGCTTTCAGGCTGCCCGGCATAAAGGCCTTGATCAGTTCCTCCTGGGTCTTGTAGCCGAAGGCCTCCGGAATCACAGGAGCCATGCGCTTGTTCTTCACGTAGAGCGGAACGTTGGGATCCCAGGTCTGGTACATGTCTGGGCCAGTACCGGCCGCCAGAGCGGTGAGAAGCTTCTTTTCGAAATCGCTGTGGGGTACAGTTTCGTACTTAATCTCAATGTCCGGGCGCTTCTGTTGCCATTCCGGAATGAGGGTTTTGGTCACGTAGTCGACAGCGGGTGGAAACGTATGAGCCCAGTAAACAAGCGTCTTCTTCTGGGCCATGCCCGGGAGACGCACCTGCTCGCACCCGACCAGCGCTGGGGCAACGGTGCCCAGGGCCAGAGCGGTGAGGGCAGTCTTGGCAGCCGACTGAAGCAGCACACGCCGCGAGTATCTGATATTGCGCCAACTGCCGGTCATTGGTTTCTCCTCCTTCTTCTCAAACAGATAGAGAAAAGGTAATTTCGTGGCGTAATTTGCTCGCGCTCCGCTCCTCACCTCCTGTTTTTGTATCATTGAACAAACGGCTGACCCCTGGTATCACCTGCCCTGTTCTTACAAGTCTCCTCCGTGGGTTTGCAGAAACAGAATAGCCTGCTCTCCTAATAGCACCGCCTTGATGTCGCGCTCGAACTGGGCGATGTGAGCGCGCATGGCGGTCATGGCCGTGGTCGGGTCGCCCTGAGCGATCGCCGCCAGGATAGCCGTGTGCCCCCGGTGCGACTCCTCCATCCGGCCAGCCTGGCGGTTAGTGATCAGCCGCCCCAGCCGCAGCAGATCCCGCATCGGCCGGAGCATCTCAAACAAAATATGGTTCTGGGCGGCGACGAAGAGCCGGTCATGGAACTCCACATCCAGGGCGGTGTACGCCTCCGGGTCCGTCAGCGCCGTGGCCATACGATCGACCAGCCCCTGGAGGACCTCGATATCCTGCGCTGTCCGCCGACGCGCCGCCAACGCGGCTACCTCTCCTTCGATGATCCGCCGCGCCTCCAACAGATCATCGAGCAGCTGCTCGTTGCGCTGCTGCCGCACCCGCTCGAACAGCACCAGCGGGTCGAGCTGGTCCCAGTGCTCGGGAGGCTGGACACGCATCCCGCTGCCCTGCTTGACCGCCACCAACCCTTTGGTCGTCAGAACCCGAATCGCCTCCCGGACCGTCAGCCGGCTGACACCGAACTGCTCGGCCAGCTCGGTCTCCGTGGGCAGGAGGGCCCCGGGCGGGATCTCCCCCCGAACGATCTGCTGGACCAGTCGGTGGACGATCACCTCATGCAGGCGCGGGCTGCGCACCGGTCGGTAGCGCCCCAGCGCCGGCCGGGCCTCGGAACTCTTCATCTCCACGCGCTCTTATTTATCAGGTCATCAGATGATTTGACTGCTATGAGTCTAACCACGGCGCCCCGGGCTGTCAATAGAACACATATTCTGTTTATCGCTGCTGTAACCGGACCGCGCCGATTCCCGCTGGCGCTGGGGACCGGAATCGGCTATCCTCTGGGGCAGAGGACGCCCGCCAGTCGCGGGCGCTGGCCGGGCCACCCGCCCGGCTCTCAGGCGCGTGATGTGGGTTGACTTGACAAGAGGGGGCCCCCACAGGCAGAGAAGGAGTGCACTATCACTCCCTGCCGTGGAGGCCCGTCCCAATGATGCCACTGGCCGACCTGTTTGTCCACGTCTTCGTTCTGGTCGACGACGCCCTGCGCACGGGCCGCGTGCCGATTCCCCGCCGACCGGGGCCGCCCCCGGTCTGCGCGGATGCCGAGATTCTGACCATCGCCCTGGTCCGGCACCTGCTCCGGCGACCGAGCGAAAGGGCGTTCCTGGCCGAGGTCCGTCAGGACTGGGCCCACTACTTTCCCCACCTGCCCGTCCAGAGCGAGTTCAACCGCCGGGTGCGCTGGCTCTGGGGGGCGTTCGAGTCTCTCCGCCAGCACGTGGTCAGCCAGCTGCCCGAAGATGCCTGGCAACAGGTGGACACCACCGCGCTGCCCGTC
>CACRXC010000139.1_pt1 | contig 25605 bp, 26 predicted proteins | sample 5377091 | NCBI WGS metagenome assembly CACRXC01 (sample SAMEA6061845, study PRJEB28556) | metagenome | reverse complement strand
GTCCCCACACCGAGGACATCCTGGGGTACCAGATCGCTCCATCTCCGCCTCCGCACCCCAGCATACCTCCCACGTCAATACCCTGCAGAGTCACTACCAACGGGTGGCCTACCATCAGGTGAAAGGGCACCTGAACAGCCAGATGACCATCTCGGCGATTCGAGCGGTCGCCGCCGCCTATCGGAGCGCGAAGCGCAACAGGCATCACCTCTCCCGGCCCTTCACCTTCCGCCGGTCGAGGGCCATCTTTCTGGTCGGCAAGCGCGGGCGAGACGCCGACTTCCGCGCCGATGGCACGCTGTCCATCTGGACCGTCGGCGGGCGCAAGCGTCTCTCGTACACGGTGCCGGAGGCGTTCCGCGCGACGCTGGCCAGGGCCAGGGAGATCGACAGTCTGACAGTCATTGAGCGAGACGGGAAACTGATCGGTCGTGTGACGGTGACGCTTGACGCGCCGGAGCCTGCTGGCGTCCTGCCGGTCGGCATTGACCTGAATGAGACCAACGCCCTGGTTGCCGTTGATCCTGATGGCCGGACGTTCTTTGTGAGCGGCAAGGCTGTCAAGGTCAAAAACCGCCGGACCCAGAAGACCCGCGCCCGTCTTCAGCGCAAGCTTGCGGCCCGCACGGCAGAGCACAAGGACACACGAAGCGTCCGCCGTGTGCTCAAACGGCTTGGCCGCACGCAGCGCAACCGCACCCGCACCTTCGCCCGGCAGACGGCCGCGGCGCTCGTGAGGTGGGCACCGCCCAACGCGGTGCTCGTCTTCGAGAACCTGCGGAAGATCCCGCCGCCCGAGAAGGGGCGGGTTCACGGCCGGGCCCTGCGTCGCCGCCTCTCTCGGTGGGCGCGGCGGGAAATGCGCGCTGCCGTCGCGCGCAAAGCGCAACTCGGCGGTTTGGCCGTGGCCGAGGTGGATCCGGCACACACCAGCCGGACCTGCTCCCGGTGCGGGCTGCCAGGAATCCGCAAACGGCATGTCTTCCATTGCCCGGCCTGCGGGTTCGAAGCGCACGCGGACATCAACGCTGCGCATAACATTCGCCTCCGCTTTACCGTGCTCCGGCACGGTGGGCCGTTGTCAGCCGGCCCTGAAGCCCTGCCCGAGGTTTCGGGCGAGGGCAAGCTGTCGCCTTCCGGCGACAGGAGCTGACATCTACTCCCCACCTCCCTGGGCCAGGAAACGGGCCAGGAGCAGCCAGTCGGCCATCTGTTCAAACCCGGACCGACCCACGCGCCGCCCGTGAGCGGCCAGCCCCTTGGCGAAGGCGATGAGCTGGTCCGCCAGCCGTTGGGCAGCCCCCAGGTTGCGCTCCTCGCTGTGTCGGACCAGCAGGCGTCTCAGCTCGGCCCGCTGAGCCTCGGTGGGCAGGCCAGCCAGGGTACGGGCCTCGGCGAAGACCGCCGGGGCCAGTTTCATCGTCAACGGTCCTTTCCGAAGAAACCGGCTGAGATCGTCGACGAGAGCAACCACGTCGGGGACCGCCGGATAGAACCAGCGAGTCCCCACCTGGATCGTCTCGCCCGAGCGCTTGAGGAGGGCCACGCCCAGGGCGTTACGCTCATACTGGCCCTTGGCCATCTGCTCAGCCTGGCGCGCCGCCTGCAGAACCGTATCGAGCGGCTGAAGGTGATGGGCCAGGGCCACCCCCACCGAAGCGCTGGCCGTCGGCCCCATTGTTGGCAGAATCTCCGGCGCCGGTGTCTGGCGGTAGACCAGATAGCCGGTGATCTTCCCCTGCCCGAACGCCACCGGCAGCGGCTCGTCCGGGCCGTACAGGACGAGAGGCTTCTGAAGATCGACCTCGCCGGTAAAGAGGGCCCGGAGATCCCGCGCCGCCGGCAGAGCCTCCTCCAGCGGCAGGAGGGCCAGCAGGTCGTCACCTCCAGCGTAGACCACGCGCCCGTGGTAGCGCTGCTCGACCACCCAGCGCACAACAGTCAGAGCGAATCCGGTCAGGGCTGCGGAGATCGCCCCGTGGAGAGCCGGGGTCATCAGGCGGCGAGCCTGCAAGAGGTCCCGCCAGCCATCCTGGTCGGCGAGCGCGTGACGAACCTCTGGATGGAGAACGTTGCCCCAGGCCGCCAGGCCCTCGTGGGTCCCGATCAGCCACCGGCCGGCGCGGTCACCGTCCATGACCAGCACCGCGTAGTACCGTGCGGGCTGACCCATGCCTTTCTCACGGGCCACCTTGAGAAAATCCTGCAGTGTCTGCCGAACCGTCGCCGCATCTTGCTCCTTGCTCACTGAGAGACAGGCCCTCTTCGCGCAGACGCTCGACTGTGAATGTCTCCGGGAAAAGCATCTCGCCATCGTAGGCCAGGAAGTCGCGGGCCAGATTGGCCCACGGCGAGCCCTGCAGAGCCTCAAGCCAGCGCCAGAGTTTCGGGATCGCGCCCGGCGAAACGGTCGGAGGGACGTTCAGCAGGTGTTTCAGGGTCTCGAGATGCTCACGCAACGCCTCGACCAGCGCCTGGTCGGCCTGAGAGCCGGCCAGGTGCGCCAGCACGGCGGCTTTAAAGGAAGCCGTGGCGACCTCGCTGGTCGAGGGAAACCCGGCGGTCAAATCGAACTCTTTTGCCAGCACGGCCCGCAGCACGAACCGCTTAACCGTACAGACGGCGCAGAGACGCTCGCGTCCATGCAGACGAACCTCTGTCGGATACCGCCCGGCCACTGTCGTCCAGAAATCGCGCGCGTCCCGGCCCGTGCTGCGCAGGGCAGCCCGCTGGCCGCAGAGCGTGCACTTGGCCCCCCGCTCTTCAATGGGCAGAAAGTCGCGCAGGCCTTTGCGGGCGTTGAAGGCCCGGTCAGCCAGCGCGTAGAGCAGACTGTAGGTTGTGCCCCAGTTCGGCGCGTACTGTCCGCCGCCCCGCTCTTTGGGACGCGCATAGAGGCTGTACATCTGGCCAAAGACCCAGGTGGCCGCAGGCCGACAGAGCTCTTCATATCGGGTCTTGACCGCCTCAGCCTGAGCCACCGACTCCGACCGGTCCGCCCCCGGCCAGGGCAGCACCACCCAGTAGATCTCGACCTGGCTGGCGATCTGCTGTCCCCAGATCTGCCAGGTGAGATCGTCGGCCACCGGCGCGGCGATCTGCTGAAAGACCTGCTCAGCCAACCGCTGCCACTCGGCCCGAACGGCTCTCTCAGCCCGTTGTGCCGCCGGTCCCGCCTCCGCCGCCGGCAGAAGGGCCACGAACTTGTTGGGGAGGGTGGCCAGGGCCAGCGCCGCGCTCCCGGGTTTGGGGAGCGGGACCCCCTGACGCTGTAACCAGCGGTCACAGAGGGGCTGTCCCCGCAGCGCCGGGAAGAGCACCACATCAGGGCCGTAGATTTCGACCAGGCTCTGGAGAGCCACCCAGGCGAGATAGGAGAGGAGCCAACTGCCCATCCAGAGGTCCTGCGTGCGGCGGGCGGTGGTGATGAACTCCTGAACCGGACCGAGGGCGAAGACCAGCAGCGCCGGCCGGGGCAGAGCGTCGGCGATAGCGGCCGTGACCGAAAGATGCTGCACCAGCGGATGGTCAGGCTGGCGGGTGTCAGCGGGCAGCCCCGCGAAGAGCGCCCCGACCGGGGGCCAGGCGGCGGCCGCCCGGTCAGTCAGACAGCGCCAGAGGATCAGGTAGCGCTGGCGGAGATCCTCTACGCCGCCAGTTAGCTCCCGGATCACCTGCTGGAGCGCGGCGTGGGTAGCAGCCAGGTCGATAGTCGCCAGTGAGCCGAGATTCAGCGGCCGGCCGGCCAGGGGGTGGGTCAGGATCGCCGGGTGATGGCGCCAGTCGGCTTCGAGGCCGACCGGGAAGTTTATGCGATCGGCGGCTGAGGCGATCTGGTCAGCGCGCCGGGCCTGCTCGAGCTCCATTGTCGTGGCCGCCCGGCCCAGAGCGATCCGCTAGAGCTCAGCGGCGCGCGCTTTATGATGGGCGATATCGAATGGTTTATCCGGCGGGTCGTGCAGCAGGGCCACGATCTTTCGCGCCCAGCGGTCTTCGGCTACCATCCCGTCACCTCCAGCAACGCCCCGACCTCCTTCGCCAACGCTGGCAGCAGTGCCCCTTCTAGCCATGTCCAGTGAGGCACAGGCCCTCTGGCCAGCACACCCCGGCCACCTGAGGAATCCCTGAGAACCAGCTGTTCTCCTGGCGGAAGAAACTGCGCCCGGAAGAGGGTCAAGACCAGCCCGTACTGGCTTCCCAGGCGCGTCACCCGGATAAGCAGCGGGGAAGCCCGGCGATCATGCTCCTGCCCCTCAAGTATCCCAAGCGGACGTCTGACACTGGGGTCGAAGAAGACAATGGGTAATCCCAGAATCGCCCGCTCCATTGGCGGCAGTGTTGATCTTCCACCAGAGGCAGCCCGAACAGCCGGAAACTCAATTCCCGACCGCTGCCTTCGGAAGGTGGATAAGAATACACCGACAGCCTCCAGCGCCTCCATCCACGACGGGAACACACGGTCCACCACCCAGATCCGACAGACCGTCGGATGTAGAACATCGAAGACGGAGGGATTGTGAACTGGCTGAGGTCCCCCTACCAGTCGACGCAGACGGCTCAACCCCGCGTGCAGTTCGAGCTGCAAAGCCTGGGGGGTTGAAGCGCTGCTCACAAATGACGGTAGATCATCAGGGACCCCGGCGGCCTCCTTCACCTGGAGGCTGCCGGCCCCACGCCGGGCCCGCGCTCCGAGTCCCCCGAGACGGGTCAAAAGCCAGAAAGCCGCCAGCGCCCGCTGCAGTGCTTCCAGCCCCTCTACGCCCGAGCGCAGACTCAGCGTTACAGTCATCGTGCTGCCAGCAGTGAATGCGGACCGCTCCGGCTCAGCATGCGTGCTCCGGGCCGCGAAGAAGAGATACCCAATCCCAGGCTGACCGGCCACCAACCGCGAGAAAGGCTGAGTTGCCAGGGAGCCCAGCTGTACTCGCACAACCACCGGCGAGGTGTGGTCTGTACTCCCAAAGACGCGGTTTTCGAAGGAACGGACCGCGGACGGGTCGTCGCCCAGCACCCCGCCCAGCAGGGCGCGGAGCCAGAAACGGAGCGCCCCCCGGAACGAGGCAGCCCGCAGCTCAGGCGCGCCCCGTGGATCGGCGCCGCCCAGAAAGAGTGGGGTGACGGTCTCCACCGTGAACGTGGGCATCAGTCCCTCGTATAAGTGTCAGTTTGTGCTCACCCGGTTCGACGGGCCGGGTAGAGTAGCGGCTTGGACAGTCGGGGCGGCCGATGCGTTCCCTGAGGCGTGGGCCTCCTTGCGGAGACTGCTGCCCCGGCGGCCTGAGCAGCTACCCATGAGCAGGTTGTGGTTTCGTTTCGGAAGGCCACCCACCCCCGAGGCTGGAGGCGTCTCGTGTCGTCCGGGGACTCGCCCGACTGTCACCTCTCGTTGGAAGGAGGGCCTCCGGTGATTGCGGTTGGGATTGACGTCGGCAAGCGGGCCCACGAGGCCTGGTTCCCGAGCGCCGACGGGCGCGAAGTGGCTCGTCCGCTCCGCTTCGCCAACACCAGCGGGGGCGTCCGGTTGTTGCGGGCGCGCTTGCCGACGCTGGCAGAGCCAGCCACTCTGGCCCTGGAGGCCAGCGGCCATGACTGGCTCGGGCGGCAGCGCGCCCTGGTGCAGCGAGGCCTCGCGGTCGAGGGCGTCAATCCGCGGCAGACCCACGGGCTGCGCACCGCCAGGGTCCGCAAGACCAGGACGGACCGGCGCGACGCCTTGGGGGTGGCCACCCTGGTGCGCAGCGGACGGGCGAGGGCGAACTCTGTGCCGGACGAGACGATCCTGCCACTCCGGGCGCTGACCCGCTGCCGTCGGCCCCTGGTCGACCAGATCAGGGACGCCAAGCGGCGCATCCTGGGCGTGCGGGACCGCGTATTCCCCGCATTCGCCGACCACTTCCGTGACCCCTGTGGCCCCAGTGCCCGGGCGTTGCCTGCCCGCGCCGCCAGTGCCGCCGCGTTCGCGGCGCTGGACCTGGACGAGCTGGCCACGTTGCTGCAGCGCGCGAGCCGGCAGCGCTTCGGCCGTGACACAGCGCAGGCCATCCAGCGCCGCGCCGCCGACTCTCGGGGGCGGGCGACGCTGGGCGCTGCCGCCCGCCTGGAGATCCAGGCCCTGCTGGCCCAGGTCCGCCTCCGGGAGGCCCAGGTGGACGCGGCGATCGCGCCGCTGCTGGCGCCCCTGGACCAGCACCTGACCACGATCCCGGGCGTGGGGGACGGTGCTGGCCGTGACCCTCCTGGCGGCGATCGGCGACATCGGTCGCTTCCGCGCCCTGGTACCTTACGCCGGCCTGGCCCCCGTGTCTTCGAGTCCGGCCGGTTCCAGGGCAAGCGGCAGCCTCTCGCCAAACGCGGCTCGCCCTCTCGGCGTCGGGCGCTGTCTCTGGCCACGCACTCCGCCCACCGGCGCAACCCCGACCTGGACGCTTCCCTGCAGCGCACGCTCGCCGAGGGCAAGCCCTACAAAGCTGCGCTCGTGGCCACCGCGCAAGCTCCTGGCCCGCATCTACACGCTCCTCAAGGAAAGACGGCCAGCGAGGCTACGCATGCCCCCTCTCACGAACTTGACTTTTCATAGCAGGTCTCCTCAGCCCAGTCTTCCTATCCTCACCCCTTCCCGCACCGTGAGAGAGTCCGGTGGACTCTCTCACCCCCGGCTTTTCCACCTGGGGAGGAAGGCGCGGATGGGGCTGTTCGAAAAATCAGGAGACAGGTAAGATAGAGGGAGGCTTGAGGGGGAAGGGAGAAGAGGCCCCAAAAAGCCACCAGACGCTCCAGGTTCTACAGCACCGCCACGGGCCAGAGCCCGCCGCAGCGCCAGGTCCTCCCGCACCAGGGGGAAGACCGCACCCGCTTTGCGCGTCATCAGCCCGAAGAAGCCTTCTACCCGATACCGGTGTTTCCCCCAGTGTTGCCAGCTCTCCTGCGAGGCCTGCCGGAGCGGATGCCTCACCGCAGACCGCCAGGTGCCTTTCATCCGTCAAGCCGGCCTGGCCCCCAGCGGCCGCAGACGCTCCAGCACATCCACCGGATCATACCCCCGGTCCCCCACCACCGGCCGGGGGGAAGGGCATCGAGCGGAGCCAGCATCTCCCGGAGCAGACCGATCTCCGAAGTAGAGGGAGGTCCCACAGCGGCTCCCCGCAAAATCCCCTGTCCCCGGTGGTCCACCAGAGCCAGCAGAACCAGCCGCACGGGCGCTCTCACCTGACGTCAGGTCTCCCCCGGCGCCACGAGAGGGCGTATCGGTCCTGAAACCCAAACCCGGTCCCATCCACCAGCAAAACGTGCCCGGCTTCCGGATCCCTTTGCCGCAAAACCTGCCCCACGCGCGTGAGGAGGGCCGGGAAAAGAGACAAAGGCAAGCGCCTCCTACGGTAGTGATAAGTCCCCAGGGCCGGGGTGGGAAACCCTTCCTGTCGAGCGATGTCCAGGGTTTCCCGGTAGGAGGTCCGCCACAGGGTCTGAGACACCCACAGGGTCAGAATCCAGACATCGGGGTAAGCGCGGGGGCGCCCCCGCTGCAGGGGCCGAGCCGGTGAGGGATCCTGCAGGGAGGCCTGGACCAGGGGGTATAGAGCGGAGAGGGGAAGGCGAGACCGACGCATAGCCTCTCCCTTTTTTCGGGCTTCGGTTGGCCAGGGGGTTCCCTGACCCCATCCATGTTATCCCCCGCCCGCGAAATCAGAGAACCCATTTTTCGAACAGCCCCAGGCGCGGATTGACACCTCCTCCGCTGTGATGTATAACGTGACTATGAAGCTCGTAAAGACCGTAAAGTGCAAACTCCAAGCCGATGAAAAACAGGCCGAGGTTTTGCTGGAGACTCTCAGGCGGTTCGCTGAAGCCTGCAACGACATCCTCCGCGTTTCTCAGGAGAACCGTACCACCAACAAGGTCAAGCTCCAGCACCTGTGCTACCGCACAATCAAGGAGAAATACAGCTTGCAGGCCAATCTCGTCGTTCGCGCCATCGCTCGTGTAGCGGAATCTGCTAAGAAAAAAACAGAAACCATCCAAACCCCGAAAGTTCAAACCCACCAGCATGAGCCTCGACCAGCGCACCTTCTCCTTCAACGAAAAGCGTTGGGAAGTCTCCGTCTCCACAGTGGTGGGCAGGCTCAGGCTCCCACTCGCCATTGGCAACTTCCAACGAGGGCTTCTTGCCGAGCAGAAACCCACTTCTGCCACCCTCTGCTACAATAGACGAACGAAAGAGTTCTACATCAATATTGTGGTCGATCACGAAGTCCATTTTCCACCCAAAAACGGTAACACCATTGGCGTTGACCGTGGCATTTATAACCTTGCCACCACCTCCAATGGCCTGAAGTTCTCCGGACGGCACGCTCTGCACGTCCGTAGGCGTTACACCCGGTTGCGGCAGGCGCTCCAGGCCAGGGGCACGAAAGGGGCCAAGCGCCTCCTGAAACGGCTGTCGGGGAAGGAGCGTCGCTGGATGGCCGACCTTAACCACAGGATCGCCAAAGCTATCGTCAGTTCCTGTAAGCCCGGCGATGTTATCGCGATGGAAGACCTGCGCTCCATCCGGGAGCGCATCCGTGTGGCCCGAGAGCAACGACTCGTCCAGCACTCCTGGGCTTTCGGACAGCTCGGCAGGTTCATCGAGGACAAGGCCGCCGAGCGTGGCATTGCCGTGGTCTACGTTGACCCCCGCTATACCAGCCAGCGCTGCCCAAGATGCGGCAACGTCGATCGACGTAACAGGCACAGGCATCTTTTCCGCTGTACTGCATGTGGTTTTATCGGCCATGCAGACCTCATCGCCGCAATCAACATCCGTCAGGCGTCTTTAGACGCGCTGGCGGATGGGCCTCCGTCAGTAGGCCCTGAAGCGGCTTCGAGCCGCAAGCCCCTGGCTTTCGCTCTGGGGTAACTGACTGAGACTCTTCCGCGTCAGCCCCGGAAAGTGCGACAGTCCCACAGCCGGCCAGCAGTCAGCCCGGACGACCGGTTGCCCTCTCTATACCACATCCGCCCGAACACTGGCAAGACCGTTCCCCTGACAACCGGCCGGCACCGCCCTCCTCCCGACGGCCCCGGCCGAACCGCCCAAAACCATGACCACCACCGCCCAAAAGGGCTATACTGCTCTTCAAACGATGGAAGGAGGCGCACCCATGACGCTCAACCTCGATCTCCTCAAACGGCTCTCGGAAACACCCGGTGTCCCCGGCCGCGAAGACCGGCTGCGCGAGGTGGTGATCGCCACGCTTCGCCCCCTCGTCGACGAGATCCAGGTGGACATCATGGGGAATGTCATCGGCGTCCGGCGGGGCCGCGGCCAGCGCCGGGTGATGCTGGCCGGCCACATGGACGAGATCGGCTTTCTGGTCCGCCACATCGATGACCGGGGCTTTCTGCGTCTGCAACCGGTCGGCGGCTTCGACCCCCGGGTCCTCTTCGCCCAGCGGGTCCTGGTTGAGGACCGCACCGGCGCCCTCCTGCGCGGCGTCCTCTGGCCGGCGGCCAAACCGGTCCACGTGGCCACCGAAGAGGAGCGGAATCGGGTCCCCAAACTCGAGGACTACTTCATCGACCTCGGCCTCCCCGCCCAGACAGTGAAAGAGCGGGTGGAAGTTGGCGCCATGGTCACCCTCGACCGGACCATGGAGCAGGTCGGCGACTGCCTCAGCGGCAAGGCCATGGACGACCGGGTCGGCCTCTTCGTAATGCTGGAGGCGCTGAAAGCCCTCCGCCACCACGAGGCCGATATCATCGCCGTGGCCACGGTCCAGGAGGAGGTCGGCCTGCGCGGCGCCCTGACCGCCGCCTACGAATGGGAGCCCCAGATCGGCATCGCCCTGGATATCACCCTGGCCCTCGATGTCCCCGGCGCCGGCGACACCGAGACCATCACCCGCCTCGGACAGGGGGTGGCGATCAAGCTCATGGACAGCTCCCATATCTCCCACCGCCGGCTCGTCGAGCATCTGCGCCAGATCGCCGAGCGGGAGAAGATCCCCTATCAGCTGGAGATCCTGCCCCGTGGCGGCACCGACGCCGGAGCGATCCAGCGGTCCCGCGGCGGGGTGGCGGCCGTGACCCTCTCGGTCCCGACCCGCTATGTGCACACGGTCAACGAGATGGTCCACCCCCGCGACCTGGAGGCCGCCATCACTCTCCTCGCCCGCTACCTGGAGGAGGCCCACCAGACCGACCTGGGCGCCACCCGCATCGTCTGAGCCGCCCTCCAACGACCAGGCGACCGTGGGTCGGCCGTGCCGGCTCCCGGATCTAACGGGGAAGGAGGCTGGACCGTACGACAAAATAAGGAGGAAAAGATGACCGCTCGGGTTCTGCGACGACGGTTCACGGTGGACGAGTACCACCGGATGGCTGAAACCGGCATCCTGGGCGAGGATGACCGGGTCGAACTCATCGAGGGAGAGATCGTGGAGATGGCCCCCATCGGCAGCCGGCACGCGGCCGGCGTCATGCGCCTCATCCGGCTCTTCTCGGCCCGACCGCGTCCGGACGTCCTGGTCAACGTCCAGAACCCCATACGTATCAGCGAGTACACGGAGCCCCAGCCGGACCTCACCCTGTTGCGGTTCCGGCCGGACTTCTACGCCCGGGCCCACCCGGGCCCCGAGGACGTGTTGCTGCTGGTGGAGGTGGCCGAGAGCTCGGCCGAGTACGACCGCCAGGTCAAACTCCCCCTCTATGCGCGGGGCGGCCTTCGGGAGGTGTGGCTGGTGGATCTTGAGGGCGAGGCCGTCGAGGTCTACCGGGGACCCTCCTCAACGGGCTACACCGAGGTCCAGCGGCTGGAACGGGGCCAGACCCTGGCGCCCACGGCGGTGCCGGACCTCCTTCTGGCCGTCGACGAGATCCTCGGGCCAGCCCCGGCTGGAGACGCCACGGCGGAACCATGACCGACCCCCAGCCAGCGGCGTCCGGTATCGGCACCATCCCCCGCATGGCCCGCGCCACTCTCCCGACACGAGGACGCAAGACCGGGCAGGCGCACCGTCTGAGCGCCCAGGAGATGATCGTCGGGACCTGACCGCGCCTGCCGCGCCGCCGACCCACCCGGGAGCCGGAGAAGCGCTATGAGCAGTCCGGACAGCGCGGACTACCTCGTTCTGGACGGCAGCCGGGGCTCCGGCAGCGGCACCATCGTGCGGACCGCCGTCGCTCTGGCCGGGCTGACCGGCCGCAAGATCCAGATCGAGAACGTGCGGGCCGCCCGGGAGACCCCCGGCCTGCGCCCGCAGCATCTCGGGGCGGTCACGGCCGTGGCCCGCCAGACCTCCGCCCGCCTCCAGGGCGCGGCCGTCGGCTCCCGGGCCTTCGCTTTCGCCCCCTCCGGCCGGATTCAGGGTGGCGAGTACTCTTTCGACCTGGGAGCGGGCTCGGCGACGCTGGTCGCCTACACGGTGCTGCCGGTCGCCGCCTTCGCCGACCGGCCCAGCCGGTTCACTCTCCGGGGCAGCACCTTCCAGGATTTCGCACCGTCGGTCTACCACCTGCAACACGTGCTCCTCCCGCTCCTCGCCCGGATGGGCCTTCGGGCCACGGTCGAGGTCCTGCGACCGGGCTACGTTCCGACCGGGGGTGGTCTTATCGTGCTGCAGGTCTGGCCCCTCACCGGACCGCTCCAGCCCCTGTGCCTGATCGACCCGGGCCGGGTCACCCGCATCTGGGGGATAGCGGTCTCCTCGCACCTCGAACACCGGCACGTCTCGGACCGGATGGCCGCCCTCTGCCGCGAGCGGCTCCGGGCGGCCGGCCTGACGGCGGCGATAAAGGTTATATACGACCGGTCGGCGCTCCAGGCCGGGGCTGGTCTGGCCGTCTTCGCCGAAACCGATACCGGCTGCCTCTTCGGCGCCGACCGCTCAGGCGAACAGCGGCGCTCGTCGGAGGCGATCGGCGACTTTGTGGCCGAGACGCTCCTGGCCGACCTCCGGTCCGGGGCCACGGTGGACCGCTACCTCGCCGACCAGCTGGTCATGTTCGCGGCCCTGGCTGCGGGACGGACCGAGTACCGCGTGCCCCTGGTCACCGACCACCTGGAAACCGCGTGCTGGCTGGTGGAGGAGATTCTGGGCGCCCGGGCACGCATCGATGGCCGCACCGTCCAGATCCATGGCGTCGGTTTCCAGCGACCGCCCGACAGTTGAGGTTCGGGGCCTCTACACCACCGCCCTCACCGTGCTCCTGTGGGAAGCCGGGTTCACCATCGCCCGCCCCTCGGCCACCGTCCGGAGCCGTCTCGGCCTGCCGGACCACCCGGGCCCGGCTGCGGTCCTGATCGAGGACCGGCCGGACCGTCACGGGGTGACCATCACGGGCGAGAGCCTGGCCACCGGGCGGGTGGTCCAGGCCCTGCGGCGGCGGCTGCCGTTCGCCCCCTTCTGGCGGGAAGCGTCGCGCGCCGTCCTCTGCTTTCCCCTGCCGGTCACGTACTACCTGGATACCGTACGGGCCCGCTACGCCCCGACCATCCCCGGCTACCACCGGCTGCGGCTTCTGGGCCTCCAGCCACCGGCGCCGGCGGGGCTGGACCTGGGCGCGGGAATCGGACTGCTGGCGCGCCTGGAGGCCGAGTGGGTGTGGTCCCGCCTCCAGCCCGGCCAGCCGTTCGTCCTCCGCCATCAGAAGCCCGACGGCCGGAAGGTCTCTCTGCGGGGCACCGTCGAACGGGTGGAGGCGGGGCGGCTTGTCGTCATCCGCCGGCGGTTCCGCCCGGGCGGCGTTTTCGACAGTCTGGGTGAGCCGATTCTCCCCGGCGACTGGGGCCTGGTGGAACTTTGGGCCGGACACTGGTGGTCGCGCCGGCTCTATTTTCGGGAGGACGGCCGCGCGGTCGGCGAGGTGATCAACATCAATACGCCGGTGGAGCTTTTGCCCGACGGCAGTTACTATGTCGACCTGGAGGTCGACCTCGTTCGCCTGCCGGACGGAACGGTGCGGATCGTGGACCTGCCGGACCTGGAGCAGGCCGTCCACCGGGGCCACCTCAGTCCGGCCCTGGCCCAGCGGGCCTATGAGGAGGCCTGCCGCCTGGCCCTGGCCATGGCCACAGGCGTGTGGCCGATCTCTTAAGCCCAACCACCAGGGGAGACGAAGCGCCAGCCGGATCGCCCGCGCCGTCTCTCCCGGTCGGTGACACCGACCGGCTCCCCACCGCCCCGTCAACTTGACTATAATACAGAGCGAGGTTGTCAACCAGGCGGGTCACGCGATGCTCCGGTGGGGATTCTCGCTTCTCGGGCTGGGGCTGGTCGGTCTGGGACTGTTGCTGCTGGCCGTCCAGGCGGTCCTGGACCAGACCGTTGTCTACTCGGAGTACGGAGCCACCCTCATCCAGAGTCTCAACGAGGTCAGCCTGACCAACGCCGCCATTCAGAAGGCCGGAAGCACCATCCCGTCAGCCGGCACCACCCAGGCCGGCGCGGTCACACTCGCCAGCAGCAACCCCGTTGCCTCGACCGGCGTTCCCCTGAACAACTACTACCGCATTACCGTGGGGGCCCTGACCAACACCACTCCCGCCAATCAGGTCTTCCGCGTCGACCTCTACCGATGGGATGCCACCGCGCTGGACTATACCCTCATCGGGACGCTTTATGTAAAGTCTGATGCCAACCCGGCCACCGGCGAGACGGCCCGCCTGTATTTCAACCTGGGCACCACGGCGCCGGCGGCGGTGGAATCGTTTGTGGTCACGGTTACCCGCGTCTAGCTGGTGGGGGCTGGCCCTTCTCCTCCTGGTGATCGGTCTGGGGATCGGGGCACTCCTGGCGGGCGTGCGGCTGGTCATCGTGCAAACCGAGAGCATGGCGCCCACCCTCCGGGCCGGCGATGCCCTCCTGGTGGTGCCCGTCGCCCCGGAGAGGGTCCAGGTGGGGGAGATCGTCGTGGTGCGGCGCACCGTCCCCTACGGGCGGACGACGGTGGTGGCCCATCGGGTCGTGGCGGTGCGGCCCGGGCCGGAGTTTGTCACCCAGGGCGACGCCAATCCGCAGCCCGACCCCGGGACGGTGAGCGGCCGCGCGCTGGTCGGCCGGGTGGTCTGGCGCCTACCGGGGGTCGGCCGGGGGCTGCTGTGGCTCCAGCGCCAGTCCCTGGCGCTCGTGCTTCTCCTGGTCGGGGTGGGACTGCTGGCCCTGAGCCTGACCGCCGACCGCTCCCGACGCTGTCCGCGCTGCGGGGCGCTCTGGAGCGATGGACCTGGTGGAGAAGGACGATCCGATGCGCCCCACCCGGCCTGAGCGCAGACGGCCGGACAGAGCCTCTACCCGCCATCGGATCGTCCGGGCTGGTGACCCCACCGCCCAGGCGACGCCCCGGCGAGGAGCGCACCGTAGGTGGTGAGGCGCACGCCCCGGCGGACGACGGCCTCGCGCACCCGCGGACTGGTCAGGGCCTGGAGTTCAGCTCGTCCGGCCGCCGTGTCCAGCCGGGGATGGGTGTAGAGTTCGAAGCAGCCGGGCGGTAGAGCCTCCAGAAGCGCCAGGAGCGAGGTCTCGGTCAACCGCCCGGTCTGCAGCAGGCCGAAGACCCCGTCCAGGATCAGGAACCCGCGGGCCCGCAGCCGCCGACGGTAAAGAGCCCCCAACAGGTGGAAAAGCAGAAGAAGCAGCGCCGCCCGGCCCCGGCCGGCCCGTTCGAGGCCGAGGACGAACCAGGGTTCGACCGGCAGGCGCAGGGCCCGGACGCCGGCCTCCTCGGCCGCCCCGAGGAGCGCCCCGAAGACGACCGGGTGGAGGTGAAAATGATGATGGCTGTCGAGATGGTCCAGCCGCAGCCCGGTCTTTTGGAAACGTCCGACCTGGGCCCGGACCTCGCGCTGGATCTGCCCCCGCGCGGCCGGGCTGAGAAACCAGCGCACCCCGGTCCACACCAGCCGCCGGGGGAAACCGCCGTCGGCCCCGACCAGCGCCGGCACCATCTCCGGCGGCAGGCACGGCCGGCCCTCGGTCAGGACGAGGTGCAGGCCCACCGCCAGCCCCGGCCGGGCGCGGGCCAGGGCCACCGCTTCGTCCGCCGCCGCTCCGGTCACCATCAGACTGGCGCTGGTCAGAATCCCCTGCTCCCAGGCGGTGATGACCGCCTGGTTGACCGCCGCGGAGGCCCCAAAATCGTCGGCGGTGACCACGAGGCACCGCTCCACGCCGATCCTCCGCCGTCAGCCTATGCCGACCGGTCGGCCCCGTCAAGAGAACGCTTCAAGAATTCCTCGGCCCCGCGTCTGCCGGCGGCCGGCGAACCACCAGCAGACCGGGCGACCCCACGGCCAGGCGCCTGAGACCTGACCGGCCACCAGCCGGCGTGCCGCTCATCCGGCCTTCAGGTCGCGCTCGGCCGGTCCACCGGCCGTCTGTAGGAGCCGGAAATGCCCATCGCCGTAATGCCAGATCGGCACCTCGGCCACCAGGGCGGCGCCGGCTAGCAGGAGGTCGACCACTGGCACACGATGCCCTTGGCGCCCCAGCGTCCAGCCCAGACGGGCTGCCGCGAGAGCCTCTGCTGGCCCGAGCGGCAGACAGGTCAGAGCGGTCAGGTCCTCGGTCAGGAGGGCGAAATCGGCCTCGGTCCGGGCCCCCCAGAGCACCTCGATGAGGACGGGGGCGGCCGTCAGAGCCTCACCGGTCTGGAGCAGATCGACGAGCGCGGCTTTCACCCGTGGGTCACCATGCGGATGGAAGAACTCGATCCAGGCCGAGGTATCGATCAGCGCTCGCCCCGCCACTGCCGCAGCGCCTCCTGCGTCAGCGTCAACTCAACCGTCCCGGCGTGCTCCCGCAGGCGCCGGAGCCGCTCCCGGCTCACCAGCGCCCGCAGCGCCCACTCGATGGTCTCCCGCCGGGTCCTGGCCCCGCTGAGCCGCCGGGCCTCCTCCAGCAGCTCCTCGTCGATCTCGACCATCAGTCGTCGCATGTTATCTCCCGATAGACTATATGTACATATTTAGTGTACATACGCTAGCGGAATCCTTCAAGATATCCGGTCGGGGGCCATTCGGCGGTCAAGACATCCTGTCGGGGCGCGCCTCGCTCTCTGAAACCCCACCCACCGTCGGTCTGGTTCTCCGGCGGCCGACGCGCCGGCTCGCTGACCTGCTCATTAACACATTAAGGTTAGGGGCTGGTCTTCATGCATCCCCTATCCAGTGTGCCCAGGTGATGCCCTGATGCCGCAGGGCGTTCACCACCCGGCGATCGGCGCTCCAGAACTCGGCGCCGCGCATCTCGGCCAAAGCCACGTAGAAGGCGTCATAAGCCCGCTTCTGCTCCAGCCGCTGGGCCCAGGCCAGCGCGTTTGGTGCCAGCTGGTCGTCAGGGACAAAGGTCAGGGGCAGCCGCAGCGCAGCCGTGAGGGCCTGCGTGGCCTCCTCGGCGGTCAAGATGTTCTCCCACACCGCCCGCCGCAGGCCGGAGGTCACTTCGGATACCCAGAGGTAGGGAGCCAGCAGGGGACGCGGCGACCTCAGCCACTGCTGCCAGAAATGCCGCCCGCGCTCCTGATAGGGGTGAGGCAAGACCACCACCAGGGCCAGCCCGGCGTCAACGACCAGTGCTGAGGTCGGGGAAGCGGGCATCGTCGTGTTCCTCCCGGTCGCGGAAAAGCCACTCTTCCCGCAGAAGTCGAGGGTGACGGGCCTGCACGGCCACGCCGATGCCCAGAAGGGTCTCCAGGGCTGCCCGGCCCTCCTCTTCTCGCGCCTGCTCCTCGGCCAGCGCCCGACCCAATAGTTCCCGAATGAGCTGGCTGATGCTCACCCGTCTGCCCTGTTGCAGGGCGCGCCGGTGAGCGAGGTGGCGCAGGTGTCGATACTGTTCCGGGTCCAGGAGCACCTGGGCCCGATGAAGGCGCCTCATCGCTACCTCCTTAGCCTGCACTACACAATAGTATACACACTCCAGCCGCGGCCACCGAGTGCTTCCTAGCCACGGCAGGGCTTTCCAGTTTGTTTCATAGCCGGTGGTTGAGGAGGAGGCTGACGCCCCGGTCGGCCCTGCCGCTTATGGCCCGGAACCCGTCGACCACGAACCGGTAGCCCCGTGTCCGCATCGGGTTAATGGCCAGATAACGGAGGCTGAGTCGTGCCGGCCCAGGCCCGCCCTCGTCCGTCCCTTGGGCCGGCAGGGCACCGCGTCACCCCGGGTCACGACGGGTGCCGTGGGTCGCCCCCGACGCCAGGGCTGTTCCGCCTGGACCGCTCCGGCTGGAAATCGGCCTGCCCGGTACGGGCTACCGCGATGGGGGACCAGGGCCACAAAGCCCGGAAGCGCGCACGCCCCAAAAGGCTTACCGTTTTCCAGACGCAGGTCCGCAATCCCTTCAGGGCTGCTGCCCTGCCTGCTCCAGCAGCCCCCGAATACGGTCACGAAGGACTGCCATTGGCAGCGGAAGCAGAGGCGGAACAACTCTCGGAAATCGCGCAACACCTCGGAAAGGCAGAGCATGAGCTTGGGCATGGTCCACCGCCGGGATAACGGGAGCTCCACGCGGACCATTATCCACGGAAAGGGCCATGCCCGCTCCTTCCGGAGCGCGAAGTGCAAAGGAGGTGGGCCTCCCCTTTCACCGCATCCAGAATCCCCGCCCCGGAAACCGTCCGGACGCTCCTCTGGCGGTGAGATCTGACCTTACGGCGTGAGGCGCTCACCGGCTGACTGATGGCCAGAGAAGCCGTGATGAGACAGTCCTGCAGGGCCGCACGCGGGAGGGCGCGGCGCCGGCGAGGGTCGTGGCCACGTGCGGCCACCGGGGTGGGCGGGTTCTCGGCCAGCATGTGGCCGAAAACCAGGAAAAGACCGAGGCGGCCCGTGCGCTCCTTGAGAGGCCAGCAGGGGGCAGGCTTTTGCCCGGGGATACGGGGCTGATGGCTCCGCCGGTTGAAGGACGCGGGGTACCAGTGTGTGGTCGATGGGGTTCGGGCCCGAGCGCCCGGACCGACCGGGCCCGGGCCAGCTCAGCGGCCGACGGCCATAAGACGGAAGGCCAGGCTGGCAGCCATTCGGCGGTCAAGACGTCCTGTCGGGGCGCGCCTCGCCCTCTGAAACCCTCTTTTCGCCGGCCCGAAAAGCTGCGACACTGCAGAGGCAGCCGGCGGCCGTCGCCGGTTCAGCACGCTTCTTCGGAGGGAGTCTTATGGCCACGACCGCGCCCGTGGGTATCGGCATCATCGGCACCGGCACCATCGCCCAGGCCCACCTGCAGTCGCTGCAGGGCTTCGAAAAGGCCCGCGTCGTCACCCTCTACGATATCGTCCCCGAGCGGGCCCAGGCCACCGCCCAGCGGTTTGGCGTCCCCCATGTCGCCCGGACGCTGGCGGAGGTCCTGGAGCATCCGGAGGTGCAGGCGGTGATCGTCTGCACCCCGCCGGCCGCGCACGCCGCCCCGACCATCGCCGCCCTGGAGGCCGGCAAGCACGTTCTGGTCGAGAAGCCGTTCGCCCTCGATACGAGCGAGGCCGAGCGCATGGTCCGCACCGCCGAGCGGGCTGGACGGTTCCTGGCCTGCGCCTCGGCCCGCTACCGCTATACCCCGGCCCAGCAGAAGGCCCGGGCCATGATCGACCGGGGCGACCTGGGCGAGGTCTACCACGTCCGCTGGAGCCAGTGGCGCTTCCGGGGCCGGCCCGGCCACCACGTGTTTCCCCAGTCGCGCTGGTTCCTCGCCAAGGCCCAGGCCGGCGGCGGGGTGATCATGGACTTCGCCGTCTATATGATCGACTCGGTCCTCTGGCTGCTGGGCAACCCGAAGGTTCTCTCGGTCACCGCCCAGATCCGCCAGCTCACCGAGGTGCCGCCGCCGCCAGGGGTGCAGCAGGACGTGGAGGACCACGCGGTGCTGATGCTCCAGTGCGCCGGTGGCCGGTCGGCCATCGTCGAGACCGCCTGGGTGGCCAACATGCGGCAGGCCGACGGCCTCTATGTTTTCGGCACCCGCGCGGGTCTCCGCTTCGAGCCGCTGACCCGGATCACCGCCCAGCCGGTCCCGCCCGAGGACCGACCGCCGCTGCCCTTCCTGGGCGAGGAGGTCTACCGGCCGGTCGAGGAGCAGGTCTTCCCCTACGCCGATGTCGGCGCCCTGGGGCGCGGCGCCGATGTGACCCGACCCTTCGTCGAGGGGATCATCGCCGGACGCGAGCCCTACACGCCGGGGCGGGACGCCCTGGTGGTGACCCAGGTCATCGAGGCGGCCTACCGTTCGGCCCAGACCCAGACGGCGGTCAGTCTGGCCTAGGCCAGTGCATGGCAGGGGCCCTGGGAGTGGCCACCGGTATGGCGCTCCCGTGGACAGGCGGCCAGCCTTCCTGTACAATTCTCGCCGCGCCCGGCGGCACCGACGACCGGGCCAGGGTGTATCCACCGTGATCAGCAGGACGTGGGGCCGTTCGGCCGCGACGGCCGGCCGGGCCGCTGCCAGCCCCTGCTCGCCAGCCATCACCGGCCGGACGGCAGTCGGGGGCGACCCGGTCAAGGCCAGCGGCGGCCCCAGGACGGCCAGCCCGAGCGACCCGGCCATGGCCAGGGCCAGCCCGGGCACGCCCCCCCCAGACCAGGCGTCCCTCCCCGGGGCCGAGAGCGACGAGGAGACGGTCGATCGGCCGGCGCAGACGCACCGCCAGCAGCCCGCCGGCGAGGAGCGCCAGGAGCGCGGCGGCCCTCACCCGTGGCAGGCCCCAGCCCCGGGTGAGGGGCAGCCAGCCGGCGGAGAGCACGCCCCCCGGCGGGAGAACCGCCACCGCCGCCGTCAGAAACAGCCCCGACAACCGCGCCGGCGGGACCCAGCGGCGCCGCAGGGCCAGCCCCAGGCCGATAAGACCGCCCAGGCCGCCGCCGGCCAGGCCGAGAAAGAGCCCGCCGACCGCGCCGCCGGCCCCAGGGGATCGGGGCCGCGGGCCGCAGGGTCGGCCGGCCGGCAGGGCCGCCGCCGCCCCGACCATCCCCAGGAGCCCGCCGACGAGCAGCCCGGCCAGGGCCCCCCGCAGGCCGCTCTGAGACAGGTAGGCCAGCACCAACCGCACGGTTGTTCCTCCGGCCGCCGGGGCCGGTCCCACGCCGCCCCCGCCATAGCCGTCGGCATGGTGGCGATGCGTTCCGCCCGCCGACGGCCAGCCGGTTTAGGAGGAGTATAGAGCGGGGGCGGGGGTGGAAAGGTCAGCAAACGGTGTGGGTTTGGTTAAACGGTCTTAATCTTCCGGGCCGGTGGTCGGCCGCTCACCAGAGGCCGGCGGCCAGCAGCGGTTCGTAGCCCAGGCGGTAGGAGATGCGGGCGGCCCGACGGGTGACCGCCGTGATGATGCGGGCCAGATTCTCGCCCTGGAAGCGCTCTTTCGGCCCGGTCACGCTGATGGCCGCCACCACCTGGCCGGTCCGGTCACGGACCGGCGCCGCCACACACCACTGGCCCAGAGCCCGCTCCTCGCGGTCGATGGCGTAGCCCTGGGCGGCCACGGCGTCGAGTTCGCGGTCCAGGCGCGCGAAGTCCTGGATCGAATGAGGCGTGTACGGGCGCCAGCCCTTCTCGCGGATGAGGGCGTGGACCTCCGCGCGGGGCAGACCGGCCAGCAGGCACTTGCCCAGGGCGGTGCAGTGGGCCACCGCCCGCCGGCCGAGGGTGGTGTACATGCGGGGCACGCTGGCCCGGATGGCGTAGCCGATGTGGAAGGTGTCGCCCTCGAAGAGGATGGCCAGGTTGGCGTTGAGGCCCACCTCGTCGGCCAGGGCGTCGAGTTCGGGCAGAGCGTGGAGCCGGACCTCGAGCTGGTTGAGGACGATGCCGGCCAGTTCGACCAGCCGCAGCCCGGGCCGGTAGAGGCCGGTGTGCGGCTCGCGCTGGAGAAAGCCGGCCGCCTCCAGGGTGGCCAGGTAGCGGTAGAGGGTGCTGGGGGGCCAGCCCAGCCGTTCCCCCAGGTCGCGGGCGCTCAGCCGGGGGGTGGCGGCGCTGAAACAACCGAGAATGGCCAGCCCCCGGTCAAGCGTCTGCGCAGCGTAGGTGGGCCGGCGCGGTGCCGGCAGGCTCCGATCACCGGTTGCTCGCCGCTGTGACATTCGTCCCCCCACGCGAGAACGCATCTGAGAAAAAGCATACCAGAATCCGAGAATTCTGGCAGACGATTTCTCAGTAAACGGGACGGTGCATTGACACGCTTCTCCCCGGACCATACGATCAGGACACCCGCGTGTGGAGGTGGGCCGATGAGCCGGTTGTTCCGCGGTGTCTTCGCGATCCCCGTGACCCCGTTCGACCGCCACGGCGCGGTGGATGAGGCCGCGCTGCGCCGGGTGGTCGCGTTCACCCTGGCCTGCGGGGCCCACGGCCTGGTGGCCCCGGTCAACGCCAGCGAGTTCTCCAGCCTCTCCGACGCCGAACGCCAGCGGGTGGCTGAGATCGTCGTCGAAGAGGCCGCCGGCCGGGTGCCGGTGGTCATTGGCGTCAGCGGGGTCAGCACCGAGGTGGCGGTCCAGTTCACCCGCCACGCCCGGGCCATCGGGGCCGACGCCATCATCGCCCTGCCCCCCTACGTCCGCCGGGCCAGCCCGGAGGAGATCTCCGCCTACTACGCCGCCCTGGCCCGGGCCTTCGCCGGGCCCGTCTTCATCCAGAACTGCCTGCCCCCGGTCGGCACTCCCCTCTCGGCGGATCTTCTGGCCCGACTGGTCCGCGACCTCGACCACGTGCAATACATCAAAGAGGAGACCCTGCCCCCCGGCCAGATGATCACCCGCGTCCGGGAACTGGCCGGCCCCGCCCTCCAGGGCGTGATGGGCGGGCTGGCGGGGAAGTTCCTGCTGGACGAGTACCGCCGGGGCGCCTGCGGCACGATGCCGGCCTGCGAGGTGGTCGATATCCACGTCCAGATCTGGGAGGCCCTGGAGGCCGGCGACTGGGCCCGCGCCCGGGCCCTCCACACCCGCCTCCTGCCGCTCCTGGTCTTCGAATCGAATTTCGGGGTCGCCGCCTACAAAGAGGTCCTGCGCCGCCGGGGCGTCCTGGAGTGCACCTACGTCCGGGCCCCCGGCACCCCACGCCTGGACGCCTACGACCAGGCCGAACTCCAGGCCATCCTCGAAGACCTCGCCCCCCTCTTCCGCCAGCCCGCCCCACACCCGGCCTGACCCGACCGATGCCCGCCGGAAGGAGGCCACCGATGCGCATCCGGGCCGTCAAGACCATCGTCGTCGGCAACCCCTGGAAGAACTGGGTCTTCGTCAAGGTTGAGACCGATGAGGGCCTGGTCGGCTGGTCCGAGGCCACGATGGGGCTGAACACCCGCCCGGTCGAGGCGGCCCTCCACGAACTGGCCCCCCTGTACCTGGGCGCCGACCCGCGGCAGATCAACGCCCTCTGGGACCGGCTCCACAAAGGCCTTTACCTACCGACCCACGCCGTGGCCCTCACCGCCATGACCGCCCTGGAGATCGCCTGCTGGGACCTCCTGGGCCAGGCCCTGGGCGTTCCGGTCCACCAGCTGCTGGGCGGCGCGGTCCGCCACCGCGTCCGGGCCTACGCCAACGGCTGGTACCAGGGTCCGCGCGACCCGGCCTTCTTCGCCGAGCGCGCTCAGCAGGTGGTGGCCATGGGCTACACCGCCCTGAAATTCGACCCCTTCGGCGCCGCCTACCGCTTCCTGGACCCGGAGGAGGAGAAGCGCTCTCTGGCCCTGGTCCGGGCCGTCCGCCAGGCGGTCGGCGACCAGGTGGATATTATCATCGAGGGCCACGACCGCTTCAGTCTCTCGACCGCCATCCGCCTGGGCCGGGCCCTGGCCGAGTTCCGCCCGCTCTGGTTCGAGACGCCGGTGATGTCCACCGATATCGCCGCCACCGCCGAGGTCGCCCGCCAGATCCCGGTGCCGGTGGCCAGCGGGGAGCGCTTCACCACCCTGCGCGAGTTCCGTGACCTCCTGGCCACCGGCGTCATCGACCTCATCCAGCCGGAGACCCTCCACGTCGGCGGCTTCTCGGGGATGCAGAAGATCGCCGGGCTGGCCGCCGCCTACGAGGCCTTCCTGGCCCCGCACAACGCCCAGAGCCCGCTCACCACGGTCATCAACGCCCACCTGGGCGCCGCCCTCCCCAATGTCCTCATCCAGGAGTGCTTCGACGACTTCCTGGTCCCCTGGGCCCGCGAGGTGGTCCAGGGCAGCGTCACCATCCGCGACGGCTACCTCGTGGTGCCCGATCGCCCCGGCCTGGGCGCCACCATCAACGAGGAGGCGGCCGCCCGGTACCCCTATCACGAGCGCAATTTCCTGCGCCTCTTCGAGCCCGGCTGGGAACGACGGACCGGGCAGCGCTGACCGGACAGGGCGTCCCCGATCCCCCCAACTCCCTATCACGGTTAGGTACTTACCCCCTATCATCTCCCTAGGGGCTGGCGCAACCCTTGCAGCGAGCGCCTACTGGAACGCTTCACGCCGGCGCCGGTTTGGGGTGGGAAGGAGGTCGTCCGATGGAGATTCCCGCCACCACGCACCCTCTCGTCCAGCGCACCCGTCCGCCGCTGCGCCTGGCGGAGACCCACGCCCAGGTCCTCCAGCAGGCCATCGGTTTGAGTGGCACCCCCTCGGCGCTGGCGCTCGTCCGCCTCAGCCGCCTGGTCCGCCGTCAGGCGGCCACGGCCGCCCTGCACGGCTCGAGCCTGCGCACGCTCTTCCGTCAGCTCCGGCAGCTCTTCACCACCGCGCTGGGCGGCCCGAATGGCGCCCAGCCGGCCGTGGTGGCCCTGCGGGTGGCCGAAGCGGCGGTGAACGGCTATCTCCAGGCCGGCGGCAGCCAGACCGCTCCGGTCCGCGAGCACGCGCTTCAGGTGCTCGAAGAGGAGCGCCAGCGGCTGGCCCGCGAACTCCACGATGAGATCGGCCAGATCCTGACCGCCGCACTCTTCCAGATCGACACCACCCTGGCCGACCATCCCGACGCCCCCACCGGCCTGCGCCGCGCCCTCCACGAGGTGCGGCAGCTGCTGGTCGGCGTGAGCCGCGACCTGCACCGGCTGGTCTACGACCTGCGGCCGCCGCTCCTGCACGCCCTCGGCCTGGTGCCGACCCTTGAGGCCTACCTGCGCCGCTTCGGCGAGCACTACCGCCTGACCACCGAACTGGTCGCCCCGCCCGACTGCCGTCTGCCCGAGGCGGTCGAGACGGCCCTTTTCCGCATCGCCCAGGAGGCCCTCACCAACATCGCCCGCCACGCCGCCGCTCACACGGTGCGGATCGAACTCCAGGTGACCCCACGACGGGTGGTCCTGACCATCCAGGACGATGGCCAGGGGTTCAACCCCCGCACACTGGCCCGGACCCCCGGCCGCGCTCTAGGCCTGCTGGGCATGCGGGAGCGCGCCCGCCAGCTCGGCGGCACCCTCAGCATCTGCTCCGCCCCCGGCGCCGGCACCATGGTCCGCGTCAGCCTGCCCCGGTCCGGACGCCGGTCCACACTCGCGCCGAAAGGAGACCGCTGATGCCGATCCGCGTTGTCCTGGTCGACGACCACACCATCGTCCGCCAGGGCGTCAAGGCCCTGCTGGCCCGCGAACCCGATATCCAGGTGGTCGACGAAGCCGCCGACGGCCCCACGGCCATCGCGGTGGTTCGGGCCGAGCGCCCCGACGTGGTGGTCCTGGATGTCCAGCTCCCGGGCCTGTCCGGCCCCCAGGTCGCCAGCGCCATCCGCGCCGCCTGGTCCCGGACGGCCATCCTGGTGCTGACCATGCACGACCACCCGGACTATGTCCTGGCGATGCTCCAGGCCGGCGCCCGGGGCTATCTCCTCAAAGAGTCGGCCAGCACCGATTTGGCGGCGGCCATCCGGGCGGTCCACCGGGGCCAGGCCATCCTGCACCCGGCCGTGGCCCGCTACGTGGTCACGCAGGTCCAGGAGACCTTCGACCACGTCACCGGCCACCCGCTGCTGACGCCCCGCGAGCGCAACCTCCTGCGACTCATCGCCCTCGGCCTGACCAACCGCGAGATCGCCGCCCACCTGGGGGTCAGTCGCAAGACCATCGAAAACTACTGCGCCCGCCTGCTCCAGAAGCTGGGAGCCCGCAACCGGGTCGAGGCCCTGCGCACCGCCCTCCAGAGTGGACTCCTGACCGCCGAGACGCTGGCCGACGACCTAGCGCCGCTCTACGGCCACGGGCACCGGCCGGGAGTCGCCCTGGCCGACGCCGGCCAGGGCGAGGAGTAGGAGGGCGCTCAGCCCCAGCCAGGCCCCTTTGACCACCACCAGGCCCGAGAGGCCCAGGCCGAGCAGCCCGCTCACCACCCCCAGGAGCCGCGTCCCCGGCAGGGCGTCGGCCAGCCGGAAGGCCAGCCAGACGTACCAGCCGGCCAGACTGAACGGCAGGAGCACCTCGGTCGGCACAACCAGCGGGGCCTCGCCCACCAGACCGGCCGGGAGCGTCACCCCCCCGGCCGGCCAGCGCAGGACCGGGAGATACCGCCCGAGGTCCCCCAGGCCGGCGCTGGCCAGCGCCTCGCCAAGCGGCCCGCTTACCCAGGCCAGCCCCAGGGCAAAGCAGGGCAGACTGGCCAGCTCCAGAGCCGCCTGCCGCCCCAGCGCCAGCGCTCGCTGGAGCGCCCCGGGCCGGGCCGGAGCCGGCCGGGCGGCGGCC
>CACRXC010000138.1_pt1 | contig 26742 bp, 28 predicted proteins | sample 5377091 | NCBI WGS metagenome assembly CACRXC01 (sample SAMEA6061845, study PRJEB28556) | metagenome | reverse complement strand
CATGGGCAGGCTCTCCCTCGTGGTGGGTTTTTGCCGAAAACAAGCGTAAGGGGAGGGCCTGCCTCTTGTCTACCCGCCCACCGTCTGTGGGACAGATCCCAGCTTCTCTGGGCGTGCGAGCGGTTACGACGACGGCGGGTGGTGGGGCCGGTCGGCCTCCTGGCGGGCCAGCCGCCCGCCGACGACGGCACCCAGGCCGCCCAGGAGGGCGTAGTAGGCGCTCAGGAAGGCGACGACCAGGGCGATGATGGACCGGAGGTCGGCCGGGAGAGGCAGGAGTCGGGTTCCACCGGCCAGGAAAAAGGCCCCGCCCAGCAGGGCCAGACCGATCCCCATCCCCAGGCCGACGAGCAGGCCCTCGGTGGCGGAGAGACGGTGGCGACTGCCGCTGAAGAACCCGCCGATGAGCGGCCCCAGCGGCCCGGTGCAGAAGTGAACGATGGGCGGGAGAACGAGCAGCAGGGCCAGGCCGAGCCCCAGGGCGCTGGCCCGGACCAGACGCCCGAGAGAGACGGAGTGCGCTTCTGAAGGCATCGGTGCGCTCCACTGAGACGGCTGCCCTGGGGGCCGGGCTGAGGGAGGGCCCGCCGCGCTGGCCGGAGCGGTGGTCGCCGGGTCTCAGTATACACCCGGCGCGCGCCGGCCGACCACCATAAAGCCGATGCCGGCCGGGCGGTGTTCAGGGGTCGGTCGCCCCCAGCGTGGCGATCTCGGTCCGGAGAGACCGTGGGACGCACTGGCAGAGGCGAACGACGCTGTCCAGGGCGGTGATGTTGTCCAGGGCCAGGGCGGCCAGTTCATCGGTCGTCACCGGCGGGTCGGGCAGCAGACGCTGCAGGACGGCCGCGCCCGGCCGGAGGAGCCAGAGGGGGAGATGGACCTTAAGCCGCCGCCAGCCCATGGTCTGGAGCACGAGATCGACGATCTCCTCGTAGGTGAGGTACTCCGGGCCGCCGATCTCGTAGGTCTGGCCGAAGGCCGCCGGAGCGCGCAGAGAGCGGTAGACGCACTCGGCCACATCGCCGACCCAGATGGGCTGGAAGCGGGTCCGCCCGCTGCCCGGGATGGGGGCCAGGAAGGGCACCATGCGCAGCGACTGCTTGACCCGCGAGAGGAAGCCAAACCCCGGTCCGAAGATCACCGAGGGCCGGAAGATGGTCCAGTCCAGTCCGCTGGCCCGGACCAGTTCCTCGCCCCGCCACTTGGAGAAGAGATAGCGGAAGCGCGGGTCATTGCGGGCTCCCAGGGCGCTCATGTGCACGACGCGGCGGACGCCCAGCGCCGCCGCGGCCTGCAGGACGTGGCGGGTGCCGCCGACGTTGACCCGCTCGAAGGTCCAGGGGCCGCGCTCGCGGATGATGGCCACCAGATGGACCACCGCCTCGGCGCCGGCCAGGGCCTCGTCCAGGCCGGCGCCGGTGGCCACATCGCCCTGGACGAAGCGCACGCCGGGCGGGAGGGAGACCGGGCGCTGGCCACGGGCCAGGACGGTCACGGCCTCGCCGCGCTGGTGGAGCAGGGCGACCAGGTGCTGGCCGACGAACCCGGTGCCGCCGGTGACGACGATCACAACTCACCTCCTCGTGGCCGGCCGCTTGGGCGGCGCGGCCCTTCCCCATGATACGCGATGGCGGGGGCGCCGGGGCGGACGGCGCACCTGTCAAATCTCTGTCAAGATCGGCCGGGCGGGCCCCCTGGCTCTTGACACCGGCCGGTCTGGTCGGTATAATTGCCACCGACCAACCGAATAGGGGACGGAAGCCGAATTCTCGCAAGAGAAGCGGGGGGCCCACCTTTCTGAGGCGAATCCCAGGGTTTCCTGGGTAGGGCAAGCCTTTCTGCCCGAGCCTGTCAGCTAACCTCGTAGGCTTCGAAAGGCCACAGCCGGCGCGGGCCGGGGTGGCCTTTTTCTTTGCCCCGGTCGGCCGTCCTCACGCACCGCCAAAACAATGTGTACGGGAGGTTAAGCGATGTCGGAGCGCAAGGGTGAACTGACGGTCCGCGAGGCGGGCTTGCTGGGTGGCCGCAAGGTGGTCGAGAAGTACGGCCACGAGCATTTCACCCAGATCGGCAAGAAAGGTGGGCGGTCGGTGGCCCAGAAGTACGGCCGCGAGTTCTTTATGGCCATCGGCCGCATGGGGGGCTCGACCACCCGCGATAACCACGGCACCGAGTTCCTGACCGCCATCGGCCGCAAGGGCGGCGAGGCGGTCAAGGCCAAGTACGGGCCGGAGTACTACTCGGCCATCGGCCGCAAGGGCGGCGCGGCCAAGGGCAAGCGGAAGGCGCAGGCCAGCGAGCCCGTGGCGGCCGCGGCGCAGTAACGGCACTCCCCCTCTCTCTATCTCGGCACGGCGGCCGACCGCGCTCGGTCTCGCACGGTCGGCCGTCTCATTTGCTACAATACCCCCGGCTGACCCTCGTCTCGGGAGCGCGACAGTGAACGATCCCCTGCTGACGCTGCCCACCTACCAGTACGAGGTCCAGGTGACGGTCGAGCCCCAGGGCACCTGCACCGCCTGCCGCCAGCCCAGCGCCCCCATCGCCCGGCTGGACGCCCGCCGCCGCACGGCCGGGAGCGGCTGGGAGGTCTCCCACCGCCTCTGGCTCTGCCCGGCCTGCGCCCGCCGGGTGGCCACCGCCCTGAGCGTCTGCTAGCGCTCGCCGGCCGGCTGGCTGGGGGTGGGCAGCTCGACCCGGATGTGCAGGACGCGCAGCGCCTCCTCCGGCACCGGCGCCGGCGCCCCGGTCAGCGGCTCGGTGCCGCTCTGGGTCTTGGGGAAGGCGATGACCTCGCGGATGGTCGGGGCGTCGGCCAGGAGCATCACCAGCCGGTCGAGGCCGATGGCGATCCCCCCGTGAGGAGGCGTGCCGTACTCGAAGGCCTCGAGCAGGTGGCCGAACAGGTCCTCGGCCTCGGCGTCGCTCAGCCCGATGACCCGGAAGACGCGGGCCTGGAGGTCCCGCTGGTGGATCCGGATGCTGCCTCCGCCCAGTTCGTAGCCGTTGCAGACGATGTCGTACTGCTTGGCCCGGACCGCCCCGGGGTTGGTCTCCAGGAAGGGCAGATCCTCGTCGTAGAGGGCGGTGAACTGATGGTGCTTGGCCTGCCAGCGGCCGGCCTCGGCGTTCCATTCAAAGGCCGGCGTCTCGACGATCCAGGCGAAGGCTAAAACGCTGGGGTCGCAGAGGTTGAGCCGCCGGCCCACCTCCAGCCGGAGCTCGCCCAGGACGGTGCTGGCCGTCTCCGCCTGGTCGGCCACCAGGAGCAGGAGATCGCCGGTCTCGGCCGCCAGCCGCCGGGCCATGCGGGCCATGACCTCCTCCCCCAGGTAGCGGGCCACCGGCGAGCGGAAGCCCTCGGCGGTCAGGGCGATGGTCACCAGCCCACGGGCCCCGTACTGCCGGGCCAGGGCGGTCAGCTCCTCGATCTGCCCACGGCTGTAGCCGGCCGCCCCCGGGAAGCGCAGCCCTTTGACCACCCCGCCGGCCGCCAGCACGTCCTGGAAGACCTTGAAGCCGGTCTCGCGGGCCAGGTCGCTCAGGTCCTCGAGGAGGAGACCGAAGCGCAGATCGGGCTTGTCGGTGCCGTAGCGGGCCAGAGCGTCGGCGTAGCGCAGGCGGGGGAAGGGCACCTGGGCCAGCCGTTTGCTGCTGACCGCCTGGACCAGGTCGATGAAGAACTGCTCGATGGTCTGCAGCACCTCCTCCTGGTCCACAAACGACATCTCGACATCGATCTGGGTGAACTCGGGCTGGCGGTCGGCCCGCAGGTCCTCATCGCGGAAGCAGCGGGCGATCTGGACGTAGCGCTCGATCCCGGCGACCATCAGCAGCTGCTTGTACTGCTGGGGCGACTGGGGCAGGGCGTAGAAGTGGCCGGGGTGGAGCCGGCTGGGCACCAGGAACTCGCGGGCGCCGCCCGGCGTCTCGCGGGTGAGGATCGGCGTCTCGACCTCCAGGAAGCCCCGGGCGTCGAACCAGTCGCGGGTGAACTTGGTGACCCGGTGGCGCAGGATGAGGTTGTCGCGCATGCGGGCCCGCCGCAGGTCCAGATAGCGGTACTTGAGGCGGAGCAGTTCGTCCACCGCCTCGCCGTCGTCGATCTCAAAGGGCGGCGTCTTGGCCGGGTTTAAGATCTCGGCCTCCTGAACGGCCACCTCGATGTCGCCGGTCGGCAGGTTGGGGTTCTGGGTGCCCTCGGGCCGGGCCACCACCTGACCGGTCACCGCCAGGACGTACTCGCGCCGGACCTGGTCGGCCACGGCGTGGGCGGCCGCCGAGACCATGGGGTTGAAGACACACTGGGTGATGCCGAAGCGGTCGCGCAGGTCGATGAAGACGAGTCCGCCGTGGGCCCGGCGGCGGTGGACCCAGCCCATCAGCGTCACGATCTTGCCGACATCGCTCAGGCGCAGTTCACCACAGGTATGGGTCTTGCGGCGCACACCAGCCTCCCCACCAGCGTTTCTGATTGATTGTAGCATACGGGGCGGGGGATGGGCCGGGAAAGGCCCCGCCGTGGGACCGCCCCCAGCGCAGGGCCCGGGAGGCGGCCGAGACCGTCCAGTGGTGACCTGGTGCAGAAAGTCCCGGCGAAGGTTCCGAATCCGCCGGTGGAGTCGGGCCGGGCGCAGGGCTGCTTTGGCGTGGTTTTGGACCCTCTCTTCTTGCGGGCCAGCTGCCACGACCGGCGGGGCCACGGGGCGCGGCGAGCGATCCCGAGCGTCGCTCTCCGCAGCCTGGGAGTGGTATGCACCGTGCCGACGGTGGGACGTCTCTTCCAGCTGGCCCCGCTGACCGCCCCGGCGTGGGCGCTGGCTCTCCTCGTGGCCGTCGGCGCCGCGTTCTGGGAGGAGCCGCTGAAGGCGTGGCGGACGCGGTCGGCCGCCAGGCGCGCGGCCTAGGGACCGGCGCCGGCCAGAGGGGCACTCTGACCGTTCAGGCGGCGCCCAACGCCTGGCGGACGGCCGCGAGGAGCAGGGTCTCTTCCTCGGGCAGAACGGTGCGGGCGTCCAGGAGCAGGCGGTCGCGCTCGATCCGGCCGACGACCGGGGGATCGGCCTGGCGCAGCCGGGCGGCCAGGGTCTGGGCGGCGCCGTCGGTGGGCGTCAGGGCCAGGGCCCAGCTGGGGAGGGTCTCGCCGGGGAGCGAGCCCCCGCCGACGGTGGCCTGGGTGGGGACGACCGTGGCCCGCAGACCGTGGGCGGCCAGGTGGGCCACCCACGCCTCGACCCGGCGCCGCAGGGCCTCGGCCGGCGTGGCGATCATCCGCCAGACCGGGATGGCCTGGACCGCCTCGCCGGCCTGGTAGTGACGGAGGGTGGCCTCCAGGCCGGCCAGACTGACCTTGTCGATCCGCACCGCCCGGGCCAGGGGATGGCGCTTCAGCCGCTCGATGAGGTCGCGCCGGCCGACGATGATCCCGGCCTGGGGGCCGCCCAGGAGTTTATCGCCGCTGAAGCAGACGAGATCCGCTCCGGCCTGGAGGCTCTCCTGGACCATCGGCTCGTGGGCCAGGCCGTAGGCGGCGGTGTCCAGGAGAGCGCCGCTGCCCAGATCGTCGAGGAGCGAGAGACCGTGGCGGTGGGCCAGGGCGGCCAGATCGGCCAGCGACGGGCTGTGGGTGAAGCCGACGATCCGGAAATTGCTGGCGTGGACCCGCAGGATGAGGGCAGTCTCAGGGGTGAGGGCGGCCTCGTAATCGCTCAGATAGGTCCGGTTGGTGGTGCCGACCTCGACCAGGCGGGCCCCGCTCTGGCGCAGCACGTCGGGGATGCGGAAGCCGCCGCCGATCTCGACCAGCTGCCCACGGGCGATGATGACCTCGCGCCCCGGCGCCAGGGCCGTGAGGGCCAGCAGCACTGCGGCCGCGTTGTTGTTGACGGCGATCCCGGCCTCGGCCCCGGTCACCGCCTGGAGCAGCCGCTCCAGATGGCTGTGGCGGGAGCCGCGCTCGCCGGTCGCCAGGTCGAACTCCAGGGTGCTGTAGCCCCGGCTGACCCGCTCCATGGCAGCGATGGCGGCGGCCGAGAGCGGGGCCCGTCCCAGATTGGTGTGGATGATGACGCCGGTGGCGTTGATAACCGGCCGCAGGCTGGGCCGGGTGGCCGCGGTCAGGTGGGCGGCCGCCCGCTCCAGGATCGCCGCGAGCGAGGGGGCGGCGCCCGTCCGAACGGTCGCCTCGCGGGCCTCGTCCACCGCCTGGCGCAGGGCGGCCACCACCGTCGGCCGCCCGTGGCGCTCCAGCCAGGCGCGGACGGTCGGCTCCTGGAGCAGACGGTCGATGGCGGGCAGCTGGCGTCGGGCCTCGGCGGTCATCGTGGTAGCATGGCTACCAGATTCGCCGGGATTTGGCAAGGGTGTCCGGAGCGGGCGGTCATTCCCGGTCCGGAAAGGCGAGCGCCTCGCGGAGCACCGCCCGCTGCAGACGGTGGAACGTTCGGGCCACCGTCTCGGGGGTGTACGGCTGGCGTCTCTCCAGCCACCACTGGACCAACGCGCTCTGCGCCCCCGCCAGGGCGACCGCCAGCACCTCGAGCGGGAGAGCGCTGTCGGCGCCGGCGAGGGCGGCGCGCAGGCTCGCGGCGATCCGCTGGGCGAGCTGGTCGCGGAGCCGGCGCAGGAGCAGCGGGCTGTCTTTGGCGCGGCCCTGGAAGAGCGGGGACAGGAGGGTGCGCACCTCTTCGAGATGCCGGTAGGCCGCCATCATCCCCGCGGGGGCGTCCGGCGCGAACAGCGTCTCCGGGGAGAGGGCAGAGAACCGGCCGACCATGGCCTCGTGGCAGTGGACGAAAAGATCGTCCTTGCCGCGATAGTGCTGGTAGAACGTGGTGCGGCCGACGTCGGCGCGGTCAACGATGTCCTGGACGGTGATCGCGTCGTAGCCCCGTTCGCGGAGCAGCGCGATCAGCGCCCGCTGCAGCCGGGCCTGGGTCCGCTGTGCTCGCCGATCGGTTCTGGCCATCGATCACCCTCGTCATCCAGGCCGCCGCGTCTGCGGCATGCCGCAGACGGCCGCCCGGTCCTGAACCGTTCTCTGGCCGTGTTCACGAGCGCACAGAGCGCGCGCCCTGAACGTTGACCCCGGCACCGCGGCCCGGTAGCCTGGGCCACGGAGATTGTCCCGGAGGTGCGCGTCCATGGCGCCAGCGTCTGACGGCCTCGACCGCGCGCCGGCCGGCACGCCCCGCTGGGTGAAGGCGCTCGGGGGCGTCGTCCTGGTCGTGGTCCTGCTGATCGCTCTTCTGCATCTCACCGGTCTGGAGTCGGGAGTCCACGCGCCGTGAGGCTTCTCTCGCCTTCTCTCCGCCGGCTCGCGCTCACCGTCCACATCGTCGTCGCGGTCGGCTGGCTCGGGGCGGTGGTCGCCTTTCTGGCCCTGGCCGTCACCGGGCTGGTCGGTTCGGCGGCCCAGACGGTGCGGGCCGCCTACCTGGCCGCGTCGGTCATCACCGGGGCGGTCATCGTCCCGGTGAGTCTGGCCGCGCTGCTCAGCGGGCTGGTCATGGCCCTGGGCACCCCGTGGGGGCTGGTGCGGCACTACTGGGTCCTGGTGAAGTTTCTGCTCACGGTCGTGGCCGTCGCTCGCCTGTTGCTCCACACCCAGCCGATAGGGCTGGTGGCCACGGTGGCGGCTGAGCGGCCGCTGGCCCCCGCCGAGCGCCAGCGGGTGCGGATCCGGATCGCGGCCGACGCCGGCGCAGCCGTGGTGCTCCTGCTGACGACCACCACCCTCTCGGTGGACAGGCCGCGAGGGCTGACCCCGTTCGGGCAGCGGGCGCGCCGCCGGCGGGTATCGGCCTCCTGACGGCGCCGCGCGCTCAGCCGCAGCCGCTCTCACGGAAGGCGGCCACCGTCGCGGCCAGGCCGGTCTCCAGGTCCACCATCGGCTGCCAGCCCAGGTGGTGCCGGGCCCGCTCGATGGCGACGTAGGTCCGGTAGACATCGCCGGGGCGGGGTGGACCGTAGACCGGCGGCTCGCGGAAGCCGGTCAGCCGGCTGAGATGCTGGTAGAGGGCGTTGACGGTGGTGGGGCGGCCGCTGCCGATGTTGAGCACCTGGCCGTCGGCGGCCGTCAGGGCCAGCAGATTGGCCCGGGCCACGTCGGTGACGTAGACGAAATCGCGCTGCTGCTCGCCGTCGCCGAAGATGGTCGGCCGCTGGCCCCGCAGCATCTGGCAGGTGAAGATGGCCACCACCCCGGCCTCACCGTAGGGGTCCTGGCGGGGACCGTAGACGTTGGCGTAGCGCAGGACGGTGTAGGCCAGGCCATAAAGGTCGCGGTAGAGGCGCAGGTAGAGTTCGACGATGTACTTGCTGACGCCGTAGGGGCTGAGCGGGGCGATGGGGTGGTCCTCGTCGCAGGGGAGGTAGCGCGGCTCACCGTAGACCGCCCCCCCGCTGGAGGCGTAGACGATCTTGCGCACGCCGGCCTGGCGGGCGGCCTCGAGCAGGCGCAGCGAGCCCAGGACGTTGATCTCGGCGTCCAGGAGGGGCTGTTTGACCGAGACGCTGACGCTGGCCTGGGCGGCCTGGTGGCAGATGCACTCCGGCCGCTCGGCCCGGATCAGGTCGCCGAGGTCCGGACTGCGCAGATCGAGGGGGTGGAGCGGGACGTCGGGCCGCAGGTTCTGCCGCCGGCCGGTGCTCAGGTTGTCGACCACGACCACCTGGTGGCCGGCGGCGCAGAGCGCGTCGACGATGTGGGAGCCGATGAAGCCGGCCCCGCCGGTGACCAGCACTTTCACCTGTCCATCTCCCGGTGGGGGGATCAGAGGTTGTAGTGGGCGTTGATCTCGGCCTGGTAGGCCTCGACCCGACCGCTCAGCACGTCCTCGACCCGCACCGGCCGGCCAGCCAGGGCCGACTCGACGATGGCGTAGCTGGTGGCCAGGTCGCGGGTGCCCTCGACGCCGCTGGTCTCCGGGTCGCGGCCCTCCTCGATCCCGCGCAGGAAGTCGAGGAAGCCCAGGGCGAAGGCGTCCCTGAGGCCCAGGGGGAAGAAGCGCTCTTTGACCGTGGCCGGAGCCTCGCTCTCGAAGAGGGCGCGGGCGCTCAGCACCTCGCCGTTGTCCAGGACCAGACGGTCGCCTTTCAGGCAGCCCTTCGTGCCGTAGAGGACCATGCCCTCGGCCAGGCGGGTGGGCTCGCCGTGGCCGGCCCAGGTGAACGACATCTGGCCCAGCGCGCCGGTGGTGAAGCGGAAGGTGGCGAAGAAGGCGTCGTCGACATCCGGGCGGACGCGGGCGATGATGTTGCCCTGGGCGTCGAAGGTGTAGCGCTCGGGCTCGAAGATGGCCGTCATGGCGCTCACCTCCTCCACCTCACTGACCAGGTAGCGCAGGCGGTGGAAGAGGTGGACGCCGATGTCGAGCGAGGCGCCGGCCCCGGCCTGCAGTTTCCGGTGCCGCCAGGGGGTCTGAGCCACGATCTTGTTGGGCGACCACTCCGTGCCGATGGAGGGGAACATGGCCATCTGGATCTCGCCCAGGTAGCCGGCGTCGATCAGCCAGCGGGCGATGCGGGTGGACTCGGCGTAGCGCACGTTCTCGACGACCCCCAGGCGCAGGTTGCGGGCGCGGGCGGCCTCGACCATGCGCTGGGCGGCCCGGACGGTGATGGCGAACGGCTTCTGGACCAGGCAGTGCTTGCCGGCCGCCAGACACTGCAGGGCGATGGTGTGGTGGACGGCCACGCTGGCCGGGATGTCCACCGCGTCCACGTCGCCCTTCTCCAGCATCTCCTCGACCGAGTCGAAGACCCGGGCCTCGACATCGTCCTGGAAGTCGCTGACGTAGATGTGGGGGGCGCTCAGCGGGTCGTCCGGGTTCTGGCTGACCGGCGGGCGCGGCGGTGGTCCTTCCCCGCGCTTGCGGAACATCTCGGCGTCGGCCCGGTTGCGGGAGACCAGGGCGGTGATGCGGAAGGTGTCGATGCCTTTCTCGCGCAGGAGCCGGTAGCCGCGGAGATGGGCGGGCAGGATGCGCCCGCAGCCGACGATGCCGATGTTGATGCGCTTCGGCATGCTCCTCTCCTCGTCCTCGCAGTCGGGTGGCCCGATCTTCGCACGGCAGGGGCAGGAACGTCAATGCCCCATCCCGACGGCTGGTGGAACCGGGCGTGAGGATCCGGTCTCCCGGCATCTGGAACCGGGGCGGTCACGGCCCCGGCGCGGGCGAGGGAGGCCGGGCCAGACTTCCGCGCGAGGGGCCGTGGTGGTACACTTCTTCTACGCGGAAAGAGATAATGACGCCCGTCGAGATTCGGCGAACACGCCCAAAGGCGTCTGGAGGAGACAACTCCTCTCGAAGGATAGTGGCGAAACGGCAGGGGAGAGACGATGGGATGGCGTGAGCGCATCGCGATTGATCCTCATATTCTGGCCGGGAAACCAGTGATCAAAGGGTCACGGCTGGCGGTGGAATTCATTCTTGCGCTGCTTGCCCAGGGATGGTCTGAAGAGGAGATTCTGCGCAACTACCCTGGTCTGACCCGTGAGGACATTCTGGCCTGCCGGCAAGCCGGTGGTACAATAGGGGCGGGCACGGCCCCTGCCGGAGAGCCGCTGCCACCGCTGAGGAGAGAACACGATGGCGCGCAAGGAACGGGTCGAACTGCACGTCAAGGGGATGCACTGCACCGGCTGCGAGACGGCCATCGAGCAGGCCCTGAAACGGCTGCCAGGTGTCGAGCAGGTTGAGGCCGACCACCGGGCCGAAAAGGTGGTGGCGATGGTGGACCTGGATCAGACCCCGCTGGAGGCCCTGCGCGAGCGGATCGACCTGCTCGGTTATGAAGTGGTCGGCTAGGCGAACGGCCCTGGTCCTGGGCCTGGCCGGGCTGGGGGCGCTCGGCCTCTGGCGGACGCGGGAGCGCCTCGCGGCCGCCCTCCTCGATTGGGGGATGGCGCCCCTGGACCGCCTGGGGCTGGCCCGGCTGCGGGCCCGGACAGTCGGCCCGGCGGCCGGCCGGGTGCTGGAGATCGGCGTCGGCACCGGCCGCAACTTCGGCCTCTACCAGAAGGCCCGGCTCGTCGTGGCCCTCGACCCCGACCTGACGCTGCTCGCCCAGGCCGCCCGACAGGCCCGCCGGGAGCGGCGTCCGGTGTACCTGGTGGCCGGGCGGGCCGAGGCGCTCCCTTTCCGGTCGGCCGCCTTCGACACCGTGGTGGCCACCCTGGTCTTCTGCACAGTGGGCGATCCGGCACAGGGGCTGGCTGAGGTCCGGCGGGTGCTGGCGCCGGGGGGTGAACTGCGCCTGATGGAGCACGTGCGGGCCCCCTGGCCCTGGCTGGCCGCGCTCCAGGAGCGGCTGACGCCCCTCTGGCAGCGGCTGGCCGGGGGCTGTCACCTCGACCGCGAGACGGCGACGCTGGTCCGGGCGGCCGGGTTCACCCTCGAGGCGGTCCGGCCGCATCTCGGGGGCCTGCTCCTGGAGATCGTCGCCCGGCCGGCCTGAGACCGCCGGTCAGGTCTCCGACCCGGCCGCCGGGCGCGGGGCCAGGGCGGCGAGGTAGAGGACGACCGTGGTCGCCTCGTCGCCAGGCCGGACGGTGAGGAAGCCCGAGTAGCGCCCCCACCGGAGGACCAGCGTCCCCCCGCTGGTCGCCTGACGGCCCGGACGGACCGCCCAGCCCGCGCGGGGCAATGCCTCCCGGTAGAAGGCCAGAACGGCCGGGGCCCCGGCGGCCGCCCGGTGGCGGACGGTCAGGGCCAGGGCGCTGGTCGATCCCGGCGGGCGACGCTGCTGCCGCTCGACCTCGACCGCTCCCGGAAAGACCGGGAACCCCTCCAGCGCCGCGCTCAGCGAGGCCGGGGGCCGAACGGCCGCCCGCACGTGCTCGGCCCGGGCCCGCACCCGCTGCCAGGCGGCGGTCAGCAGCGCCCGCCGCCCGATCCCACCGGTCATCGTCCGCGCTCCCCCACCAGCGCGCCGGCGGCCGTCTGTTCCGGCGCCACACCGGCGCGCGGGAGGCGCGTCGCCAGCCAGCCGCCGAGAAGACCACTCAGCAGCGCCAGGAGCGTGGCCAGCGGCAGGGCGCTCTGGATCGCCGGCCAGGGCCAGGCGAGACCCCGGACCTGGAAATCGAGGGCGTCGGTCGGGACAAAGACGCCCAGGAAAAGAAGAGCGCCCACCGGCCCACTCCAGCGGCGGGGGAGGACGGCCACGGCCAGGTCGAGAGCCAGAGCGGCCGGCAGGAGAAACGGCAGCGGGGGGAAGGGGCGGAAGCCACCCAGGGTCAGAAGACCGCTCAGCGCGGCCCGCAGGAGCATGGCCAGCCCGGTGCTCAGCGTCGCCGCGCCGGGGCCCCCAGCCCGGGCGATGAGGACCAGCACCGCCGGGACCAGGAGCGCCAGCAGCTCCAGGTAGAGCGCCGGGTCCTTGCGGGTGCCGTTGTAGCGCTCCAGCTCGCCCAGGACACCGACCGCCACCGTCACCGCCAGACCCCCGAGGATCGGCGCCAGTCCCTCCTGCCACCAGGGCCGGGGCGCCCGGTAGAGCAGAGCCAGGGCCGGCAGGCCCATCCCGGCGATCAGCATCAGGTGCGGCGGGCTCCAGAGGGTCGGGTCCAGCCCGAAGAGCCGGTGCCAGAGCTCGTCGAACGGCGCCGCCAGCCCCTGGAGGATCGGTCCCAGAGCCAGCCAGCGCAGCCAGGCCGGCGCCGCCGTGCTCTCCCAGACCGCGGCCAGGACAGTCACCGCCAGAAGCCCCGTCCCGCTATACAGCAGCAGATGCGGCGGGCTCCAGAACGTCTCCCGGCCCAGGGCGTTGTGCCAGGCCACATCCCAGTAGCCGCCCGCGATCTGCAGGAACACGGCCAGGGCGCCGACCCCGGCCAGCGGCGCACGGTGCAGCGAGAGGGGGGAGGCAAGAGGCCAGCTGGCGCGCATGCTCTCCCTCCAATCCGTCCGCTCTCACTCTACCGCGCCCGGCCCGGGGCGTCAAGCCCCGCCCCGCGACCGGGAGACCGGATCAATGCGGGCGCCTCAGCGCCCGAAGACTCCTCCCGCCTTCGACGGATCAACTCAGCCGGCGCGAAAGCCGCCCGTCCCCTCCTGGCCTGGCGGCCGAGACGCGCGATAGCCTCCAGCGTATCCCGCAAGACGCGCCCCTCAGAGAGGGACCGCCTCCCGGAGCACGCGTGCGCGAAAGCCTGGTCGGAGGCCACGCTCGCCGACCACGTCCACCCCGCCCGCCGTGCGCGCCACCGGCGGCGCGATCCTGCAGGCTGCGGTCGGGCTCAATACTCACGCCCAGGCCCGGATCGGTCGAGCACCGGGAGTGGGCGTGGCGGTCGCACCGGGCGCGGGGCGAGGGATCGGCGGCGAACGCGCCCGCCGCGCGGACAGGTCGCCGTCGGATCAGCCGGCCGCTGGCAGGGTGAAGTGGAACGTGGTGGTCTGGCCCGGCGTGCTCTCGGCCCAGATGGTGCCGCCGTGGGCCTCGACCAGCCGCCGGGCGATGTACAGCCCCAGGCCCAGGCCCTGCCGGCCACTCTGCCAGGCCTGCCCACCACGCCAGAACCGCTGGAAGAGGTGGGGCAGTTCCTCCGGCGGGATGCCCGGCCCCCAGTTGGTCACCGCCACCACCGCGCCGTCCGCGCGCCCGGTCAGGGTGACGGTAATGGGCTGGTCGGGGGCGCCGTACTTGGCGGCGTTGGTCACCAGGTTGCTCAGGATCTGCTCCAGCCGTTGCAGATCGACCCGGACCGCCGGCAGAGGCCCCTCGGCCTGCAGCCGCAGCGGCTGGCTGACGGTGATGGCCAGACGGTCGAGGATGGTCCGGACCACGCCCGCCAGATCGTCGACGACCACCGGCTCCAGGGCCAACTGGCCGGTCTCGATCCGGGCCAGGCTCTGCAGATCGCCGACCATGCGCCGCAGCTGCTGGGCGGCCCGGGCGATGTAGCCGAGGCGGGTCTGGGCGCCCTCCAGGTCGCGCTGCAGGCTGGCGGCGAAGCCGACAATAACCTGGAGAGGGTTGCGCATCTCGTGGGTGATGACCGCCATCCATTCATCGCGCAGCCGCTCCAGTTCCCGCTCGGCGGTCAGGTCCACCCAGGCCAGGACCGTCCCCTGGAGGTGGCCGCCGACGGTGAGCGGCGCGGCGATCACCCGGACCGGGCGCGCCGGAGACCCCGGCGGAACCAGAAGATACTCGCCGGTGACCACGTCGGCCCCGGCCTGACAGCGGATCCAGGGCCACTCGGCCGGCGCCAGGGGAGCGCCATCGGCCTGTCGCAGGGCGTCCGGCGCCGGCGGCCAGGGGGCTCCCGCCCGCAGCGGCTGCCCGAGGAACGCCTCCAGCACCGGGTTGGCCTGCTGGACCCGCCCCTCGGAGTCCAGGACCAGCAGCCCGACCGGCACCGCCCGCCAGACCGCCTCCGCCATGGCCCGGGCCCGCGCCTCGGCGGCGTAGGCCTGGGCGTTGGCGACGGCGATGGCGCAGAAGGAGGCCAGGAACTCCAGATCCAGCCGGTTCTCGCTCAAGACCACCGGCGAGGCGGCGATCACCAGCAGAACGCCGACCAGCCGCTCGCTCACCACCAGCGGGAGGGCCAGCGCGGCCTGACCGCCGACCGCCGCCGCCAGCCGCTCGCTGGCGGCCGCGTCCGGGGCGACCGTGCTGAGGTCGCCGACAAACTGGGCCTGGCGGGTGCGGGCGGCCCGCGCGCTCAGGCAGGGAGCGTCGTAGGGGACCACCGCCACCCCGGCCCGGACCTCGGGAGGGATCTCCATCGCCAGCCGGCAGCGCAGCTGGCGTGTCGCGTCGTCGGCCAGGAAGACCAGGAGGGCCCGGGCGCCCAGGAGATCGCGGGCCAGACCGGCCAGCCGGATCAGGACCGCGTCCAGGTCGAGCGTCTGAACCATGGCCAGGGCCGCCCGGGCCAGCATCACCCGCCGGGGGTGGCTGCTGACCGAGTGGGTGATATCGCGGACGCTGATGAGGAAGCGCTGGCCGTCAGGCAGAGGCCGGCCCTGGACGTGCAGCAGCCGCTCCTCGCCCGCCGGCGTGGTGACCACCACCGTCTGGGGAACGCCGGCGAAGATCGTCTCGTGCACAACCGCGGTGAAGGACGCCAGCGAACGGCCGTCCAGGTCGCGGACGGCCCAGCGCCGGGCCTCCTCCGCGAGCCGGCCGCCGATGGGGGCTCCCATCTGCCGGGCGACGGTGTTGGCCCAGAGGATCTGCCCGGTCCGGTCGACCAGCAGCACCGCCTCCGGCAGGTGCTCGGCCAGGTCGGTGGACAGGGCAGACGGATCCGGGTGGACAATAGCCCCCACGTCCACCGGCGAGGGGCGGCCGCGCGGGCTCTCCAGAGTTGTCTGACCGACCGGCGGCAGACTCCCCGTCCGCTGTCGCGCCATGTTCCTCCTCCCTTCCTTATCGCTCTCATGCCTGCCCGCCCAGAGTCCGCGCGGGCACGCTCCGCTCGCAGCCGGGGCCCGGGCCCCGGCCAGGCTGCCTCACGACAGCGGCCCCGAGAGACCCGTCTGGCCGGCTGACGCCCCGGGCGACACCAGTCGCTGTAACAAAACTGTAACGGTCGTCCTCCCTCTCCCTCGCTAGAGTATAGTTTCTAAGTACTTCCTCTTGACTACTGTGGGATGTACTTACCATACCTGAGTACTTCAGGCTATGTCAAGCGGCCTGGCGGATGGTCGGACCGGCCGTCTGACAGGGCGGACCCCTCCCAGGTATTATGTTCCGCGCGGTGTGCGACAGGGCGACCAGGAGCGGGCGTGGCCTGTGGGGCGAGGCCCTGGGAGAAGGCAGGGGGCGCCTCGGCGACGGTCCTCGTCCGGCCAGGCTGCACCCAGCGGGGGCACGCTCGCGCGGCCTCGCCTCAACCCATCGCGAGCGCCGGGGCCTGATGCAGGGTTCAGGCTAATGAGGGGGATGGATTCTGTCAAGTCGTACTGGCCCCTGTGGGCCTGGGTGATCGGTCCTGCTCCTTCGGCTGGTCTCCGCCCGGCTGGGGCAGTGGCGCCGCCCCCGGGCCGGTTGCGTATAATTTGATGAGATGCCGGCGAATCTTCCCCCCCAGTACTACGAGGCGGAGAAAGAGTACCGCGCGGCCCGCACGCCCCAGGCCAAGATCGAGGCCCTGGAGCGGATGCTGGCCATTATGCCCCATCATAAGGGCACCGACCACCTGCGGGCCGAGCTGCGGGCCAAGATCGCCAAACTCCAGCAGGAGATCGAGCGGCAGCGCACGGCCGGCGGGGGCCGGACCCCGTTCTACACCGTCCGGAAGGAGGGCGCCGGCCAGGTGGTCCTGGCCGGCCTGCCCAACGCCGGCAAGTCGGCCCTGGTCCAGGCCCTGACCGGGGCGCCGCTGCGGGTCGCCGACTACCCCTACACCACCCAGGTGCCCCAGCCGGCGATGATGCCCTTCGAGGACCTGCAGGTCCAGATCGTGGACACGCCGCCGGTCACCCCCGGCGAGACGCCCGGCTGGCTGCGGGCCCTCTTCCGCCAGGCCGATCTGCTGCTGCTGATCGTGGACCTGGGGGCCGACCCCTTCACCGAGGCCCAGACGCTGTGGGACGAGCTCCAGAGTATGCGGATCCGACCGCACCCGCCGGGAACGGCGCCGACCGGGGACGATCCGGCCCTGCCGAAGAAGGCCCTCCTGGTGGGCACCAAGCGCGACCTCCCCGCGGCCGAGGAGAACGCCTCGCTCCTGGCCCTGGAGTGGGATGCGCGTCTGCCGGTCCTGGCCGTCTCGGCCCTGACGGGGGAGGGTCTGGGCGACCTGCGCCGGCGCCTGGTCAGCGCCCTGGAGGTCATCCGGGTCTACGCCAAGCCGCCGGGCCGGCCGCCCGACCTGGAGCGACCGTTCGTCCTGCCGCGCGGGGCCACGGTGGAGGACCTGGCCGCCGCCATCCACCACGATCTCAAAGAGCGGCTCCGCTACGCCGTCCTCTGGCTGCCCAACCGGCCGGCCCAGCGCGTCGGCCGCCAGTACGTTCTTCAGGACCGCGACATCGTCGAGCTCCACGCCGGCTGAGTCTCACCCGGACGCAGGGCCGCCGGCCGAATGCCGGGGGCCCCGCGTCAGGAGGTCAGACCGAGTCGCTCGGCCACAAAACGAACGACCTCGGCCGCCAGGGCGACGGCCTCGCGGGCGGCCGGCTCGGTGTACACCCGCGCCGGAATGCTGTCCGGGAGGGTGTTGGGGTAGCGGGTTGGAACGTCGTAGCCATCCAGAATGGCCCAGCGGGCCCGCCGGGCCGCGAAGTCCGGGTCAGAGGCAGCCGCCGCCTGGCAGAGCCGTTCGACCGAGTGGCCCAGCACGACCTCCTCCCCCTGGGCATACAGGTAGCCTTTCAGGGCTTTCTCGGCCACCTGCTGGGCGAGAAAACAGGCGAGGTGGTAGCCTCCCAGCCGGGCCAGCTCGTTCGCCCAGTGCAGATCCTCTCGGGCCTGGTCCAGCCACCGGCGGCCCTCGTCACGCGGGCTTCTTCTCATACAGGAGAACCCCCTCCCGCAGGATCCTTCGGAAAAACGGACGGTCCTTCAGCTGGTCGAACTCCTCGGGGGTGTAGCACAGAATGTCGGCGTCGACGGTCAGATCCAGCATCTGGTAGAGACGCGTGGTTCGCTCGAGAAACCCGAGGTCGGTGCGCATCACCACCAGGATGTCGAGGTCGGTGAAAAGATCCCGCCGGCCCTGGGCATAGGATCCGAACAGCACGATCCGTTCGACCGCGGGCATGGCCGAAAGGGTCTCGACGATCCGGGTGAGGGATTCTGCCAGGTGGGCCGCGTAGGCGGCCCGTTTCTCCGCGAGGTTCGTGCGCATTGCCTCTCCATATCTACCATGATGTCGAGAACGGCCTCAGCCGGGGAACGGCGGTCGGGAGGAGGGGGAGAACGAGGGACGGCGCCAGCCGGGGCCGTCGTCGGCCGCGGCCATCAGCCGGAAGAAGAAGATGGTCAGCGCCCCCAGGACCACCAGCTTGGCCGCCACCACGATGAGGATGCCGCCCAGCTGCTGGTCGGCCAGGGGGCTCAGCCCCCAGGCCGGGGCGGTGGTCAGGTGGGCGCGGATGAGCGGCGTCGGGGCGAAGACGAAGAAGAACCCCGAGAGGCCGGTCACCAGTCCGGCGACGAAGAGGTAGCCCAGACGCAGCTCCGGCGAGAAGCGCCCCCGGCCCAGACCGGCGCCCAGGGCCGGCCACCAGAAGAGGAGCCCGCTCAGGAAAAGCGCCCCGTGCGCCAGAGCGTGCAGGGCGGGGGCCTCGGGCAGCCGGTCGTAGGCGGCCGGCTCGTGCAGGTAGAAGAGCAGCCCGTTGAGGCCCAGCACCCCCACCAGCGGCGAGCCCACGAGCGCCCGGACCGGCGGGGGCAGAGGCACCGCCCGGAGGAGGAGACGGGCCACCGGCCGGGGCGCCCCGCGGACCAGGATGGCGGCCGGCCGGCCCAGCAGCAGCAGGAGCGGCCCCACCATCCCCAGCAGCAGATGCTGGGCCACGTGCAGGCTGAAGAGGTGCTCGGCGGCGACGGCCAGCGGCGGGGAGAGGGTCAGCCCCAGGACCAGGAGGCCGGTGAGAAAGGCCAGGGCCGGCCCGGGCCGGCGCCGGCGGTGCCGGCCCCAGAGAACCAGGTAGAGCCCGCCCAGGTCGGCCAGGACCAGCCACCCCGGCAGGCTCTCGAGCCAGGCCAGCAGGCTCCCCATCGCCACCTCTCGCGCGCTAGGCGGCGCCGACCGGCGCCAGGCCGTAGAGCGAGCCGAACTTCTCGTTCAGATACCGGACCAGGTAGACCGGGGTGGGCGCCTCGCCGGTCGCCCGCTGGATCAGGTCGACCGGCCAGTAGAGTCGGCCGTAGCGGTGGATGTGCTCGCGCAGCCAGCCCAGGACCAGGCCGAACTCGCCGGCCGCCAGCCGGCTGTCCAGATCGGGGTAGGTCCGGCGGAGGGCGGTCCAGAGCTGGGCGGCGTAGATGTTCCCCAGGGTGTAGGTGGGGAAGTAGCCGAAGAGCCCCAGCGCCCAGTGAATGTCCTGGAGGACGCCGTCGCGGTCGTTGGGCGGCACCAGCCCCAGGTACTCCTGCATCAGCGCGTTCCAGAGGTCGGGCAGATCGCGCACCTGGACCTGGCCCTCGATGAGCCGGCGCTCGATGTCGAAGCGCAGGATGATGTGCAAATTGTAGGTGACCTCGTCGGCCTCAACCCGGATGAGCGAGGGCCGGACCACGTTGATCGCCCGCACGAACTCCACCAGCCGGCGCTCGTAGAGCTGGATGGGGAAAAGATCGCGCAGCGGCGGCAGGAAGTACTGCCAGAAGGGCAGGCTCCGGCCGATGAAGTTCTCCCAGAGACGCGACTGCGACTCGTGGATGCCCAGCGAGGCGGCCCGGCCCAGGGTGGTGCGGGCCAGTTCGGGATCGATGCCCTGCTCGTAGAGGCCGTGGCCGGCCTCGTGGATGGCGCCAAAGAGCCCCACGCTCAGGTCGCGCTCGTGCAGACGGGTGGTCAGCCGCACATCCCCCGGCCCCAGGCTGGTGGCGAAGGGATGGGTCGAGCGGTCGAGCCGGCCGGCCTCGAAGTTGAAGCCGATGGTCCGCAGCACCGTCTCGATGAACGTCCACTGCAGGCGCGAGTCGTAGGGCTGCTCCAGGACGCTCCGGTCCGGCTGCTCGCGGGCCTGCTTCAGACGGTCGAGCAGGCGGACCGTCTCGGTGCGCAGGTGCTCGAAGAGCGGAACGAGGGCGCGGGTGGTGACCCCCGGCTCGTAGAGGTCGAGGAGGGCGTCGTAGGGGGTGTCGGTGTAGCCGAGGAGCTCGGCCTCGCGCCGCTTCAGGGCGACGATGCGCTCGAGATCGCCGGCGAAGACCGGCCAGCGGGCCTGCTGCCGGGCCCGGCGCCAGGTCTCGACCCCCTCGCTGGTGGCCCGGGCCAGGTCGCGCACCAGGGCCTCGGGCAGTTTGGCCGCCCGCTCGTAGTCCCGGCGCATCTCGCGAACCAGGGCCCGCTCGACCTCGCTGAGCGGGGACTGGGGGTCGCTGGCCGGCCCGGCCAGGCGGTCGAGGAGCTCCTTCACCGCCGGGGCGGTCAGCCGCTGGTGCGCCAGGCCATCGAGGGTCGCCCGCTGGGCGGCCCGGTAGGGGGCGCCGTGCGGGGGCATCATGGTCTCCTGGTCCCAGCTCAGGAGCTCGCCGATGCGCTCCAGATCCATCAGTTCGGCCGAGAGGGCCCGCAGGGCCGCCAGGTCGTCGCGCAGGGTCGCGGTCATCGCCGCTCCTTCTCCTTTGCCAGCGTCGTCTCAGGACAAGGATACCACGCCGGAGGGCGGCTGGCCACCCATCCCCGTCGGCGGCCGGGCCGAGCGGCCCACCGCCCTGGCGCTCGCGGTCCTGATGCGCTATATTTTTCGAGAGGCGCCGACCGCGCCCGGAAGAGGAGAGGGACGGTGAGCGGTCAGGCCCCACGTCCGTCGCGTCGGGCTTTCCTGGGGATGCTGGGGGCGGCCACCGTGGCCATGGCCGCCCGCATCGCCGCCCTGCCGGCCTGGCAGCCGCTCCGGCCCGAGGAGGAGGCGACGCCCCCGGCGCCTCCGCCGGCCGCCCGCCCGGCGGCCGGGCGCGTCATCGCCCTCACCCCCGACGAGCCCGACGACCACCGCACCGCCTTCCGCCACCTCGACACCTTCGGCCCGGCCATCCGGCCGTTGAACCGCCTGCGGATCAACACCGTCGAGCCCCGCTGGAGCATCGACCTGGGGGCCTGGCGCCTGCGGGTGGACGGGCTGGTGGCCCGGCCGCTGGTCTTCGACTACGCCGCCCTCCGCCGGCTGCCGGCCACCCGGGTGGTGGCCGACTTCTACTGCGTCGAGGGCTGGAGCGTCCGCGACCTCGAATGGGTCGGGGTCAAACTGAGCACCGTCCTCGATCTGGCCGAGCCGCTGCCCGAGGGCCGGTGGGTCAACTTCTTCACCTTCCCCGGCGTCTACCGGGAGAGCCTCTCGCTGGAGCAGGCCCGGATGGACGACGTCATCCTGGCCTACCAGTTGAACGGCCAGCCGCTGCCGCCGGAGAACGGCTGGCCCCTCCGGCTGCTGGTCCCCCAGATGTACGGCTACAAGAGCGCCAAGTGGCTGGACCGGATCGAGGTCATCGACCGGCGTCAGCTGGGCTACTGGGAGCGGCGGGGCTGGCCGCCGGACCCGTGGATCCGCTAGCCTCGACCCAGCGGCGGTGATGCTGGAGCGCCCAGTCGCGCCGGACCACGCCCCAGACGATCCCCCGCAGGCTCTCCCGCGTCGGCGGGTAGACGGCGGCCAGGAAGAGATGCCCGGCCACCAGCGGCAGCGCGGCGTAGGCCAGGAGGGCGTGGGCCAGGTAGACCCAGGCCCGGACCCCGGCCGGCACCAGCGGGTTCTGGAGCGGCCAGATGATGAGCCCGGTGACGCTGAACCCAACCGTCAGGCCGGCGAAGAGGAGGGCGCTGACCTTCTGGCCGGCGTTGAAACGGCCGGCCGGCGGCAGCGGCCGCCGGTCGCCGACCAGCCGGCCCAGCCAGCGCCGCAGCCACTGGCCGTCGCCGGGTTCGACGGTGACGAGCTCGCGGGCCAGCCGGCGGGCGGTCTGGAAGCCGTCCCAGGAGGCGGCGACGAGCGGGGCGGCGCCCAGCAACAGGGCGGCGGTCAGATGGAGCTCGCGGGCCACCTTCAGGTTCTGCCAGTGCCAGGCCCGGACCTCGGGGATGGTCAGGGCCAGGCCGGTGGCCAGGCAGAGCAGAAAGGCCCCGGCGTAGGCCCAGTGGAGGGCCCGCTCGACCCCGCTGAAGCGCTGGATGAACGGTGGACGGTCCACGGCGTCCCCCTGGCCCCGGCTGCGCGGCGCCGATAGACAGTGTAAAATGAGGCTAGTCCAGGGGCAAGAGGCAGCGGTCCGGTCCCACCCCGGCGGCCAGCGGACCGGTCCGCTGGCGGAAAGGAGGCCGTGGTGGAGGTTGTCCGTCTGACCGAGAGGCCGGCCCTGGAGAACGCCCTGCTCATCGCCGCCTTCGCCGGCTGGAACGACGCGGCCGAGGTCGCCACGACGGCGGTCCGCTTCCTGATCCAGCAGTGGCAGGCCCGGCGCTTCGCCGAGATCGACCCCGAGCCGTTCTACGTCTTCACCGAGACGCGGCCGCACGTCCGGCTGGTCGGTGGGGTCTACCGGCAGCTGGTCTGGCCGGCCAACGAGTTCTACTACCAGACGCCGCCGCGCGTCCGGCGGGACCTGGTACTGCTCGTGGGGATCGAGCCCCACCTCCGCTGGCGCGATTTCGCCCAGGCCGTGCTCACCGTCGCCCGCCAGTGTCAGGTGACGACGGTGGTGCTCTTCGGCGGGCTCCTGGCGGCGGTGCCGCACACCCGGCCGGTGCGGGTGACCGGCTCGGCCACCACCCCCGACCTGCGCGAACGGCTGCGGGCCCTGGGGGTCGAGACCTCGCGCTACGAGGGCCCGACCGGCATCGTCGGCGTGCTCAACGACGCCTGTCGTCGGGCCGGGATCCCGGCCCTGAGCTGCTGGGGCAACGTCCCGCACTACCTCTCGGCCACGCCCAACCCGCGCGTGGCCCTGGCCCTCCTCCAGCGGCTGGACCGTCTCTTCCACCTCGCGATCGAGACCGCCGAACTGGCCCACCTGGCCGACCGCTTCGACGAGAAGGTCAGCGAGGCCGTCCGCCGCAACCCCGAGGTCAGCGCCTACCTGCGCGACCTGGAGGCGCAGGCGTCGGCCGCCGAGCCGCCGGCCGACCAGCCGACCGGCGAGGAGTCGTCGCTCTTCCGGGAGATCGAGCAGCTCCTGCGGCGGGAGCAGGACGACGAGGGCCCGTCCACAGTCTGACACCAGGGGAGGAGCGCATGCGTCTTCGGGGGAAGGTGGCCGTCATCACCGGGGCCGCCAGCGGCATCGGCCGGGCCACGGCCGAGGTCTTCGCCGCCGAGGGAGCCCACCTGGCCCTGGCCGATGTCAACCCGGCCGGCGAGGCGGTGGCCGGCGCCCTCGCTCAGCAGGGCTACCCGGTCCGCTTCTGGCCGACCGATGTCACCGATGAGGCGGCGGTGGCCGGGCTGATGGACCGGACCGTGGCCACCTACGGCCGTCTGGACGTGCTGGTGGCCGCCGCCGGCATCCTGCAGGGGGCCTACGTCCCGGTGGACGCCCTCGACCTAGCCACCTTCCGGCGGGTGGTCGAGGTCAACCTGACCGGGGCCTTCCTCTGCGCCAAGCACGCCGTGCGCCACATGCGGGCGGCTGGCCGGGGGGTCATCCTGCTGCTGGCCTCCGGGGCCGGAGTGCGCGGCGGCAGTTCGTCGGTGGCCTACGGCGCCAGCAAGGGCGGGGTGCACGGGCTGGCCCTGGTGCTGGAGCAGCACCTGGCCCCGCTGGGGATCCGGGTCCACGCCGTCTGCCCCGGCAACATCGCCACCCCGATGAAGCTGCAGAACATCGCCGATCAGGCCCGGGCGCTGGGCCAGGACCCGGAGGCGGCGGTGGCGGCGGCCCGGCCCACCCTCGGCGAGCCGCGCGGGGTGGCCGAAGTCCTGGCCTTCCTGGCCTCCGACGCCGCCGACTACCTCCGGGGCACCGTCCACACGCGCTGAGCGGTCAACTGGCAGGCTTCAGGGGCCGCTCGTCCGCCTGACGGATCCAGGCCGGGCGCGGGCCGGCCTGGAAATGGTGGCAGGCCGGGCACCAGAAGAGCGGCGTCCAGCGGATCCAGGCCTCCGGCTCCGGGTTCAGCCGGCGCATCGGGCGCCCGCACCGTTCACAGACCATACCCCTCCTCCTGCGCGCCGATGGAACTCGGCTCCCACGTGGCTTATAGCCTGTCCGGCGTTAAAAGGGCGGCAGAAAGTCACCGCAACCGGGCCAGGAATGATACCCGAACAGCTGGTCCGGCGCAAGCGCGCCCGGAAAAAAAGGGACCCGGCTGGCCAGCCGGGTCCCCAGCGGCTGTCAGGCCTCGCCGGCGGCCACCGGCGCCTTCTTGCGGAAGACCAGCCCGCCCGCCTCGACATCGACCACGATGGTGTCGCCCTCGCTGAACTCCCCGGCCAGGAGCCGCATGGCCAGCGGCTGGACGACGAGCCGCTGGATGGCCCGCTTGAGCGGGCGGGCGCCGTAGACCGGGTCGTAGCCCTCCTCGACCAGGAAGGCCTTGGCCGCCTCGGTCAGCTCCAGGCTGAGGCGCCGTTCGGCCAGCCGCTGCCGGAGTCCGCGCAGCTGGATCTCGACGATCTCCTTGAGATGCTCGAAGGTGAGCGGTCGGAAGATGATGATCTCGTCGATGCGGTTGAGCAGCTCCGGTCGGAAGTGGGCCCGCACCGCCTCCATCACCCGGTCGCGGATCTCCTCCCAGGAGAGGCCGGGCTCCAGCAGCCAGACGCTCCCCAGGTTCGAGGTCATGATCACGATGGTGTTGCGGAAGTCGACGGTGTGGCCGTGGCCGTCGGTCAGGCGGCCGTCGTCCAGAATCTGGAGCAGAATGTTCAGCACCTCCGGGTGGGCCTTCTCGACCTCGTCGAAGAGGACCACCGAGAAGGGGCGCCGCCGGACCGCCTCGGTCAGCTGCCCGGCCTCCTCGTAGCCGACGTAGCCCGGAGGCGCGCCGATCAGCCGGCTGACCGTGTGTTTCTCCTGGTACTCGGACATATCGATCCGGACCATCGCCCGCTCGTCGTCGAAGAGGAACTCGGCCAGCGCGCGGGCCGTCTCGGTCTTGCCCACCCCGGTCGGCCCCAGGAACAGGAAGGAGCCCAGCGGCCGGTTCGGGTCCTGGAGGCCGGCCCGGGCCGCCCGAACGGCGTTGGCCACCGCCCGCAGGGCCTCATCCTGGCCGACCACCCGCTCGCGCAGCCGCTCCTCCATGTGGACCAGTTTCTGGGCCTCGCCCTCCAGCAGCTTCTGGACGGGGATGCCGGTCCACTTCGAGACGACCTCGGCGATGTCCTCCTCGTCCACCTCCTCCTTGACCAGGAGCCCCCCTTCCTTGGCCATCCCGGCCAGCCGGTTCTCGACCTCCCGGATCTGGCGCTCCAGCGCCGGGATCTCACCGTAGCGTAACTGGCTGGCGCGGTTCAGGTCGTACTGGCGCTCGGCCCGCTCCAGTTCCAGACGCTTCTCCTCCAGCTGCTGCTTCAGTTCGCGCAGCCGGGCGATGACCGCCTTCTGCTGCTCCCAGCGCACCGTGAGCGCCTGCTCCTGCTCGCGCAGATCGGCCAGCTCTTTCTCCAGCCGCTCCAGACGCTCACGGGCGGCCGGGTCGGTCTCGCGCTTGAGGGCCTCGCGCTCGATCTCCAGTTGCATGATCCGGCGCTTGACCTCGTCGATCTCGGCCGGCATGCTGTCGATCTCGGTGCGGAGTTTGGCCGCCGCCTCGTCCACCAGGTCGATGGCCTTGTCGGGGAGGTACCGGTCGGCGATGTAGCGCTTGGAGAGGACGGCCGCCGCCACCAGGGCCGAATCCTTGATCCGGACGCCGTGGTGGACCTCATAGCGCTCCTTGAGGCCGCGCAGGATCGAGATGGTGTCCTCGACCGAGGGCTCGTCGACGTAGACCGGCTGGAAGCGGCGCTCCAGGGCCGGGTCTTTCTCGATGTACTGACGGTACTCGTCGAGGGTGGTGGCGCCGATGGCGTGGAGTTCGCCACGGGCCAGCATCGGCTTGAGCAGGTTGGCGGCGTCCATCGGGGCCCCCTCGGCCCGACCGGCGCCGACCACCTGGTGGATCTCGTCGATGAACAGGATGATCTCGCCCTCGGACTCCTGGATCTCCTTGAGGACGGCCTTGAGGCGCTCCTCGAACTCGCCCCGGTACTTGGCGCCGGCCACCAGCGCCCCCAGGTCGAGCTGGAAGACGCGCTTGTTCTTGAGCGACTCGGGGACATCCCCCCGGACGATCCGCTGGGCCAGGCCCTCGACGATGGCCGTCTTGCCCACGCCCGGCTCGCCGATGAGCACCGGGTTGTTCTTGGTCCGGCGGGCCAGGATCTGCATCACCCGCCGGATCTCCTCATCGCGGCCGATGACCGGGTCGAGTTTGCCGCGCCGGGCCAGTTCGGTCAGGTCGCGCCCGTACTTCTCCAGGGCCTGGTAGGTGACCTCGGGCGTCGGGCTGACCACCCGCTGGCCGCCCCGGATGCGGGCCAGCGCGGCGTAGAGACCGTCGCGGGTGACCCCCAGCCGGCGCAGGATCTGGCCGACCGGACCGGTGTCCTCGACCATCGCCAGCAGGAAGTGCTCGGTGGAGACGTACTCGTCCTTGAGCCGGGCCGCCTCCGCATGGGCGGCGTCGAAGACCCGCTTGAACCGCGGGGAGACATAGACCTGGGTGGGGCCCAGCGTCCGGCCGAAGCGGTTGAGCTCGGCCTCCAGGTGCTGCTTGAGATGGGCCGGCGGCACGCCCAGCCGCTCCAGCACCGCCGGCACCACACCCCCCTCCTGGGTCACCAGGGCCAGCAGCAGATGCTCCGGCTCCAGCTGGGTGTGCTGCCGCTCCTCGGCCAGCCGCTGGGCGGCGTAGACGGCCTCCTGCGCCTTCTCCGTCAGTTTGCCCAGATTCATCGCCTGCTCCTCGCCGTCAAGGTGTTCCTGCCCCTAAGTATGCCACGGCCACCTATACGGCCGCCCAGCGAAGGCTTAGAGTTTTCCTGGCGCCGGCCGCCCGCCTGATCGTCCTCGGCTCAGGGGGCCGCGTCGGGGTCGTCGGGGCTGGCCGCCGGGAGGGCGACGGTG
>CACRXC010000137.1_pt1 | contig 28516 bp, 29 predicted proteins | sample 5377091 | NCBI WGS metagenome assembly CACRXC01 (sample SAMEA6061845, study PRJEB28556) | metagenome | reverse complement strand
CGGCGGCGGCCAGTCTGGCCCAGATTCCGGAGGACCTGCGCTTCCTTTTGGTGGACATGCCGGGTGCCGAGGCCTACCCCATTGTGGGGGTGACCTGGGTGCTGCTGTACCAGGAGGCGGCCGACCCGGTCAAGGGGCGGGCGCTGGCGGAGCTCTTCTGGTGGGTGCTTCACGAGGGGCAGCGCTACGCCGCGCCGCTCCAGTACGCCCCGCTGCCGCCGGGGCTGGTGGAGCGGGGCGCGGCCAAACTGCGCCAGCTGACCCATCGCAGCCAGCCCCTGCTCTCGCGCTGATGGAGAGTGCACCGTGCTGATGACAGGCTATCAGTGGCTGCAGGCGACGACGAACAGTCTGGGCGACCGGCTCTTCCGGCGTCTCAGCTGGGGAGCCACCCTGCTGGTCGCCGGGCTGGCCCTGCTCATCGGGCTGGCGCTGGCGGTCGAGGCCTGGCCGGCGGTCCAGACCTTCGGGCCGGGCTTTCTGGTGAGCACGATCTGGGATCCGGTGGCCGGTCGATTCGGGGCTCTGCCGTTTCTCTACGGCACCCTGGTGAGTTCAGCCCTGGCCCTGCTCATCGCCGGGCCGCTCAGCCTGGGGGCGGCCATCTACCTGGCCGAGATCGCCCCGCCGCGCCTGCGCACCGTCGCCGGTTTCCTCATCGAACTGCTGGCGGCCATCCCCAGTGTGGTCTACGGACTGTGGGGTATCTTCGTCCTGGCCCCGGTCCTGCGCGCGACCGTTCAGCCGTTTCTGAGCGCCACGCTGGGCTTTCTGCCCCTCTTTCAGGGGCCGTACTTCGGGGTCGGGCTGCTGACGGCTGGCGTGCTCCTAGCGATTATGATCATCCCGACGATCACCGCCATCGCCCGCGACATGCTGCTGGCGGTGCCCAACGATCAGCGCGAGGGGATGCTGGCCCTGGGGGCGACCCGCTGGGAGGTGGTCCGCTACGTCGTCCTGCCCTACGCCCGGTCGGGGATCGTCGGGGCCCTGATCCTGGGACTGGGCCGGGCGCTGGGGGAGACCATGGCCGTGACCATGGTCATCGGCAACCGACCGATCATCTCGGCCTCGCTCTTCTCCCCCGGCTACACCATGGCGGCGGTCATCGCCAACGAGTTCGCCGAGGCCACCGACGATCTTTACCTGGCGGCGCTGCTGGAGATCGGGCTGCTCCTCTTCCTGGTGACGCTGCTTCTTAATATCGTGGCCCGACTGCTAGTCTGGCGGGTGGCGATCGGGCCGATGGGAGGGGAATGATGGAGGGCTACAGGCGACGCCGGCTGGTCGACCAGCTGATGACCGGGCTGACCTTTCTGGCCACCGCCCTGGCGGTGCTTTTCCTGATCAGCATCCTGGGCTACGTGGTGGTCCAGGGCCTGCCGGGTCTGAACCTGGACCTCTTTACCAGCACGCCCCGGCCGGTGGGCGAACCGGGCGGTGGGATGGCCAACGCCATGGTCGGCAGTCTGTATCTCGTGTTCCTGGCCTGCCTGTTCGGTCTGCCCCTGGGGATTCTCACCGGGGTATTTCTCAGCGAGTACGGCGGTCGCTGGCTGGCCCCGCTGGCGCGCTTTGTGATCGACGTTCTGACCGGTCTCCCCTCGATCATCGTTGGGCTCTTTGTCTACGCGGTGGTGGTGCGGCCGCTGGAGACCTTCTCGGCCCTGGCCGGGGGGCTGGCCCTCGGGATCCTGATGATCCCGACGGTGGCCCGGACGACCGAGGAGATGCTGCGTCTGGTGCCGCTGGACCTGCGCGAGGCCGCCCTGGCGCTGGGCATTCGTCAGTGGCGCACGATCGTCAGCGTCGTCATCCCCACGGCGCTGAGCGGCATTGTCACCGGCTCGATCCTGGCCATCGCGCGGGTGGGTGGCGAGACGGCGCCGCTGCTCTTCACCGCCTTCGGCAATCGTGACTGGAACTTCGACCCCCTTCAGCCGACGGCGGCGCTGACCTTGCAGATCTTCACCTACGCCATCTCACCCTATGAGGAGTGGCACCGCCAGGCCTGGGCCGGCGCGCTGGTGCTGGTGGTGGCCATCCTGGGGCTCAACATCGCGACCCGGCTGGCGGCCCGGGGGCACTGGCGACCCTGGTAGGGTGTGAAGGGAGCACGAGCGTGACCACGGCCACGCGCACGCCCAAAGGAATTCGGGTCGAACGGCTCAACGCCGGCTACGGCCGGCAACAGGTCCTGCGCGACATCACTCTGGAGTTCGCCCCCGGTCAGGTCACGGCCCTGATCGGACCGTCGGGCTCCGGCAAATCGACCCTCATCCGCTGCCTCAACCGTCTGCACGAGATCCTGCCCGGCGCCTGGGTAAGGGGCAAGGTGCTGCTGGATGGCATGGACGTCTACGCGCCCGGGGTGGACCCGGCCCTGGTCCGCCGGCGCATCGGCATGGTCTTTCAGCGGCCCAATCCCTTCCCAACAATGAGCATTTTTGATAATGTGGCGGCGGGATTGAAACTGGTCGGTGGCTACGACCGGCGCCGACTGGCCGAGATCGTCGAGCAGAGCCTGCGGCGGGCGGCCCTCTGGGACGAGGTCAAGGACCGGCTCCACCAGCCCGGAACCGCCCTCTCCGGGGGGCAGCAGCAGCGGCTCTGCATCGCCCGGGCCCTGGCCGTCGGCCCGGAGGTCCTGCTGATGGATGAGCCGGCCAGCGCCCTGGACCCGGCCTCGACGCTGCGGATCGAGGCGCTGATGCGCGAACTCTGTCGGGAGGTGACGATCGTCGTCGTGACCCACAACATGCAGCAGGCCGCCCGCGTCTCGGATTACACCGGGCTGCTCCTGCCGGGGCCAGACCGGGTGGCCGAACTGGTCGAGTTCGGGCCGACGAGTCAGATCTTCACCACCCCGCGCGACCGGCGGACCGAGGACTACATCACCGGCCGGTTAGGGTAAGAGACGGTGCCGAAAGGGCACCCGGCACCCACCGAAGGAGGAGCCATGGCGGGTATCAGGGCCGCGTTCGACCAGAAACTGGCCGACCTCCAGCAGGACATCCTGGCGCTGGGTCGAATGGCCGACCGGGCCATCGCCCGGTCGATCGAGGCGCTCCGCCAGCGCGACCTGGCGGAGGCGCGACGGATCATCGCCGACGACCAGGAGATCAACCGGAAACGGTACGAGATCGAGGAGAAGGCGCTCCTGCTCATCGCCACACAGCAGCCAATGGCCTCGGACCTGCGCAAGATCGCCGCCGTCCTCTACATCGCCACCGAACTGGAACGGATCGCCGACCACGCCAAGGGCAACGCCAAGATCAATCTCCTTATGGGCAAGGAGCCGCTCCTCAAGCCCCTGGTGGACATCCCGCGCATGGCCGACAAGTGCCGGGAGATGCTCCGCCGGAGCCTGGAGGCCTTCATCGCCCACGACGCCGAGGCCGCCATTCAGATCGCCGCCGAAGACGACGAGGTCGACGCCCTCTACAACCAGGTCTACCACGAACTCCTCGGCTTTATGATCCGCGATCCGAACACGATCCAGCGGGCCACGCTCCTGCTCTGGGTCAGCCACAACCTGGAGCGCATTGCCGACCGGGTGACCAATATCTGCGAACGGGTGGTCTTTATGGTGACCGGCCGGCTGGTCGAACTGGAGGGTCGGATCGAGGGACTCCAGCTCGAGCCCGAGGACAGCACCACCTCGCCCACGCAGTAGCGCCCCCTCCAGCCCCACCACCTGAACCGGTATGGTCTGCGCCCTTCATCCTGGAGGGAAGATGAGCGACTGGCTGAGCGCCGATGTTCTGGTGAATGGTCTGCGTCTCCACTACTACCGGACCGGTGGGGCCAGGCCGCCGGTGGTCCTGGCCCACGGAGCCACCGACGATGGCCTCTGCTGGACCGCCCTGGCCCGGGTCCTGGAGTCAGACTACGACGTGATCATGCCCGACGCTCGGGGGCACGGCCTCTCCGCAGCGCCGACCGAGGGCTACGATGCCGCCACTCAGGCGGCCGACCTGGCCGGGCTCATCCAGGCTCTGGACCTCGAACGGCCGGTGGTCATCGGGCACTCGATGGGAGCGCGGACAGCCCTCTACCTGGCGGCCGACTACCCCGATCTCGTCCGGGGAGTGGGTCTGGAGGACCCACCCTTCTGGCACCCCAACGCCCAGCCCGACGAGGCCGAGCGGGCTGCCCGCCTGGCCCGGCTGCGCCAGGCGGCCACAGAGTCCCGGCAGCTGGACCGCGCCACGCTCATCGCCCGCTGTCGTGAGCAGAACCCGGCCTGGTCCATGGCGGAGGTCGAGCCCTGGGCGGCGGCCAAGCAACGGGTCAGCCCTCAGTTTCTGGCGGCGCTGGGCGCGCCCGAGCCGACGCCATGGTGGGAGGTCCTGCCCCGAGTCCGCTGCCCGCTCCTGCTCATCACCGGCGATCCGGAGCGAGGGGCCATCGTCACTCCGGAGACCGCCGCCGAGGCGGTCCGGCGCCAGCCCCGGCTGCAGGTGGTCCGGATCGCCGGGGCCGGGCACAGCGTTCGGCGCGACCGCTTCGGGCCGTATCTGGAGGCGATCCGGAGCTTCCTGGCCACCGTGTAGGGAGCCAGGCTGGCACGGCTTCTGCAGGCGCCGGCGGGCACATCTGGTGCGGAGGTGTTGAGGGTATGTGGGCCCGCTGGTACACTCAGATTGTGGGGATCGTGCTCACGCTGCTTGGGCTATTCGGCTTCCTTATCGGTGATGGACGACTGCTTTTCGACTTCGAGACCAGCGAGAACATCATCCATTTGATTCTGGGCGTGCTCGGGGTGGTCGTCGGCTTCTTTGTCACCGGCGACCGGCCGTCGGTCTGGTACGCCTACGGGGTGGGCGTCCTGCTGGTGCTGATCGGGCTGGTCGGCTTCTTCGACCCGACGGTCTTCGGGATCTACCCGGCGGTGGGGGTCAACATCGCCGATAACCTGCTCCACCTCATCGTCGGCGGTCTGGGCCTGGCGGCCGGCCTGGCCACCCGGCCGGTGCGGCCGGCGGCTGCCTGATCGCACCCAGGACCGGTCGAGCACGATCCCCGGCCCGCGGACCGGTTCCGGTCCGCGGGCCTTTTTGGAGCCGGATAAAAGGGAAGCGGCCGCCTCTTGCCACCGTTGCCCGGCTATGCTAGACTCAGACCGCGTGAGCAAGATAAGGGAGCGTCTTCCCTCTGGACGTGCACAGGAGGGGCTATGGCCAGGGCTCTCCGGGCGGGCGCGGTGGCGGTGCCGCGCCGGTCGCTGCTTGGACGCGACTGGCAGCTGGGGTTTCTGCTGACGGCCCCGGTGATGGCCGTTCTCGTCGGACTCATCGCCTATCCGTTCATTTCGGCGGTCCTCTTCTCGCTGCAGGATATCAAGGTCGGCGGTCAGGGGCGGTTCATCGGACTGGAGAACTACCGGACGCTGCTCTTCGGCGCTGAGCGCGAGCGCTTTTTCAACAGCGTCTGGGTGAGCATCATTTACACTGGCGGGGCGCTGCTGGGCAAGTTCGTTCTGGGCTTAACCTGCGCGCTCATCCTCAACAGCGCGATTAAGGCCCGTAATTTCTGGCGCGGACTGCTCTTTCTGCCCTGGACGATCCCGGGGGTGGTGAGCGCCTACGCCTGGAAATGGATCTACGATGATATGCGCGGTGTGCTGAATGTACAACTGGCCAACCTGGGCCTCATTCAGCAGCCGATCCTCTGGCTGAGCGATATCAATATCGCCATGTGGGCGCTCCTGGCGGCGGTGATCTGGCAGGGCACGCCGTTCTGGATCATGACCTTTCTGGCCGGGCTGCAGTCGATCCCGCAGGAGCTTTACGAGGCGGCCCAGATCGATGGGGCCAGCACCGCCCAGAGCTTCCTCTACATCACCCTGCCCAGCCTGCGGAATGTTATCATTGTGACCTTCATGCTCTCCTCGATCTGGACGGCCAACAGTGTTCAGTACGTGTACATTCTGACCCAGGGTGGGCCGGCCAACGCCACCGAGACCTTCCCGATGCTGGCTCTCATCTGGGGTATCCGCTCGTACAATATCGGGATGGGAGCGACCGTACCGCTTCTTTTCTTCCCCATCTTTGCGATCTTCATCTACTTCCTGAGCAAGCGGCTGCTCCAGGAGGGCGAGGCGTGAGCGAGCACGGCTGGCGGACCTGGCCGGTCATCGGCTATCTGGCCCGGAAAAACCGGGGCTACTATCTCCTGGGCTACCTCATTCTGCTTGTCTACGGTCTCTGGACGATCCTGCCCATCTACTGGATGCTGGTGACCTCGGTCAAAAGCGACGCCGAGATGTACACCGCCGGGGCCAATCTCCTGCCGGTGACGTTCACCCTGAGCCACTACTACAGCACGTTCTTCCAGTCGGCTTTTCCCCGGCAGCTGCTGAACAGTTTCATCGTCTCGACCACCACCACGCTGATGGCGGTGGTCTTCGGCGCGATGGCCGGCTACGCGCTGACCCGTCTGCGCTTCCTGGGTCGGACGGTGATCGCGCGCCTGCTGGTCTACTCCTATCTGGCGCCGGGCTCGATTCTCTTCATTCCGATCTTCGCCCTGATGGTCATGTACGGCCTCTGGAACACCCTCCACGGTCTGAGCCTGGCCTACCTGACCTTCACGGTGCCGTTCTGCACCTGGATGCTGATGGGCTATTTTAAGAGCATTCCCCTCGAGCTCGAAGAGGCGGCGCTGGTGGATGGGGCCAGCCGCTGGATGGTGCTGTGGCGGATCGTGCTCCCGCTTTCGGCGCCGGCCCTGGTGGTGGTGGCGGTCTTCTCGTTCACCAACTCCTGGAACGAGTTCCTGCTGGCGCTGGTTCTGGTCCAGAAAAAGGAGGTGATGACCGCGACCGTCGGTCTGACCTTCTTCCAGGTGGCGGACCTGTTCTTCTGGGGGGCGATGATGGCCGCCTCGACGGTCATGGCGCTCCCGCCGCTGCTCCTCTATATCATCGGCCAACGCTGGGTGATCTCGGGCTGGACGCTGGGCGCGGTGAAGAGCTAGGCCCGGCAGTCCGCTAACAGGTTTTCGGGAAAGGAGTGGACGCAGCCATGACGGTCTCGCCGAACCTTGCCCGTCGTCGTTTCCTGAAACTGGCCCTGGGAGGCGCAGCCCTCGGGCTGCTCGGGGCCTGCGCGCCGGCGGCGGCCCCGACGCCGACCCCGGCCCCGGCCAAACCGGCAGAGAAACCGGCCGAGAAGCCGGCCCAGCCAACGCCCACGCCGGCGGCCCAGGCCAAGCCAGCCGCTCCCACCGGCGCCAAGGTCATCACCATCTGGCGGGGCACCGACTACAGCCCGCTGGTCAACCAGGGGCTGCGCGAGTTCTGGACCAGGTACGCCCAGGAGGCCAAGGTCGAGATCAATTTCGAGGAAAAGAGCGGCCAGTGGATGGATCAGCTGAATGCGGCCGTCCAGGCCGGGACGCCGCCGGATATCGTGGCCGCGTTCGACTACCAGGTCCAGTACTGGCGCGGTCAGGGGCAGGCGATCGATGTCAGCGACGTGGTCGCCAAGTACAAGAACGCCATGGGCGGCCTCTTCGACTACGTGGTGGCGACGGTCGGCTGGCAGGGCAAGTTCTACGGCGTGCCGCTGGCGGTCAACGCCTGGCCCTTCCACGTGCGCCAGGACCTGATGGACAAGCACGGCTTCAAGTGGGCCCAGAGCTGGGATGAGTTCCGCCGCCAGGGCAAGGAGCTGACCCGGGCGCCGCAGTTCTACGCCTACGGCTACACTCTGAGTAAGACAAACGACACCAACAACCACTTCCTGGGCACGCTCTGGACGTTCGGCGGCGCCCTGCAGAAAGAGGACGGCTCGCTGGGGGCTTCGGCCAACGATCCGGCCTGGCTGGAGGCGCTGCGGCTGACCAAGGTGATGTACGAAGAGGACAAGATCATCCCGCCCGGCGCCATCAACTGGACCGACGCCGATAACAACAACGCCTACCAGGGCGAGCAGATCGCCTGGACCTCGAATCCGACCAGCATCTACACCTGGCTGGAGAAGAACAAGCCCGAGCTGGCCAAGGCCACCAAATTCTATCCCTACCCGAAGGGCCCGGCCGGGTCGTTCGGCCAGGTCGACGTCTGGTCGCACATTATCTTCAAGGCCAGCAAGGTCCAGGAGGAGGCCAAGGGCGCCCTGGAGTACGTCTTCAAGCCGGAGAACCACGCCAAGTACATCGAATTCGTCCAGGGCCGCTTCCTGCCGGTCTACCGCGAACTGGTTGACGCTCCCTTCTGGAAGAAGAGCGAGGTCTACGCCGAGTACGCCAACATCGCCCGCAACGGGCGCATCATGGCCCACGCCGCCTCGCCGACCGCTCCCTACGCCGAGATCACGACCACGTTCCTCATCGGCGAGATGATGCAGGACCTGCTGGTCCGCAAACAGAAGCCGGAGGAGGCGCTGGCCACCTTCGTCAAGCGGGCCCAGGCGATCTACGACAAGTACAAGGGCCAGCTCTAGGCCGGGGGTGCCGCGCCCCCGCGCCGGGCGCGTCCCGGCGGGGGATAGGCCGCCACCGCCCGCAGGACCAGCTGGTCGAGGGTGTAGTTCAGGCGCCGGCTCACTTCAAAAAGGGCCGGCGCCGATGTTTCGGGCACAGGGTGAGCCCGCTGCAGGGCATTCCAGATCTCCTCGGCCATGGCCTGGTACTCCTGAACGACGGTGGTCAGCGGCACGCCCCGCGCCGCCCGGCGGCGCGCGTGCTCCTCGGCGGTCCGCCAGAGGTCCTCACGGCCGTTCCCTGGCCCGTAGCGCAGGACCGAGGCCAGCAGCGGGATCATAAACGGGACGTTGTTGAGCAGCTCCTGGAGACCCAGCCCCGGAAGGCCCGGCAGCGCGCGGAGCAGCAGGCGCTGAGCCCAGCGGGCGACGATGTCGCGGGCCTGGCGCTGCAGAACGTCGGCCGCCCAGGCCAGCAGCGGCTCAGGGACAGCAACCGGCCGTGGCAGTGGCAGAACCGGCCGGGCTTCGAGGGCCGCCCGGACGCGGGCGAGGAGATCGTCGATGTTGAACGGCTTGAGGACCACCTGCCGCACGGTGTAACTGGTCAGGGCGAGGTTGAGCGGGGCCTCCATCACCGAGGTGGCCAGCACCGGAATGCGGGCCATCGCCTCCTGCGTCCGGAGTCCATCGAGCACCTGCCAGCACTCGGTGTGGCCGGCCTCCAGGTCCAGCATGATGAGGTCGGGCGGCTGCTGACGGACCAGCGCCATGACGTCAGTCTGGTAGGTGGTGGCCGTGGCCTCGTACCCGGCCTCGGTGAGAAGCATCCGCACCAGCTCGGCCAGGTCGGCGTCGTGGTCGACGACCAGCACCCGCGGACCGGCCATCTTCCCCCCACACCCCGCGGTCTATCGCCCCACACCGTTGCAAGATTGAGGCCAGCCAGCAGACGCTGGCCAGCTGGCGCGAGGGCCGACTGGCCAGCCAGGGATCGGTCGCGTTTCAGAAGCCGACGGCGTAACCGTCGCGGCGGGGATCGGCGGCGCCGAAGAGAGCGCCGGTAGCCGGGTCGCGCTGGATGAGCATGACGCTCCCGATGCCCTCCCAGAGGCCGATCCAGCGGATGGTGTGACCCCGGCGAGCCAGGGCCTCGCCGACCGCCGGCGAGAAGCGGGCCTCCAGGTGGAGTTCATCCGGACAGGTGTGGGGGACGGTGGACTCGGTCGGGTTCTGGAGATGCCGCCAGCGGGGCAGTTCCACCGCCTCGTTGGGGGCCAGCCCGAAGTCCAGGACGGCGCAGAGGACCTGCAGATTGGTCTGGACCTGGGTGTCGGCGCCGGGTGTCCCGAGCGTCAGAATGAGCGCGTCATCGCGAAAGACCATCACCGGGTTCATTGTGTGGCGGACGCGTTTGCCCGGCTGCAGGCAGTTGGGGTGAGCCGGATCGAGGTGCCAGTAGGTCATACGGTTGTTGAGGAGGATACCGGTGCCGGGGACGACGACGCAGGAGCCGAAGGCCGACTGCAGGCTCTGTAGTTGACAGACGGCGTTGCCCAGACCATCCATCACCACAAAACAGGTGGTATCCTCGCGGTCGTCGGCGACCACCGGCCGGCGCGCGAGCGTGGCCGGCTGTGGCCGGCCCTCAAACGGCCAGGGGTCGCCCGGAGTGGCTGTGGCCATGGCCCGCTCGGGGTCGATCAACCGGGCGCGCTCGCGGGCGTACTCCTTGGCCAGCAGCCCCCGGAGCGGGACATCCCACCAGTCCGGATCGGCCAGGTAGGCCTCGCGGTCGGCGAAGGCCAGCCGCTTGGCCTCGACCATCAGGTGAATGGCGGTCGGGTGATCCCAGTCCAGCCCGGTGAGGTCGAAGCATTCCAGCAGGTTGAGCTCCTGCAGAAGAACATAGCCGCTGGAGTTGGGCGGAGCCTCGAAGACGGTGTAGCCCCGGTAGGTGGTGGTGATGGGCTCCTGCCAGAGGGCCTGATAGGCGGCCAGGTCGTCCAGGTCGAGCAGGCCGCCGTCAGCCTCACAGGCGGCGACGATGGCCCGCGCGCCTGGTCCCCGGTAGAACCAGTCGGGCCCCTCGGCGGCCAGGGCCCGGAAGGTGCGGGCCAGATCGGGCTGGCGCAGAATCTCCCCCGGCTGGAGGGGACGACCGTCGCGGGTGAAGACCGCCCGCGAGGCCGGGAAACGGGCCAGGTCCGGGGCGGCGGCGATAGCGGCGGCCAGTTTGGGGCTGACCGGAAAGCCGTGCTCGGCCAGGTCGATGGCTGGGGCCAGAATCCGGGTCCAGGGCTGACTGCCATAGCGGGCGTGGAGCCGAAACCAGCCGTCCACCAGCCCGGGGACCGAGACGCTGCGCACCCCCGTCAGGGGGATGCCCTCGCGGTAGGCGGACAGCGTGGCCCGGCGGGGCGCCGGGCCGGTGGCATTGACCACCGCCACCGTCCCACTGGCCTGATGGTAGACCATAAGAAAGCCGTCGCCGCCGATACCTGACATATGCGGCTCGACCACGGTCAGGGCGGCGGCCACCGCCAGGGCGGCGTCGACGACGTTTCCGCCCTGCTGCAGAAGCCAGAGGCCGGCCTGAGCGGCCAGGGGGTGCCCGGCGCAGACCAGACCGTGGCGGGCCGTGACCGTCGGGCGGTGGGCCTCGGCCCGCTGGCCGTGCGGTCCCTTCATCGCTCTGCCTCCTCTCAGCCCGGCCATCTCGCGCCGGCGGCGCCTCAGGACTGGCCGTCCATCCGCCGGCGGGTCCGCGCCGGCCGGGTGGTCGTCGCGCGGCGGGCGGACGGGCTGGAGCGGCGGGCGCTGGTCCGGCCGGGCGTCGTGGTCCCGGCTGCCGATGCCTCCTGTCCGTCGAGAACGACCAGGGTGGCGATAGCGTCGCCGGCTGGGAGGTCGATGAGCGGCGTTCCCTGGGCCTCGCGCGAGGTCGTCGCGACCGTGGTGACCGCCAGGCGCACCACCAGGCCCTCCTGTGAGACCAGGAGAAGGTCGGCCCCGGTCGGGACGACGCGGGCGCCGGCCACCGGGCCGTTGCGGCCGGTGACGCGGACCGCCCGAACGCCGGCGCCGCCCCGGCCCTGGGTGGGGAACTCGCTCACAGGCACCCGCTTGCCGAAGCCCCGCCGGGTCACCACGAGGAGGTCGCCGGTGGAACCGGCCAGGTCGGCGGCCACCACCTGGTCGCCGTCGCTCAGGCGGATGCCGCGCACGCCCCCGCTACCCCGGCCCGAGGGCCGGACATCGGCCAGGCTGAAGCGGATCGCCTGCCCCTGGGCGGTCACCAGCAGGAGGTCCGGCTCACCCGTGGCCAGACCGGCCCAGACCAGTTCATCGCCGTCGGCCAGGGCGATGGCGTTGGCGCCACTGGCCCGGGTGGATTGGAACTCGGCCAGTGGAATGCGCTTGACCTCGCCCTGGCGGGTCACCAGCACCAGATCGCCCGTGGACTGGAGCGGCACCAGCCCGCAGACGGTCTCGCCGGCGCTCAGACTCACCAGGTTGTTGAGCGGGAGGCCCCGCGTCTGGCTGCGGGCATCGGGCACATCCTGAACCCGCAGGCCGTAGGCCCGACCCCGGGTGGAGAGGAGAAGGACGGTCTGGCGAGTGCGGGTGGGAAGGAGGTGGTGGACGGCATCATCCTCGCGGGCCAGGGCGGTGGCGACGCCACGGCCACGGCGGGCGGTGGCGAGGGTCTCGCGGGGCACGTGTTTGACATAGCCACGGGCGGTCACCAGGAGCGCCACCTCCTGGTCGGGGACCAGATCCTCTTCAGCGAGGTCGTCGGTGACCTCGGCGACGATGCGGGTCCGGCGAGCGTCGGCATATTTCTCTTTCAGGGTTTGGAGTTCCTGACGGATCAGCTGCAGGAGCTCCGCCGGGTCGGCCAGCAGACGCTCCAGGCGGGCGACCAGTTCCTGGGTCTCTTTGAGCTCGTCCAGAATCTTCTGGCGCTCCAGGGCGGCCAGACGGCGGAGTTGCATCTCCAGGATCGCCTGGGCCTGGGCCTCACTGAGGCCGAGGGTCTTCATCAGGCTGGACCGGGCGGTCTCGGCGTCGCGGGCGGCCCGGATGAGAGCGATCACCTGGTCGAGGTGATCGAGGGCGCGGCGCAGCCCCTCCAGGATATGGGCCCGGCGCCGGGTCTGCTCCAGTTCGTAGGCGGTCCGGCGGGCCAGGACCTGGCGCCGGTGGTTCAGATAGTGGAGGAGAAGCATCTTGAGCGTCAGGGCCCGGGGCTGCCCGTCGACCAGGGCCAGCATATTGATCGAAAAGGCGGTCTGCATCGCCGTGTATTTGTAGAGGAGGGTCAGGACCTGGCGGGGGACGGCCTCGCGCTTGAGTTCGATGACGATGCGCATGCCGTGGCGGTCGGACTCATCGCGCAGGTCGCTGATCCCCTCGATCCGGCGGTCGCGGACCAGTTCGGCGATCTTCTCCAGGAGAGCGGCCTTATTGACCTGATAAGGCAGCTCGGTGACCACGATCTGGCTGCGTCCGCCACGGGCCTCCTCGATGTGGGCCACCGCGCGCAGCAGGACGCGGCCGTGACCGGTGGTGTAGGCCTGCTTGATGCCGTCCAGGCCGACGATGACGCCGCCGGTGGGGAAGTCCGGTCCCTTAATGCAGGCCAGAAGCTGGTCGGGCGTGATCTCGAGGTGCTGGTCGACGAGGCTGAGCAGGGCGGTGGTCCGCTGGGCAGCATCGCCGGGGCCGAGCCGGGCCCGCAGGGTGGCTGGCAGGGTTTTCAGGGCGGCCGCCAGGGTCTCGGCCGGGACGGTCTGGTGGAAGAGACGGGCCCAGGCCAGGTCGAAGGGAATCCCGGCGGAGAGCCCGCCGATGAGGCGGTCGATGACCAGGGTCAGGGCGTCGACCACCTCGCCCAGATTGTGCGGCGGGATGTTGGTGGCCATGCCGACAGCGATGCCGGCGGCGCCGTTGACCAGGAGATTGGGCAGGCGGGCGGGCAGGACCTGGGGCTCCTGGAGGGTGCCGTCGAAATTGGGTGTGAAGTCGACGGTGTTCTTCTCGATATCGGCCAGCATCTCTTCGGCCAGGGCCGAGAGGCGGGCCTCGGTGTAGCGCATGGCGGCTGGCGGGTCGCCATCGACCGAGCCGAAATTGCCCTGGCCGTCGACCAGGACGTAGCGCATCGAGAACGGCTGGGCCATGCGGACCATGGCCTCATAGACCGGGGCCTCGCCGTGGGGATGATATTTCCCGAGGACCTCGCCGACGATACGGGCGCTCTTTTTATAGGGGCTGGTCGAGCGCAGCCCCAGTTCGTCCATGGCGTAGAGAATACGCCGCTGGACGGGCTTGAGGCCGTCGCGGACGTCGGGCAGGGCGCGGGCGGTGATCACGCTCATCGCGTAGTCGAGGTAGGCCACCCGCACCTCTTCTTCGATGTTGACCAGTCGGACGCGTCCGATCTCCACCCGTACCTCTCCTCCCCGGATCAGGGTACCCAAAAAGGGGATGGCCCCGGCCCTTTACAGCCGGGCCGCCGCTGGGCTACAGTGCCCCCGACGACTTCTCTGTGGCTATTGTAGCGGATCGGGGCCGCGCTGGCCACCGACCGGCGCTCCTGACAGGGGCGGGCCCGGTTCTGGCGCGGGCCAGAGCCGCCGGCGATTGGGGAGGTGAAAGGTGCCGGAGAGGGCGAAGATTCTGGTGATCGAGGACGACCGGTTGGTCAGCCGACTGCTCCGTCGGCTTCTGCAGCAGGCGGGCTACGAGGTCAGTGTGGCCTACTCTGGTCGCGACGCGCTGGCGGCGCTCCAGGCTGAACGGCCGGATCTGATCACGCTGGATATTGCCCTGCCAGAGGTGGACGGGGAAGCGTTGCTCGGCGAACTGCGGGCCGACCCGGCGACGCGGAGCATTCCGGTGATCGTGATCTCGGCTGCTCCGTGGTTGCTGCACGACCGGTTGCGCCGTCACGCCCGCGCGGTGGTGGCCAAGCCGTTCCGTCCGGAGGAGATCCTGCGGGTGGTGGCGAGCGTCCTGGCCGGTCGGCCGACCGACTGAGCCAGGATGCGGTGGTGATCGTGGCCGCTCCGGCAGACCGTGTGGCCCGTGGGCCAGGACCGGTTGGCTGGCGCGAGCCGGGAAATGGGGTGGGGCGACCACGAGCCCGTCCGGTCGGGTGAGTATCGTCGGGCGCGCGGGATCGCATCCCTCGCCTGGCCCCAGCGTGGACGTCGCGGGGGCAGCGAGGTCGCCGGTCCTCAGAACGGGGCGGTCCCGGTCGGGATGGCAGGTGGCGGGCCGTTGCGGCCGGCGGGCTGGCTGTGGTATCATCCGGCCGGGAGGCGCAAAAGACCGTGACGATAGTGTTCAACATTGTCCAGATCATCGTCAGTATTCTCTTAATCATCGTGATTCTTTTGCAGGTCAAGGGCACCGGGTTCAGCGCCACGTTTCAGAGCGAGGCCGGGATCTTCCGGACACGGCGGGGGCTGGAGCGGTTGCTCTTCAATCTGACCATCGGTCTGGCGGTGGTCTTTGCGGTGGTCTCGCTGGCCAGCGTGATCGCTGAACGCCTGGCCTGAGCGGGCGACCCTGGCGGTGGGAAGCGATCGACCGGTGGTGCCTCACCAGGCACACCGGTTTTTATTTCAGTCATCGCGGCGCCGGAAGACCGGCGCCAGCAGGTTCTCGACCGGAGCATAATCATCGGTCAGGCGATGGGGCAATTCACACCTTCGCCCTCTCCTGAAGACGGGCCTCGATCTCGGCAACGGGGAACGTGGTCTCCAGAGTATAGGTCTGGCCAGTCTGAGCTGAGAGGTAGGCTTTCTCCATAATCTCTACAACGTGGCGGGCCTGCTCACCGGTCACAAGAGGTGGTCGATCTTCGAGGATGCACTCTACAAGGTGCATAATGTCAGCATACACATGGGCTTCAGGGATAAAAAGATGGGGACCAGTTACATAAGGTGGTCTTTCGTGGGCAGTGGAGGCAATGAAGGCCCCTTGTGAGAAGCCCAACGTGCCGCTCAGCGCCCGACGGCTCAGGACGGTGATCTCGGGTGGCTGTGAGCCGAGTTCAATCGCCCCATCAGAGCCGTAGAAGCCGATGGCGCCCCACGGCAAGCGGCGCCCAGCATGGCAATTCTGTCCAGCGACCAGTCCAAACGTATTCTCCCCGAAGTCCAGTAGGACTAAAGTGTTATCGTCCATCTCGACTGGAATGATCTTATCTTTCCAACGGCGCTCGCGGAGACCAATGCCGGAAAAGGCACTCACACGCCGAGCTGGGCCGAGTACTGTTGTTAAGGTGTGGAGCGAATAGACAGCCATATCATATAGTGGTCCCCCACCCGGCCGCTGGTAGTACCAGGAGGGATCGACATTGTGCAGGACATCGTCTCCAGCGCGAAAGGCCTCATACTCGTGCCCGGCTCCCATATTCGCCCCGAAAGCCCAGTAGACCTTGCCGATGACTCCTTCCTGGATCAGGCGGCGGACACGTTGGATGGTGGGATTCAGAACCTGACCGGGGGAGGCGACCAGTTTGCGACCCAGGCGTCGGGCAGTCTCCACCACCCGTGTGGCCTCGGCGAGAGTCGTGGTCATCGCCTTCTGGACATAAACATGTTTGCCTGCTTCAAGAGCGGCCATCGTCTGGGCATAGTGCAGACCGATAGGTGTGGCGATGGCTACTGCCTCGATATCCGCCCGAGCCAGCATCTCGGCGTAATCGCTGTAGGCCTCAGGAACTCCGTAGCGGCGGGCGGTTTCGCGAGCCCGTTCGGCCACCACATCGCAGACCGCGACCAGTTCTACTTTAGCCCTGGCATCCTCCTGCGCCAGGTGAGGCAGAATACCTCGCTGAGAGACGCTGCCCAGTCCGACCAGTCCAAGTTTGACGCGGCACATTGATCGCTCCTCTGTCTATTACAGTGGTTACACGCGCTATCGCGCCCCATACGTCTCGGGCACGGCCGGTATCAAACGGTTGCGTAACGAGCATAGAGGTCGGCAAAGGCTCGCCGGCTTTCCGCGATAAGGTCGCCCGGCACTTCAAACATCCAATACCAGTCGTAGCCGACGTCGCGCAGTGCCGCGAAAAGCGGCGCGTAGTCGATACCCGGATCAATGGCTGAGGAATGAAGAGCCACCAGACGGCGACCGAACAGGCGAATCTCTGCCGCCTGTTCTAGACCACTTCCTCGCGGATGAGCATAGATACCCAGACCAGGACTGGCGATCTCGTCTACCATTTTAACCAGGGTTTCCGGCCCCCCTAGCCCGGTGAGATACCAGAGGCTCCCCTCATAGCCCAGTACCACACCGGCCCGCGCAGCCTCCTCGGCCAGATGTCCCAGCAGACGTTTCGCCTGTTCCCACGAGCCGGTCGAAACGCCAAAGTGAACAAGAATCACCCTGGCTCCAAGATCACGGGCGAGACGAATATCCTCACGGAGGATCTCCGCGCCCCGTTCCCAGCCATCGAGCGTGGGATGGAACTCCGAATAGAGCCAGGCCCAGTCAGCAGAAAGGGAAGGAATCTCGATGCCGATCTCCGCGGCAGTACGCCGTAAGCGCTCCCGAGCGGAAGCATCATACTCAGCGTACCAGATACCCCGCCGCTGCCCACGCCCCCGCGCACGATTGCGGTCAGGCACAGTGCTTAGTTCGACACCGTCATAGCCGAGTTCGTGAGCCCGACGGAGCGTCCACTCGACCGGATGTGTGCTCACCGGTTCACGGAAACCAACCTCACGCACACCGACTTTCATCAGCCTTTCACCCCGCTGATAACGATTCCCTGGATATAGCGTGCCTGCGCCAGGAAGAAGACCGCAAGCATGGGGATGATCGAAATGAGGGTCATCGCCATTGTCTGCTGGATCGCATCGGTATAACGCGAATTTAGCAACTGCAGCCCCAACGAGACCGTGAAATTCTCGGGCGAATTCAAATAGATCAGCGGACGGAAGAACTCGGTCCAATGGTGAGTGAAAGCATAGATGGCTACAACACCCAAAGCAGGGGCTGAAAGCGGCATCACGATACGTGCATAGACATCAAACCAACCGGCCCCGTCGATGCGGGCTGCATCATCCATTTCCAGAGGGATAGTCATCATGTACTGCCGGAGTAGAAAGATGTTAAATGCACTGCCAAAAAACTCGGGCACAATCAGCGGGAGAAGCGTGTTAACCCAACCGAGTTTGGTAAAGAGAATATAAGTTGGAATCAAAGTGACTTGAGGGGGCAACATCATCGTACTGAGGACGACAAGGAAGAGGAGTCCTCGACCACGAAAGCGCATGCGAGCGAAAGCAAAGGCGACGATCGAACTGGAGAGAAGCGTGGCAATAATATCAACAACCGTTACAGTGATAGTGTTGCGATAAAACACAAGGAACGGTAAGTTGCGCCACGGTTCGACGAAATTCTGCCACTCAAAGCGATCCGGGATCCAGACTGGGGGAGTGACGTAGACCTGGTAGCCTGGTTTCACCGAGGTCGAAATCATCCAGAGATAGGGAAGAGAAAAGATAAATGCGCAAATGGCAATGGTCAGGTAAAGAAGCGTCCGCCAGAAGAGGCGAACGGGGTTCAGCGCGCGACTGCTGGCGACCGGTCGGGTGGCGAGACGCTCGACAATCATCGCCGCAACCCCCCTTCGTAGTAGACCCAGAGATCAGAACTACGTACAACCAGCAATGTGAAGAACAAAATAATCGCAAAGAGAGCCCAAGCCACCGCTGAGGCGTAACCGAAATGGAAAAGCTGGAAGCCCTGACGATAAAGATAGAGGACGAGAGTCAACGTCGCGTTGTTCGGTCCTCCCTGTGTCAGCACGTAGGCGTTGGTAAATACCTGGTAAGAGCCAATAATATTGATGACGACGTTGAAGAAGATAGTCGGAGTGAGTAGCGGCAGGGTTACATGGCGGAAGACAGCCCATGATCCGGCACCATCAATGCGGGCAGCCTCCTGCAGCTGAGTGGGAATACTCTGCAGTCCAGCCAGGTAAAGCAGCATATTAGTGCCGGTGCCCCAGAGCGCGATAAGCACCAGACCTGGCACCGCCCACTGCTCGGAGAAAAGCCACCGCGGTCCCTGGATACCAAAGAAAGCGAGAGCAGTGTTAAGCAAGCCATACTGAGGATGAAGAACCCAACTCCAGATCATCGCAACGGCGATCCCGGAGACAACCGCTGGAAGATAATATACTGTTCGCCAGAATCCGAGGAACTTCACCTTCTGATTTAAGAGCACAGCGATAGCGAGAGCCAGTATTGTCCCTCCCGGCACGACAAGACCGGTATAGAAGGTTGTCACTCCCAGAGCCTTGATGAAAAGTTCATCACGGGGTAGTGTGGCAAAGTTCTCAAATCCGACAAATTTTGTCTCAGATAACATGTCGGTTTCGTAAAAACTGAGAATAAACGAGAAAATCATGGCACCGGCAGTAAAGATAAGAAATCCGATAAGCCATGGTGAGATAAAGAGATAGGCCAGCAGCTCTTCAACCTGACGGTGGGAAAGCCGCAGAGAGAGAGACCGAACACGAAGGCCTGCAGCACGCACGCCGGCATCCTCCTCCATGTGGGGAAGAGGGCCGTCCTCTGGTTCGGGGACGGCCCTCTTCCCAATCAGGACCGCATCTTGCGAGTCACCTGGTCCGCGATCTCCTTCATATACGTGACTGGAGTCCCACCTACGATATAGAGCTTTTCCAGGGCCGGGACAATGATCTGGCGTGCCTCGGCATCCTTCTTAAAGAGCTTCCGGTTGCCCGGATAGCCCATTTCCATCGCCTGTGGACCAACATCGAGATTGGCCTCGGCCAGCTCAGGATAAGCCTCAGTGACGATCTTCTTCCAACGGTCCAGAACCGAGAAGCGAACCGGCAGAAGACCGGTGGACTTCACCTGAGCCTCTTGATACTCAGGACCGGACTGAAACTTCAGCAACGTCCAGGCCGCCTCCTGAACCTTGGTATTCTTCCAGATCACGAAACCGTCAGTCGTCCCCAGCACTCGGCGGGTCACCGGCCCTTTGGCTGTGTGAGCATATTGCCACTTGAAGCGCTTTTGAATCATCTGGGCCATGCGGAAGGGATAGAAGCCATCCTCAGCCATCGCCACGCGACCAGATGAGAAGAGCGCCAGACCACCCTGTCGCTCCACCGCCAGCGGCTGGGCCATGGCCTGAAGATCCCACTCCAGCCGGCGGGCCCACTCCAGCGCAGCCAGGGCTTTCTCCTCACCCAGGAGGCATTCCGTCGGGTCGTTGGGGTTCACCGGGTTGCCACCCCACATCTCTACCCGATACCAGTAGCGGTCCCAAGACCACATCGGGATGTAGATGCCCCACACATCAGTCTTCTGTCCACTGCGCTTCGTCAGTTTAACAGCCGCCTCCTGGAGGTCATCGTGTGTCCAGTCCAGGGTCGGCAGTTTAAGACCGGCCTGGTCGAACATATCTTTGTTTACCCAGAGAACCATCACGTTTACGTATTTCGGCAGACCAAACCGAATACCGCTGGGAAGAACGAAATCCTTCCACTGCCACTGATAGAAGTCTTTGAGGTCCTCAGGCTTGAAGTCACGCTTGACGAGAGGCTCGACATCGAGCACTTGACCACGGTCAGCGAACTGAGTGACGTTATCAGTCCACGATTCGAAGACATCCGGAGCCGTTCCAGCGACCATCGCGGCGATAAGTTTCTCGTCACGCTGGTCGGGTGCCGGCTCGATAACGACATTGATATTCGGGTACTTGGGCGTAAAGAGTGCCTTCACAGCTTCCTCAGCCCGCTTTAACTCCGCATCAGTTCCGCGGAACTGCCAGCGGACCGTGACCTTCTCGGCGGCCTTGGGAGCAGCAGCGGCCGGTGTCGGCGTGGGCTGGGGCTGAGTCGGCTGGGCTGGCTTGGGCTGCTCGGCCGGCTTGGTGCTGGGCTGGGTGGGTGTCGGCTGGGCGGCCGGCGCACAGGCCATCAGCACGCTCCCGGCCACCCCCGCCATCAGCCCGCGCAGGAACAGACGACGACCAACAGATTTCGTAGATACTGCGCCAGGACCCATCGTCTCCTCCCCGGTTTCTCCCCGGCGGGATTCCCCGCCGGGCGTGTCATCGCCCCAGAGCATAGTCACCGGGCTATCAGCCGGACAAGAGGGTTCCGGACATTTTTGTGACATGAACCGGACATGCTCATCGGACCACCAACCATTTTGACCTAGCCGAAAGGGCGGAGGTTTCGCGCGCGATAGGCCGTAACCACCCACCCCCGCGACACGTTCCCCCTACTGAGATACCCCGCCTCAGCGGAGGACCAGATGCTGTTCGGTCAGCGTCGAAAACTCGACGACGGCACGAAAGAGTTCACCCAGTTACGCCAGGCCCTGCGCCCCGCCGGAACCCCCAGTGAGAGCGAGACCCCCAGCCCGCCGAGCACCGACGCCCCGGCGACCCGGCCCACGCCCGGACCGACGATCGTGACCCGACCGCTCAGCGCCAGCCCGACCAGCCCCGATCAGTTCACCTGCGTCCTCTCACGCGGCTCGCTCTGGCAGGGCAGTCTGAAAATCCAGGGCAGCGTGCGAATCGACGGCCAGCTGAGCGGTGAGATCGAGGCCAGTGACGCCATCTACATCGCTGAAGAGGCGGTGGTCGCCGCCCAGGTTGAGGCCGCCATCGTCATCATCGCCGGACGCTTCGAAGGCCAGGTCCGGTGCCGGGAGCGCCTGGAGGTGCTGGCCAGCGGTCGCGCCACCGCCGAGCTGACAACCCCCTCACTGGTGGTGCATGAGGGAGCCGTCATCCAGGGGATGGTCCAGATGGACGAGGCCCGGCGGCCCGCCCCCGAAACAACCGCCAACCGCGCCCAGCCCGACGGGCCCACGGCCTCCGCGCCCCCCGCCTCGCGGCCAGCCCACCGGCCGGAGAGCCCGGAGCCGGCGTCCAGTACCGCCACGGACCAGGGCGCCACAGCTTCCGGATGAGGTCCCGCACTCAATACGTCCGCCCGACCGCCGGGGGCGGCGCCCGCGGGCGCCGCCCCAGCCCCGCCCCCTGTGACCAGGAGTAGATTTTGATTCCAAACAGACTATCGAGCGATTATCTGAATCCTTAATTCTTTCTGGGGGCCGGCTCCCGCCGGCTGGCGCCCTGTGCTATAATCCCCGTGCACTCCCGGCGACGGAGGCAGGCGGGTGTTCAATCCCCTGAACTGGTTCTTCGGGTTCTTCTCCTGCGACCTGGGCATCGACCTGGGCACCGCCAACACCCTGGTCCTGGTCCGGGGGAAGGGCATCGTCATCAACGAGCCGTCGGTGGTGGCCATCCACCAGAAGACCAAGAAAGTCCTGGCCGTCGGCGCCGAGGCCAAGCGCATGGTCGGCCGCACGCCGGCCAACATCGTGGCCGTCCGCCCGCTCAAAGACGGGGTGATCAGCGATTTCGATGTGACCGAGGCGATGCTGAAATACTTCATCGGCAAGGTCCACCAGCGCTTCGGCCTGCTCCCCCGCCCACGCGTGGTCATCGGCATCCCCTCCGGCGTGACCGAGGTGGAGAAGATGGCGGTCCACGACGCCGCCCGCAACGCCGGGGCCCGTGAGGCCCATCTCATCGAGGAGCCGATGGCGGCCGCCATCGGCGCCGGCCTGCCGGTGACCGAGGCCACCGGCTCGATGATCGTGGATATCGGTGGGGGCACGACCGAGGTGGCGGTCATCTCGCTGGGAGGGATCGTGGTCTCCCGGTCGATCCGTATCGCTGGCGACGAGATGGACCAGGAGATCATCCAGTACGTCCGTCAGAAGTACAACCTGCTGATCGGCGACCGGATGGCCGAGGAAGTGAAGATCGCCGCCGGCTCGGCCTACCCCCTGCCAGAGGAGATCGTGGTGACGCTCCGGGGCCGCGACCTGGTGACCGGCCTGCCCAAGACGGTCGAGATCTCCAGCGTCGAGATCCGCGAGGCTATCGCCAGTTCGGTCAACGCCATCGTCGAGACGGTCAAAGAGGCCATCGAGGAGACACCCCCCGAACTGGTGGCCGACCTGATGGCCCACGGCATCGTCCTGGCCGGCGGCGGGGCTCTGCTCAAGGGACTCGACCAGCGCCTGGCTCAGGAGACCAAGATGCGCGTCTACGTGGCCGACGACCCGCTGACCTGTGTGGCCCGGGGCTGCGGCGAGGCCCTGGAGGAGATCGAGATCCTGCGCAAGGTGGAGGTGCCGGTCCAGTACGCTCGCCCGCCCCGGCGCCTCTGACGTGTCGGCCCGGAGAGGGCACCGTGCGACAGCGCCTCCTCGCCTTCGGCCTGGCCCTGCTCATCGGCCTGGCCCTGCTGACGACGCTGCGCCTTCCTCCCCTGCGCCCGCTGGAGACGGTCCTCTTTACCGGACTGAGCGCGCTGGAGATGGTCAGTGCCCCCCCCGTTCGGGCGCTGGCCGCGTTCTTCACCGTCATTGGCCGGGTCAGCGATCTCTACCAGGAGAACCAGCGGCTGCGCCAGGAGGTCGCCCAGCTGCGCGGCGACCTGGCGCGACTGGCCGAACTGGAGCGCGAGAACCGCTGGCTGCGCGAGCAACTGGGCCTGCGCCAGACCCATCCGGACTTCCGCTGGATCAGCGCCCGGGTGATCGGCTACGACCCGAGCAACGTCGCCCGGTCGGTGGTGATCGATCGGGGGAGCCGTGACCAGGTGGCCGAAGGAATGACGGTGTTCACCCCCGCCGGTCTGGTGGGCCGGGTGGTCCAGGTCAGCCCGCTCAGCGCCAAGGTCCTGCTCATCACCGACCCGGCCAGCGCGGTCAACGGTGTGCTCCAGTCGAGTCGCGCGCGAGGCGTGGTTCAGGGAAGTCCCGACCCGCTGCAGAACCGGCTGGTGATGCGCTACATCGGCCAGGAGGAAAAGATCGCGACCGGCGAGCTGGTCCTGACCTCGGGACTGGGCGGCGTCTTCCCGGCCGGCCTGCCCATCGGGCGGGTGGTGGTGGTCCGCCAGCAGGACACCGCCCTCTTCCAGGAAGCCCTGGTCGAGCCGCTGGTCGACTTCCAGCGACTGGAGGAGGTCCTGGTTCTGACCAGCTATCTGCCCCTGCGTCTGGAGTGAGCGACGGTGACAACGCTGGCCTGGCTGGCCCTCACCACCCTGGGCGTTCTGATCCAGGCGGTGGCCTGGCCGCTCCTCTGGCCCGGTGCGCTCCGGCCCGAGGTGGTGCTGGTGCTGGCGATCCTGGCCGGGCTGCGGGCCGGACTGCCCCAGGCCCTGCTCTGGGGCGCCCTGGGAGGCTTCCTCCTCGATCTGCTCTCGGTCCGCGAGGCCGGCTTCCACGCCGCCACGGTGCTGGTCGCCGCCGCCCTGGGCGTGCTGAGCGCCCCGGCCGACTGGCCGACGCCCCTGCGCCTGGGGACAAGCGTGGGCGTCGCCACGCTGAGCGCCCTGGGCGCCCAGGCCCTCCTGCTGGCGGAACCGCCGGTGACCCGCCTGCTGGCCCCGGCCGGATACCTTCTGGCCCTCAACCTGGCGACAGCCGTCCCCCTCGCCCTGCTGCCGCTCGGCCGGCCGTCGACACCCCGCGCCCGCCGCCGCTCCCTTTGAAGCGACGGCGGGGGGAACAACCGCCGACCGGACCAGATCGTCGGCGCGACCGCTCCCAACAGCCATTTGACGGGCCAGGACCGGGCGTGGTATATTCTCTATGAACTTGGTCAAAAATCCTGGGATCGCGTGTGGCCCGCGTTGTCAATAGCGTCCTCGAACTGATCGGCGACACCCCGCTGGTGCGGCTGAACCGTCTGCCCCCGCCCGGCTCGGCCACGATCCTGGCCAAACTGGAGGCTCAGAACCCCGGGGGATCGGTCAAAGACCGCATCGCCCTCAGTATGATCGAAGAGGCCGAGCGGCAGGGTGTGCTCAAGCCCGGCGATACGATCGTCGAGCCGACCAGCGGCAACACCGGCATCGGCCTGGCGCTGGTGGCGGCGGTCAAGGGCTACCGGCTGATCCTGACGATGCCCGACGATATGAGTCTGGAGCGGCGGACGCTCCTCAGTCTCTACGGGGCCGAGATCGTCCTGACGCCGGCCATCGAGGGGATGACCGGGGCGGTCTACGCCGCCGAGGAACTGGCCCGCAAGCACGGCTACTTTATGCCCCAGCAGTTCCTCAACCCGGCCAACCCGGAGATCCACCGGCGGACCACCGCCCGCGAAATTCTCGAGGCCACCGACGGGAAGGTGGATGCCCTGGTGGTCGGGGTGGGAACCGGCGGGACGCTCACCGGGGTGGGCGAGGTACTGCGCGAGCACATCCCCCATCTCTGGGTCGTGGCCGTCGAGCCGGCCCGGGCGGCCGTGCTCTCGGGCAAGCGCCCGGGGCTGCACAAGATCCAGGGGCTGGGAGCCGGCTTCATCCCCGGCGTTCTCAACACCCAGCTCATCGACGAGGTGATCGCTGTCTCCGACGAGGACGCGATGCAGTGCGCCCGGCTGCTCGCCCAGCGGGAAGGGTTGCTGGTGGGCATCTCCGCGGGGGCCAATGTTCACGCCGCCCTGCAGGTGGCCCAGCGGTTGGGGCCGGAGAAGACGGTAGTGACCTTCCTGCCGGACACCGGTGAGCGCTATCTCTCGCTTTTTCAGAGCGGGCGCTGAGCGACGAGGCTGACCATGATCGCGATTTACGTCCCCACACCCTATCGGAAACTGGCGGGCGGTGCCGCCTCGCTGGTGGGACAGGGGCGGACGGTGCGCGAGCTCCTGGAGGACCTGACAGCCCGCTACCCGGACCTGGCCGCTCAGATCTGGGCCAACGGCGAGGTCCGCCACTATATCAATGTCTACGTGAACGGCGAGGAGATCCGCGAACTGCAGGGACTGGAGACGCCCCTCCACGATGGCGACACCGTGGCCTTCGTCCCGGCGCTGGTCGGGGGGGCAACCGAGCCGGCCGCGCCGGAGACGCCGTTCGCCGAGGGGCGGATCGTCATCCCCCTGGCCCACTATCAGGAGATGGTCCGGCACGCCGAGGAGGAGTATCCCAACGAGTGCTGCGGTCTGCTGGCCGGGCGGGATGCCACCGTCGAACGGGTCTACCGCATGCGCAACATCCGCCAGAGCCCGGTGATGTATACTATGGACCCGAAGGAACAACTGCGGGTCTTTGAGGAGATCGACCAGGCTGGGCAGACGCTGGTCGGTATCTACCATTCGCACACCCACTCGCCGGCCTACCCCTCGCCGACCGACATCCGGCTGGCCTTCTACCCCGATTCCGCCTACGTGATCATTTCGCTGGCCGACCGGTCGCGCCCCGACGTGCGCGCCTTCCAGATCGTCGACGGAACGGTGCGCGAACTGGAGGTGGTGGTTCTACGCTGAGGATCTCGACGCGTCTGGAGTACGGGCTGCGGGCCCTGATCGATCTGGCGCTCCGGGCCGACCGTGAACCGGTCCAGAGCCGGGACATCGCTGCCCGGCAGCATATTCCGGAGCCCTATCTCAACCAGTTGCTGACCAGTTTGCGCAAGGCCGGGCTGATCGTCAGCCGGCGCGGGCCGGGGGGTGGGCATCTTCTGGCCCGGCCGCCGCAGGAGATCACCCTGGCCGAGGTGGTTGAGGCGCTGGAGGGAGCGCTCCTGGGGGTGACCAGCGAGGAGCCGGGCGCCGCCCCGGCGCCGCCGGCCACCGCCGAGGCGTTGCACGACCTCTGGACGCGGGTGGCCCAGGCGACACGGGGAGTGCTGGAGACGACGACGCTGGCTGATCTGGCGGCCCGGGCTCGTCAACGGGCCTACACCTACTATATCTAACGCCGGCCAGGTTGACCCGGTCGGCGAGTTTTTGGCCGGAAGGAGGCAGACCATGTTACCGGTGCTGACGGAAGAGCAGATCCGCCGCTACAGCCGGCATATCATCCTGCCGCAGGTCGGCGGGGTCGGCCAGCGGAAACTGCTGAGCGCCCGCGTCCTGCTGCTGGGGGCCGGCGGCCTGGGCTCGCCGGCGGCCCTGTACCTGGCGGCGGCCGGGGTGGGCACATTGGGGATCGTCGACTTCGACGTGGTCGACCTCTCGAACCTGCAGCGGCAGATCCTGCACGGGATCGAGGACGTAGGGCGGCCCAAGGTCGAGTCGGCGGCCGAGACCATCCGCTCGATCAACCCGGACGTCACCGTCGTCCCCTACCAGACCCAGCTGACCTCGGCCAACGCCTTCGAGATTCTGCGTGACTGGGACATCATCGTCGACGGCACCGACAACTTCCCCACCCGCTACCTGGTTAACGACGCGGCGGTGATGCTGGGCAAGACGGTGGTCCACGGCAGCATCTTCCAGTTCGACGGTCAGGCCACGGTCTTCAAGCCGAAAGAGGGGCCGTGCTACCGCTGCCTCTTCCCGGCGCCGCCGCCGCCGGGGGCGGTGCCCAGCTGCGCCGAGGGCGGGGTCTTCGGGGTGCTGCCGGGGATCATCGGCTGCATCCAGGCCATCGAGACCATTAAACTCATTCTGGGGATCGGGCAGCCACTCATCGGCCGGCTCCTCATCTTCGACGCTCTGGCGATGGAGTTCAACGAGGTCCGCATCAAGCGCGACCCCAACTGCCCGGTCTGCGGCGACAACCCGACCATTACCGAACTCATCGATTACGAGCAGTTCTGCGGCCTGCGGCCGGCGGTGACCGCCGACGGCGCCGCTCACTGAGCCAGCCGGGCGGACATCTCTCCCCCGGTCCCGTGCACGGGACCGGGGGTATTTTCTCCGGCACTCGGGCAAAGGTCGGCCAGCGGGCAGCCGTGGCAGCGGGGCCGGGCCCGGCAGCGGACGACGCTGTGGCGGACGATAAGGGCGTGGTACTCATTATAGAGGGCGGGGTCCGGCGGGAGGACAGCCTGGCAGAGGGCCTGGACCGCCGCCGGGCGCGCCCCGACCGCCAGACCCAGCCGGGCCAAGAGCCGCAGGGTGTACCGGTCGACCACGAAGACCGGCCGGCCGGCGGCGTAGAGGAGAAGGGTGTCAGCGGTCTCCGGGCCGATACCGTAGAGGGACAGAAGTTCACGGCGCAGCGTTTCAGTGGGCTGCGCCAGCAGGGCCTCGAGGTCGCCGCCGTAGCGAGCGAGGAGGTAGCGGGCGAAGGTCTGGAGTTTGCGGGCCTTGGTCCGGTAGAAGCCGGCCGGGCGGATAAGGGCGGCCAGGGCGGCTGGATCAAGGGCCGCGATGGCCGGTGGGGTCAGAACACCGGCGCCCTTGAGGGCGGCGATGGCCCGCTCGGCATTGCGCCACGTGGTGTGCTGGACGAGGATGGCGCCGACGACGATTTCGAAAGGGCTCTCGGCCGGCCACCAGCCCTGCGGGCCGTAGGTCTGGAGGAGACGGTGGTAGACAGTGGCGAGGAGCCGGGCGACTTCCGCAGAGGAGCCGGGCGTGACTGTCCCCGGAGGGTGGTGAGCAGTCCGAACGGGCTGGCCGGCGACACGGTCCATAGGCGATCCTCCCCAGGGAGTGACAGTATCGTCGTGCCGGCTGAGCGACGGGAGCCTGTAGCGCGCAGACTTACGGTCGTCCTGCGGTCTGTCTCCCGCTCTTTCCCTTGCGCTCACACCCAAAAGCATGTATACTAGACGCAGGGAGCTTCCCGTGCCCGATTCACGGTGGGCGTAGCCGAGCGGTCAAGGCGTCTGACTGTGGATCAGAAGAGCGCGGGTTCGAATCCCGCCGCCCACCCCCAAAACGGCCCGCAGGGACGGGCCGTTTTTCGTTTTGCTCTTCTCCGCCCCCGGCAAGGGCGGGCGTCAAAACTGGCATCAAAATGGTATCAGGGTGGCCCTTGACGGAGAATAGGGAGCGCGAAGCCAGGATCGGCATTCGCTCTAGGGAGACGGCGGGTCGCCCAGACCAGCCCCCCGATGGACCCGTGCTGCCGATACCAGCACCGGTCTTCTTCTGTAAAAGACATAATTGTAACATTGATGTGTGCACAGGCCCCAGCCTAGCACGCCCTCGGCACTGTCACACGGACGGTGGGCGAGTTTGGGGAAAGGGCTCTCCTGCGCCTCTCGGCTGTTTCTTCGGGGCCCTTCTCCTCACGCCACCTGGAG
>CACRXC010000135.1_pt1 | contig 29018 bp, 26 predicted proteins | sample 5377091 | NCBI WGS metagenome assembly CACRXC01 (sample SAMEA6061845, study PRJEB28556) | metagenome | reverse complement strand
TCTGGGGCTTGCTCACCCGCACGGCCGCGACGATCCTGGCCCATACTCTTCTGCGCCTCCGCCTGGTGTGAACAATGAACCCACATCATGCGCCTGAGGCCATTGAGGGCTACCAGAAACTGGCCGACTGGGGCGTCAAGCATTTCGTCGGGCCCAGCCCCGAGTACAAGCAGGCGAACCCGGTGGGGTTCGCCGCCGGGAACGTGGCCATGTCCGAAGAGGGCGTCTGGATGCTGGGCCGGACCAACGACGCCAAGATCAACTGGGGCGTGGCCCCCTTCCCGATGCAGAAGATCCCGGTCTCCTACGGCCACTACTCCGGGCAGTCGATGACCCGGATGTCCAAGGCCAAGGACGCCGCCTGGCAGTGGATGAAATGGGTCTCGCTGGACAAAGAGGGGCAGACGATCCTCTTCAAGGGCGGGCTGCTCCAGCCGACCCGCAAGGATCTGATCGAGGCCTTTATCAACGACTCCCAGCCGCCGGCCAAGCAGTACCGTGAGGTCTTCTACAACGAGCTCGATCCCAACACCATCCGCTGGCCCGGTCAGCACCAGAACTCCTTCTACCTGGGCTACCGCCAGTACTGGATCGACGCCTGGAACCCGCGCTACGACCCGGTGCTCCGCGGCAAGAAGCCGTACCGGGAGATCGCCCAGGAGGTCCAGGAGATCCTGCAGCGGATCATCGACACCGGCGAGCCGGCGACGCAGTAGCGTGTATCCAGACGGCGGGACGGATGGATGCGGCCGGCGGCCGCACAGTCCGCCCCGCCCAGGCGACGCGCGAAGGAGCCGACGGGCATGATCAGTGTGCTTCGCGTGGGGAGTCGTTCCCGTCCCGGGCTGCGCTATCGTCTTCAGGAGGCCCTCATCGGCTGGGCGTTCATCCTGCCCGCGGTCCTGGGCCTGCTCTTCTTCCAGCTGGGACCGGTTCTGGCCTCGCTGTACTTCAGCTTCACCAACTACGACATCGTCACCCCACCCAAATGGGTCGGGCTGACCAACTACGTCCGCCTGTTCACCGCCGACCGCCTGTACATTAAATCGCTGACGGTGACCGCCTACTACAGCGCCCTGGCGATCCCGCTCTCACTGGTCGTGGCCTACCTCGTCGCCCTCCTCATGAACCAGAGGGTCCGGGGCATCAGCCTCTACCGGACCCTCTGGTACCTGCCCTCGCTCGTCCCGGCCACGGCCAACGGTGTCCTCTGGCTCTGGCTGCTCAACCGCGACTTCGGACCGGTGAACTTCTTCCTGCGGCTGGCGGGTCTCCCGGCCCCAGCCTGGCTGAGCGACCCGAACTGGACGGTGCCGGCGCTGGTCCTGGTCCATCTCTGGGGGGTGGGCAACGCGGTGCTGATCTTCCTGGCCGGTCTCCAGGGAGTGCCCCAGCATCTCTACGAGGCGGCCGAGGTCGACGGCGCGACCTGGTGGCACAAGTTCCGGCATGTGACGCTGCCGATGACCTCCTCGATCATCTTCTTCAACCTGGTGATGGGCATCATCGGCACGTTTCAGGTCTTCTCCATCGTCTACATCATCTTTACCCCGCCGGCCACCGAGATCGGGACGGCCGGTCCGGAGAACGCTGCGCTGGTTTACGTGCTCTATCTCTACCGCAACGCCTTCCAGTATTTCAAGATGGGCTACGCCTCGGCCATGGCCTGGGTGCTGCTGCTCATCATCCTGACGTTGACGCTGCTCGTCTTCCGCAGCCAGGGCCGCTGGGTCTACTACGAGGCGGTGCGGAGGTGACGATGCTCCACTCGTCGGTCCAGATTCAGCCCCTCAGCCGGCGCGGCGTTCGCCTCCGGCGCCTTCTCCGCCAGGCCGTCGCCCACGCCGTCCTGGGGGGTGGGGGCTTTCTGATGATGGTTCCCTTCTTCTGGCTCCTCTCCTCGTCGCTCAAGGCACCGCATGAGATCTATGTCATTCCGCCCCAGTTCATCCCCAACCCGGTCCGCTGGCAGAACTACCTCGAAGTGCTGATCGACCAGCCCTTCCTGCGCTTCACCCGCAACACCCTCATCGCCACCGTCCCGGCCACGGTGGGGCAGGTGTTGACGGCCTCGCTGGCCGCCTACAGTTTCGCCCGCCTGCGCTTCCCCGGCCGCGACCTGGTCTTCGGTTTGCTTCTGACCACGATCATGCTGCCCTACGCCGTGACCCTCATCCCGGTCTACGTGATGTTCAAGGAACTGGGCTGGATCGGGACCTTCCTGCCTCTTATCGTCCCCTACTGGTTCGGCGGCGGGGCCTTTAATATCTTTCTTTTGCGGCAGTTCTTTCTGACGATCCCCAACGAACTGGAGGACGCGGCCCTCATCGATGGAGCCGGGTATCTCACGATCTACGCCCGGATCATCACCCCGCTTTCGGTCCCGGCCCTGACGGTGGTGACGATCTTCAGTTTCCTGCACCACTGGAACGACTTCCTGGCCCCTCTGCTCTATCTGAATCATTATGAGAACTGGACCCTCTCGATAGGCATCGCCATGCTCAAGGGCGCTCTCTCCGGCGGGCGTGACACGACGCATCTGATGATGGCGATGTCCACCCTGATGATCCTGCCCATCATCGCCATCTACTTCGCCGCCCAGCGGGCCTTCATTCAGGGCATCGTCCTGACCGGCCTGAAGGGCTGAGACCGTTCGGTGGGGAGAGGAGATGATCCGTATCGGGTTCATCGGCACGGGGGCGATCAGCCGGCGGCATTTCACCGCTCTGCAGCAGCTGCGCGAGCAGGCGGAGGTGGTGGCGGTCTGCGACGTGGTGGAGGCGGCGGCCGCCCGGGCGGCCGCGCCGTTCGGGGCCCGCGTCTACCTGAGCGCCCACGAGATGCTCCAGCGCGAACGTCTCGACGCCCTCTACATCTGTCTGCCGCCCGACGCCCATGTCGACCAGGAGCTGATGGCCGCCGCGCGGGGCATCCACCTCTTCGTCGAGAAGCCGCTTCCGCTCGATCTGGCCAAGGCCGAGACGATCGCCCGGGCGGTGCAGGCCGCCGGGATCGTCACCGCGGTGGGCTACCACTGGCGCTACTTCTCCCACACCCAGGTCCTGCGGGCAGCGCTCACCGGCGAGCGCGTCGGGCTGGTCCTCGGCTACTTCCTGAGCAGCCTCCCCGCGAAGGCCTGGTGGCGGCTTAAGGCCCGCTCCGGCGGGCAGGTGGTCGAACAGGCGATCCATCTCTTCGACCTGGCCCGCTATCTCCTCGGCGAGGTCGAGGAGGTCTGGGCCGCTTACGCCCGCCGTGGCTATCCCGATGAACCGGGGTTCGACCACGAGGACGTCTACACGGTCACTATGCGCTTCGCCAGCGGCGCCCTCGCCAGCTACGCGGTCTCCTGCCTTCTCCACCGCCGCTATCTGGTCGGTCTGGACCTCCTGTGCCAGCATCGCGTCTACCGGCTCCGTGAGTCGGGTCTGGAGATCGAGGAGCCCGCCGGCGTCCGGAGCATTCCGCTGGAGAACGACCCGGCCCTGGCGGAGAACGCCGCCTTCCTGCACGCCATCCGCACCGGCGACCGGTCCGGGATCCTGTCCGACTACGCGGATGCGCTCAAGACCCAGCGTGTCGTCATGGCGGCCAACCGGGCTGCTGAAACACATCAACCGGTGAGGGTAGGACTGTGACGGACCCGCTGCTCGCCAACTTCGCCGTCTGCACCGATGAGGTTCACCCGGACCTGGAGACCGCGCTCCGGGCGATCCGGGAGATGGGTGTGCGCCAGGTCGAACTCCTGGCCTTCTGGGGGAAGCCGGTCGTCGAGCTCTCAGCGGCCGAACTCGACCAGGCCCGCCGGCTTCTCGACCGCTACGAGATGCGGGTCTGCGCGGTGGGCTCGCTCTTCCTGAAGGGTCTGCTCATCGGCCACCTTCGGCCGGAGCAGATCGCCGACGACCCGGCCTTCCGCCAGGAGCTGCAGGTCCTGCGGGCTTCGATCCGGGCGGCGCGTCTCTTTGGGGCGCCGATTGTGCGGACCTACGGCTTCCGGCGGGAGGGGATGGTCGGGCTGGGCAATCCCAGCCCGCGTCTCCCGCGGGGGGGCGAGCTTCCGGAGGCGACCCTGGTCACGATCGCGGCGGGGCTGCGTCTGGCCGCCCAGGAGGCGGCCGAGGCCGGGTTGATCCTGGGGCTGGAGAACGTTCGCTCGTGCTGGGCCAACACCGGCTACCACACCGGCCGCATCATCGCCGCCACCGCCCATCCAGCCCTGCGGGCCATGTGGGACCCGGCCAACGATTACGTCTCGGGCGGTGTTCCCTACCCCGAGGGGTATGAGGCGGTGCGTCCGTTCCTGTGCCACCTCCACGTCAAGGACGCCCGCGTGGTCGATCCCACGACCGGGCTGACCGCCTGGGAGCCGGTGGGCCGGGGGGAGGTCGACTGGGTGACCATCTTCGCAGCCCTCCGCCGCGACGGGTACCGGGGCACGCTCAGTCTGGAGACCCACTGGCATCCCCGGCCGCCGGATGGGGGGGAGCCCGACCGGATCCGCGACAGTCAGATCGCCTTCGACGGCGTCCGACGCGCGCTGGCGGCCTCGCGCGCCCTGGAGGTCCGATGACCCCAGCCATCGACGTCCACTGCCACCTCTTTCCGGAGCCGTTTTTCACCTTCGCCCGGTCCTACGGCCCACAGTTGGGCGTGGAGTTCTACCGCCGGCTGGACGGACGCGAATACATCCGGGCGCCCGGCGACTTCGACTACCCGCTGAGCGAGGACCTGTGGTCTGTCGAGCGGCTGCTCCAGGCGATGGACCGGCGGGGGATCAGGATGGCGGTCCTCTCGGTCGCGCCGCCGACCCTGGGCTACTGGGCCGAGGCCGGGCTGGCCGCCGAGCTGGCGGCGGCGGCCAACGACTTTCTGGCCGCCGTCGTCCGGTCCCATGCGGACCGGTTCGTCGCCCTGGCCACGGTCCCACTGCAGGCGATCGACCGGGCAGTGGCCGAGCTGGAGCGACGGATGGGGCAGCCGGAGTTTCGGGGGGCCATGATCGGCACCAACGTCGGCGGTCGGAACCTGGACGACCCCTTCTTTGAGCCGTTCTGGGAGGCGGCCGAGAGACTTGGCGCCTGTCTTTTTGTCCATCCCTACCAGGTCCTGGGGCGGGAGCGGCTCCAGCGCTACTATCTCTGGAACCTCATCGGCATGGTCACCGAGACCTGCGTGGCCATTGAATCGCTCATCTTCGGCGGGGTCTACGACCGGCATCCGCGTCTCAAGACCTACTTCGCCCACGGGGGCGGCAGTTTCCCCTGGCTACGGGGGCGGGCCGAGCACGGGTTCTCGGCCATCACGACGACCACCTTCGCCGCCCAGCATCCGCCGAGCGCCTATCTCGGGCGCCTCTTCGTCGACCATCTGGTCTACCTGCCCCACGGTCTGACCTGGCTGGCTGGCGACCTGGGCAGCGACCACATTATGGTGGGCAGCGACTATCCTTTCGATATCGGCCCGGCGGACCCGCTGGCCCTTGTGCACACCGCGCCGGGGTTGAGCGCGGCCGACCGCGAGAACATTCTCTGGCGCACCGCCGTCCGTCTCCTGGGGCTGACGCTGCCGGTCTCCGGCGCCGCCGACAAGCGCCGGGGATGAGAGCGTCGCCCCTCGCCGGTCGACGACGCGGTTGCCCCAAGCCCGCTGGTTGAGCGGACCCCGCCGGAGACGCACCCGATCGCCAGGCGGTGCGCGCAGGTTTGTGAGCGGGGATAAAAGCCGGCGGACGTGAGATCGCCTGTCTATCGGTTAGTTCCCTTCCGGTGGACATTGCCCAGCCGCCGGCATCGGGCGGTTTCCGCTCGTCGGTCTCTGACATCTCCACAGTGTTGATCAGGGTGCCGGGGTATGCCCGGGTCACTGTGGCGTGGGACCAGCGCGGGTATAGAATACCTATGGTCCCGGCATCTTTCAGGGGGACTCTCAGCCACAGGTATTCTCCGACACCGGACCGGCGAGTCTTCGACCGGGGGGTGGTCCGATGGGCAGACCAGGTGTCTCCCTGCTGCAGGACCTCCGGACCGAGTTCCTCGAGCGGATGATCCTGCTGCTCTTTCTTCTGGGCTGGCTCTACGATCTCGCCCTGGTCCTCCATCCTCTGGAGACCCCAGTTTACGCCTGGAGTCTCAGCGCCCTGGCCCTCGTCAGCGCTGGGGCCGCTCACACCCTCCGGACACAGTCGTACACCGCCGCCACAACCGTCTACCTGGGCTCCACCTTTGTCTTTGTCACCACCCTGGTGGTGACACACCCCGACCACCCCCTGGTCTTCGCCTATCTGCCTCTCCTGGGCCTGGCCGCTATCCTGCGCGGCCGGGCCGGCGTCTTTGCCCTCGCCGGCCTCTCTCTGTTCTCCGTCCTGGGGCTCTGGCGCTTCGGCGTCCTCGAAAGCCCTCACGCCATTACCGCCGGCCTCCTCCTCACCATCACCGCTGTCATCCTGCTGAGCACGCTGACCTCGGCCACCCAGGTTCTCGACTGGGCCTGGGAGCACTATGTCGAGGCCCAGCACCAGGCCCGCCAGCTGGCCGAGCGTGGAGCCGAACTGGCCCGCGTCTCCAAGAGCCTCACCGAGGCCTACCGCCGCCTCGAACAGGTGAACCGGGAGCTCGCGCGCGCCCGGGAAGAGGCCGAGCGGGCCCGCCAGCAGAAGATCCGCTTCGCCGCCATCCTCAGCCACGAGATGCGAACGCCGCTCAATCTCATCATCGGCTTCAGCGAGGTGATGGCCACCGCTCCCCTCACCTATTACGGTGAGCCTCTCCCCCCGCGCTACCGTGAGGACCTCGAGACTATCTACCGCAACGCCGTGCACCTCTCTCACCTCCTCGATGACGTCCTCGACCTGGCTCAGATCGAAACCGGGCACCTGGCGCTCAACAAGCGGGAGACAGACGTGGCGGGGGTGGTCCACCAGGTGATCGCGTCGGTCGCCAACCTCTTTCGGGCCAAGGGACTGACACTGGCGGTCGACCTTCCGGCCTCGCTGCCTCCGGTCTGGGCCGATCCCACCCGGATCAGCCAGATCCTTCTCAACCTCATCACCAACGCCGCGCGGGTGACAGCCCAGGGCGGCGTCCGGGTGAGCGCTCGCGAGCAGGCCGGCGAGATCGCCATCGCCGTCAGCGACACCGGCCCGGGTATCCCGCCCGAGGCCCTGCCGCGTCTCTTCGAGGAGTTCTACCGCCTGCCCGGCTCACCCTGTGGACCGGGGTATGGGACCGGCCTGGGACTGGCCATCACCAAGCAACTGGTCGAACTCCACGGCGGGAGCATCTGGGTTGAGAGCCAGGTGGGAGCGGGGACGACGTTTACCTTTACCCTGCCCTGCTGTCGCAATGTGGCCGCTCTCCTACCGCCGCGCGACTGGCGGCGGCTCCTCGGCGAGGGGACCGACGCTGGCCGCGTCCTGGCCGTCATCGACCCCGAGGGCCAGGGCACCCATCTCCTCCAGCGCCATCTGCCTGGGTATCAGATCGTCCGAGCCGAGACCCCCAGCCCCCTGCTCACAACCCCCGATCCGTCTCCCCTCGCCGGGATCGTCGTCATCGGGGGCGCCCGCCGCCTCGCCAGGCGGGCGGCCGATCTGACCAGCCTCTTTCCGACGGTCCCGATCATCGGTCTCACCCTTCAGACCGGCCACCGGCACCGGGCGGAGGAGTTTTCGGTCAGCGCGCTGCTGACCAAGCCGGTGACGCGGGAACAGCTGGCGGCCGCCCTCCGGCGCGTCGCTCGTGGCCGACGGACCATCCTCATCGTCGACGACGAGCCGGAGATGGCGCGGCTCCTGGTGGCGATGGTCGACACGCTGGGGTCCTACCGGGTGCTCACCGCCCACAGCGCCGCGGAGGCCCTCTGGCGACTGGAGAACGAGGCCGTTGACGTTGTCCTGCTCGACCTGGTGATGCCGGAGGTCGACGGCTACACCCTTCTCCGCACCATCCGCCACCGTCCAGAGTGGCGCGCCCTCCGTGTTATCGTCGTCACGGCCCACGCCGACGAGCCGAGCCCTCTCCGCGTCAGCCAGGTCACTGTCACCGCCGCGGGCGGTCTTCCTCCGCTGCGCGTGCTCCGCTGGCTGCAGGCTCTGCTGACGGGGGAGGAGAACGACGACCGGCACAGCGCTCGATCGCCCGGATGAGGTGCGCCGGGTCGACCGGTTTGGCGACGAAGGCGGTGGCGCCCAGCGAAAGGGCCAGCGTCTCTTCCTGCAAGACCGAACAGACGACAATCGGGGGTGGCGTGCCGGCGGCGGAGCCGCGCAGCTGCTCGAAGAGCTCCCATCCATCCACGCCGGGCAGCAGAAGATCCAGGACGATGACATCGGGAGGGACCACGGCGAGAGCCTGGAGGGCTTCGGCCGCCGTGGTGGCCTGGACCACCCGATACGCGCCGCCCAGGAGCCGACGCAGCAGCGCCCCGAAGTCCGGATTATCGTCGACCAGCAGGACGGTGACCGTCTGGGCGACGGGCGCCGTGTAGGTGATCGCCAGAGTCCGGGGGTCCAGCGCCTGCCAGTGACACCGACTGCCCTCCAGGGCGGCGAGGCGCTGGACAGCGGTGAAGAGATGGCAGGTCGCCGGGTCGGGCAGGGTCCGGGCGTGCTGCAGGTGAAGGTCCAGGATCACCGTCTCCGGCTGCGCTCGGAGGGTGATGGTCAGGGTGCTCCCCGGGGCGTAATCGATGGCGGCGGCCAGCAGCGCGATGACGATCTGACGCAGAACGGTCCGGTTTGCGGCGACCGGCGGGACCATCCCCGGTATTGGGCACACCCGGACGGTGACACCACGAGCGGCCGCCAGCGCCGCCGTCGTTCGGACGGCGGCGGTCAGCACCTCCGGGAGATCGACACTATCTTTCGGGCTGGCCCCTTTGAGGCGCTGGACCTCGGCCTCGAGCGCCGCGATCTGGCCGGCGACGGCGGGCAGCTGAGGCAGATGGCTCCGCTGGCGGTAGTGCTCCCAGAGGAACGAGGCGACAGTGCGGACTCCAGTCTGGCGGTCGCGCCGTCCCTGGCGGTCGGTGATTCCCAGGCGTCGGGCCACCTGCGCCGCCTCCAGGCCTTCAAGGTAGCGCAGCCGCAGGTACTGCATCGTACGGGCCAGCCGCCCGGTCGTGGGGGCGCCGGTGACGACCGCCTCGATGGCGTGGACGAGGAGATGGTGCAGGGCCTGACCCGGGGCCGGATGAGCGGGGTCGATAAGAAGGCTGGCCAGCGGGTGATGCCGAAGAACAGCCAGGTCGTGCAGGTGCTGCAGCGCATCCTCGACCAGCCGCTCAAAGTCTCCGGCACCGGGGATAGCAGCGGTCAGCGCCGACGACCGTTCGGCTTCCATCGTGACTGTCCGTTCTCTGTCCGCTCTCTGTCCGCGGCCTTTCCGAATCCCTCTTGCCAGGTCGTCTGCTCACCGTTTATATGGTAGCACAGATGCTCCCGGTCGGGGAGCAGGTCCTGTGAGAAGGGGGAGAATCGTTATGGAGCGTGTGACGGTATTCTCGCGGCGATCGTTGCTCCGAAGCGCACTGGCGAGCGCCGCCGTGCTGCTGGCGGCCTGCGCGCCGGCAATGGCCCCGACCCCGACCACCCCGGCGGAGAAGCCGGGGGTTCAACCCACGCCAACAGCGGCGCCCGCGCAGAAACCAGCCGCCCTCACGCCAACCCCGACCACGGCCGGGAAACCGGCCGCTCCGATGCCCACCCCAACACCAGCGGTGCGCCAGGCTCCCCGTGGTGCGCAGAGCGTTATCACATTTTACACCGTTTGGGGAGGCAGCGACTTCAGAGATCTGGGAACTCTGGTCGAATTGTTTGAGAAAAAACAGGGCAACAAGATCGGAGTCGAGTTGGTATATACGCCGGCGGCCGCCGGCGTAACTCAGTATCCCAAGTTGATGGCGGCGGTAGCCGCCGGTCAGCCTCCAGACATCGCCAACCTGGGCGACTACGATGTGCCTCAATGGCAGGAACTTGGTCAGTTGACGAACCTTGAGGCACATTTTCGCCGCGATGGGCTGCGGTTGGACATGTTCTGGCCGTTTCTCCGGCCATCTATGAGCTGGAAAGGGGGAATCTGGCACCTAGGATTTGGGGTTAGTTCAGCGACACTTCTCCTTTGGAACAAAGACCTCTTCAAAGAGTCAGGACTCGATCCAGAAAAAGGGCCGAAGACGATCGACGATATCGATCAATATGATGCTGCTATCACCAAATTAGATGCCCAGGGAAGAGTAGTCAAGATAGGGATCGTCCGCTGGACCTATCTATACACCTACGGCAATGCTGCGGTGAGCTGGGGATACGCCTTTGGAGGGCAGTGGACTGACGAAAATTACACCCAGGTAACCGCCGATCATCCCGCCAACATCGCGGCATTCGAGTGGGTGGCGCAGCACGCCAAGAGAGTGGGAGGTCCAGATAAACTGGCGATTATCCCGCCGGGGTTCCCCGTGGGGCAGCGTTTTGCCACCGGGAATGTGGGTATGGACGGCCTTGTCCCGCTCGGTCTGCGGCAAGTCCTCGAGTACAAGAAGGATTTCAATTACGGCATTGGGCCGTTGCCCCACAATCCGAAGACTGGCGGGAAGCCTAACCCATCGTGGGGTGGAGGCTTCGTCATAGTGATCCCCAAGGGGGCCAAGAACGTCGACACCGCCTGGGAATTCATGCGCTGGGTCGGGGCTGAGGAGGAGGGTGCGGGACGCTGGTACGAGATCAACACCGCTTTCACGGGACGCCGAGATCTACCATGGGTCAAACGGGCTAAGGAGAACCCCATTTACCGCCCCTATGTTGAGTTGCTTGATATCACCACCAACACGCGTCCTATGCTGCCTGTCAGCAACTTCTATTTCTCCCAGCTGCACCAGGCGATGGAGCACGTAGCCTATGGGCGTAAAGAGCCCAAGGAAGCGCTTCTCGAGGTCAAAAACAAGGTAACCGCTGAGTGGGAACGGTTCAAGAAAGAGTCTGCCTGAGAATTGCCGATAGGGCACGTTGTTACAACAAATAAAACCGAGGAGGAGACGTGTGATTCAGGTAAGCGCACTTCGACTTCGAATCAGCCGCCGTCGCCTTGAGTGTGAACTCTGGGGGCTCTTATTTACCTCTCTGGGCATCTTACATCTCATATGGTTCACCGCCTATCCGGTGCTCGCCTCTCTCTACTATAGCTTTACCTCGTACTCCGTCATTGGACGCTGGCGCTGGATCGGTCTTCAGAACTATGAGCGCCTCTTCCAGGATCCTGAGTTCTATAATGCCATCTATAACACCCTATATCTCATAGTTCTTGGTCTACCGATCGGCATCGTTGCCTCTTTTCTCCTGGCGATCTTGCTAAATCAGCGTGTTCGCGGATTATCCGTATACCGGACGCTCTTCTATCTGCCAAGTATTCTCCCCGCTGTGGCAACAGCTGTACTCTGGACGTGGATCTTTCACCCCACCCATGGATTGCTCAATATCGCCCTACAGCTTTTGGGCATTGTCGGTCCCAACTGGCTGGCCGACCCAGCGTGGGCGAAACCCGCCCTCATAGTTATGGGGCTATGGGGCGCTGGCGGATCCACCTTGGTTTTTCTGGCCGGCCTTCAGGACGTCCCTCAGGAACTCTACGATGCGGCGATGGTCGATGGTGCCGGTCGCTGGGCAAAATTTAGATATATCACGATCCCGTTTATGAGCCCTTACCTCTTCTTCTCCCTCGTCACCGGCCTGATTGGTGGATTTCAGGCTTTCACCTCGGCCTATGTACTCACTTTCGGTGGACCCGTGCGATCAACTGTAACTTATGTGTTCTATCTCTGGGAAAATGGCTTTTCATACCTGAAAATGGGTTACGCGTGTGCACTTGCATGGGTACTCTTCGTCGTCATTGTCGTTTTCACGCTCATTACCTTCCATCTTGTTGGCCCGCGCGTCTATTACGCCGGACGGTGAGGAGGTCGCCATGAGGCTCACCCTGGCTGGAAGCACAGCGCTAACACGGCGCCACCTTCGGCCAGCCTTCCTCCTCGAACGTTGTATTATCTACACCATTCTGACCGGGTTTAGCCTTCTCTTCTCGGTGCCTTTCTACTGGCTGATAACCACATCGATCAAAATCCCCGACGAAATTTTCGCTTACCCGATAGTGTGGGTTCCCAGTACTATCACCCTCGAGCACTATATCGGCGCATTCACCATCGTCCCACTGGCTAGATATATAGCTAACACCATGATTATCGCTATCGCGACAGTTATCGGTGCAGTGCTCTCAAATGCCCTCATTGCCTACGGTCTCGCCCGTATTAACTGGTCCCTCGCTAAACCGCTTTTCGCGATCTTCCTCGCCACAATGATGGTGCCTGGCGCCGTTACGATGATTCCAGTGTACATTATCTTCAAAACACTCGGCTGGCTGGACACCTATCTACCACTAACCGTCCCTTCATATTTCGGTGCTGCTTTCTTTATCTTCCTCCTCCGGCAATTCTTTCTCACTATCCCTCTTGAGCTTTCGGACGCCGCTCGCATCGACGGCGCCAGCGAACTTCAGATCTTTTCCCAGATTGTTCTCCCACTGTCCAAGCCGGCCCTGGCCACCCTGGCCCTCTTTCAGTTCATCGGCTCCTGGGAAAATTTCATCGGACCGCTGATTTACCTCAATAACAAAGATCTCTACACGATAGCGATTGGCCTGGCGATGTTCCGTAACGAGTATGGCTTGCGTGAGATCGGGCCGCTGATGGCGGCCAGCACGATTATGATCCTGCCGGTGATCGTCCTCTTCTTCCTGACCCAGCGCACCTTCATCCAGGGCATCACCCTGACCGGCCTCAAAGGCTAACCCCCGCCACGGAGGGAGAGCATGCCCGACAAAATCCGTCTGGCCCTCCTCGGCACCGGCGGGATCGCCCAGCGAGCCCACATCCCCGCCTGGCAGAGCCTCCCGGAGGTCGAGATCGTCGCCCTGGCCGAGCCGGTGCCCGCGCGCCGCCAGCAGGCGCTCGCCCTGCTGGGCGACCCGACGGGCGAGCGCATTCGGGCCTTTCCCCATTTCGAGCCCCTCTTAGAGACCGTGCCCGTCGATCTCGTCGACATCACCATTCCCCCTGGTCCGGCCAAAGAGGCGGCCATCCGCCAGGCCCTCCTGGCGGGCTGCCACGTCACCTGCCAGAAGCCCTTCACCCGCGACCTGGCGACCGCCGTCGCCCTGACCCGGCTGGCCCAGGAGCGCGGGCGCCTCCTCTCCATCAACCAGCAGGCCCGCTACGCCCCGGCCTTCGCCCGGGCCCGCGAGTGGATCGCCTCCGGCCGGCTGGGGCGGCTACGCACCATCCAGCTCTGGGCCGACTTCCCCAACCGGGGGCCAGACCAGTGGCTGGACTACTCAGTCCACAGTTTTGATCTCATTCGCTTCTGGGCCGGGCAGGAGCCCCGGCGGGTCTTCGCCTGGCACAAGCGGCAGACCGACCGCGACCACTATCTGCTGGCCGTCTGGCTGGACTTCGACGGAGTGCTGGCCGCCCAGATCTGGGATGAGATGGCCTCGAGCACCACCCTGCGCTGGGGCTTCCGCCTTATGGGCGAGGAGGGCACGCTCCGGGGCCACGAGGCCTTCAATCTCCTGCCGATGCTCCCGGCCGAGATCGCCTTCTGCCCGGCCGGGCGCACGACCGAGACGGTGGAGCCGGTCGGGCCGCCATACGTCCCGCACGCCTTCGCCGCCTACTTCGCCGCGGTCGTGGCGGCGGTCCGTGGGCTGGGCCCACCCCCGGTCCCGGCCGCGGACAATCTGCGGACCCTCCGCCTGGCCTTCGCCGCCCACCAGGCGGCGGTCGAGGGCCGCTGGGTAACCGTTGAGGCAGTCGCCACGGGCTAGTATCGCGGGCGCTCCCTTCAAGCACCGATGCTGGAGGTAGCCGATGACACCTCGATCATCACCACGTTCGCTCCGCGCGGTACCCACAGCCGATCTTGTTATTCTGTATCGATCCGACCTGTCTTCCCCCGAGATTGTGGCCGCTCATGAGCTGCAGAAGTATCTAACAGCGCTAACGGGTCACACCCCACCACTCCTCGACGAGGCCACGCTGCCAGGGCAGCCGGGCGCGCCCGCGGTCCTGAGCGTCGGGAGGACGCGCCTCTCAGCGGAGATGATCGCTTCCGGCGCTATCGACGAGCCGCGCCAGCGGCATTCCGAAGCCTATCTCGTCCGTTCGCTGGCCAAAGATAATCAAACCGTCGTCATCTTCCTGGGAGGAAGTGGTATCGCCACGCTCTATGCGGTCTATCACTATCTTGAGCAATACTGCGAAGTGGGCTTCTTCTGGGACGGCGACCACGTACCTCAACGCTCGACTGTCCCTGTTGGCGGTATTTCTATCGACACACAACCATTCTTCCGGGATCGCCTTTATTTCAATCCATGCCTCTGGTACTATACTGTTCCCTGGTGGCACTGGGAGGAATGGCAGCGCTACATCGACTGGATGCTCAAGCGACGCTTTAATATTCTCGACGTCAGTTTCAGCCCCGGCCTCAACGCCCTTTGGGAGAAGGTTTGGGCGAAGTTCGGAGTGACCCTTGCTGAGACCTCGTGGTCTGGTCCGCCCTACGACCTTGCTGGCGCCTCTACCTACGCCCCTATTAAACCGCCATCCTCGGCCGCCTGGCGCGAGGGACGCGCCGCGCTACACCGTCAGATTGTCGACTACGCCCGCGCCCGGGGGCTGCGGATCGTCGGACCGAAGTTCGACGGAGCGGTGCCCCCTGAATTCCGGCAGGTCTATCCCGATGCTCCGCTGCTGCCGGCAGTCTGGGCGGGGTTCCCGCCCCACTACTATCTTGACCCGACAAGCGCCCTGTACCGGGCGGTGGGCGAGGCCTTTCTTGAGGCCTATATTGCCGAGTACGGAACCGACCATCTCTATCATCTCGCCAACCTCGGCGAACTGGCGCTTGACGTCCCCGCGGAGAGCAAGCGCCAGTTCCGTCTCCGGCTCCCCGAGGCCAATCTCGCGCTGGTGCGGGCGGTTGACCCACAGGGCCAGGGCATTCTCCCGGCCTGGACCTTCCTGGGAAAGGAGTGGCCCCCCGCCGAGGTCCGCCAGAGTCTGGAAGCGCTTCCGGCGGACCAGGTTTATATCCTCGATTTCTGGGCCGAACAGGTCCCGCTCTACCGGGAACACCACTCTTTCTATGGCAGACCCTGGTACTTCGGGGTCTTCCATGCCTTTGGCGGCGACACCCATCTCCACGGCAACATGCCGCTGCTCGAGCGCCGGCTCAAGACGCTCGCCACGGACCAACAGGCTAAAGGCTGCGTCGGTTTCGCCCTGGTGACGGAGATCAGCGGGCACAATTATTTCTATTACGAATTCGCCTGCAAACTTGGTTGGAACCCTCTCGAGGTTGACCTCACCGCGTTCACCCGCGAGTACGCCGCCCGCCGTTATGGCGAGGCGGCAGCCGAGCCGATGCAGCGTACGCTGGTCGCGCTCCTCACAGGGGTCTATGGCGTTGACACCGTGCCAAGGCCGCTCTACTGGCGCCGCCTGAGTGCACGGGTCGGCGCCGACATCGCGGAAAGTCCCTACCACCTTGGTCCCCTCCGGCGAGCGCTCGAGGCCGCCCTCCAGGCGGCGCCGGCGGCAGCGAACGACTCCCATTATCTTCACGATCTCAACGATCTAGCCCGCCACTATACGGCTCTGCTCTTTAACACCGCAGTCCTCTCCATGATCTCGGCATACCGGAAGCTTGATAGCGAAGCGTTCGAGCGTGCAGCAAAGATGGCTGAGCTCTATCTGAAAACCATCGAGGACTTGCTCAGCCTGGACGATTACTACTGGTTGAGTCCGATTCTGCAAGCCGCCCGGACACTGCCGGGCGCACCCGCTGACATCGACCAGCGGGTGCGCGATGTGCTGACCCTGTGGGATGGGCGCATCCGCGATTATGCCAGCCGCGATCTCTACGAACTGGTCCACGGCTACTACCGGCCACGGGTCATGGCCTACATCCAGGAATTGCGGCGACGACTGGCGAATGGACAGTGTCTCTTAAACTACCAACCGGGTGAGGTGCGGCTCGAGCAACAGTACGACGAGATCGAGCACCGATGGGTGAGCGCGGGCACACCGGCGCCAATGCGTTCCAATCCTCCGGCAGTTGTCGAGATTGTGCGTCGATTACTGCGCGAACTTCCCATGGTGGATTTGCCGATGACAGCGGCTGTCCAGCTGCCGGTCCGCTAAGAGAGGTCGACGCGGGGGAGGTCCATAGCATGCGTGTAGGCTGTTTTGCGATCGTGGAGCCATTTCTGCCCTTCGAGCAGCAGCTGCAGCGGATTGCGGCTTTAGGATTCAAATACGCCGACATCACCGACAACCACGACGGGGGATCGCTGGGTGTCGAGTTCGGGTTCTCGCCGAGTGTGAGTCTCGATAGCAATCCGTTCGACCTCCGTCGGGCCTTCGAGCGGGCGGGGCTGGTACCAACCGCCTGGTGTGCCCACGCCAACCTGCTGGACCCCTCAGCCCCGTGGCGCTACAGCACGGCGCAGATTCTCAAGGCGATCCGCAACGCCGCCACCATCGGGATCCGGCACGTGATCACGACGGAGGGGGACCCCAAGACGGCCTTCGGCCACCGCCTCTCCCTCCGTGAGCGGGTCTTCCTGATCGCCGAACGGCTCTATGAGCCACTGCGGCTGGCCGAGGACCTGGGAGTCACCCTCCTGCTCGAACCCCACGGACCGGTGACCGATACCATCGAGGGGATGGAGGCGATCCTGGCGGCTTGCGGCCAGCCTCCCCATCTGGGAGTGAACCTTGACACCGGGAACGTCTGGCTGGGGGGGACGGACCCAGTAGCGTTCGCCCGGCACTTTGGGGCGAAGATCGGGCACGTGCACTGGAAAGATCTGCCAGCCGAGTTCGCCTCCCGCCGTGGCCAGCAGTTTGGCTGCGGGATGGCGACGATCCCCCTCGGGCAGGGAGTCATCGATATCCGGGGTGTCGTTCAAGCACTCCAGGCGGCGGGGTTCAAGGGGCACACGACTTTGGAAGTCACCGGTGAGGCGGCACTCCTGGCCAGCCGGGAATATCTGGCCGAGTTGGGGGCGCTGGAATGACCAGGACGGGGGGACTCGTCTCACCGAGTGACACGGAGGGATGGTGATGGACGCGTACCGCGCTGCTATTATCGGCTGCGGGCGCCCGGGGCAGGGGGGCTTCGGCATTGCCTACGCCCACGCGCGGGCCTATACAGCCTGTCCGCGGACCACGCTGGTGGCCGCCGCCGATATCAACGCGGAGAATTTGCAGGCGTTCCGCACCACCTACAATGTGCGCGGGTACACGGACTACCGAACACTCCTGGAGCGGGAACGCCCTGATATTGTCAGCATCTGCACCTGGCCTCCCCTGCACGCCCAGATGACCGTCGAGGCGGCCGAGGCCGGAGTCCGGGCGATCTGGTGCGAGAAGCCAATGGCGCTCTCCCTGGCCGAGGCAGACCAGATGCTGGCCGCCTGCGCGGCCCACGGCGCGAAATTGCAAATCAATCATCAGCGGCGCTTTGCCCCAGCATTCCAGGCGGCGCGGGAGCTCATTCAGAGCGGGCGCCTGGGGACGCTGGTGCGTCTGGAGGGCTATGTGCCAGAATGGGATCTCCTTTCCTGGGGGACCCACTGGATAGACATGATGCGCTTCTGGAATGACGACCGGCCGGTGGCCTGGGTGATCGCCCAGGTCGACTGTCGGAAGAGGACCCGGCGGTACGGACACCTGGTCGAAGACTACGCCGTGACTTATTTTGCTTTCGAGAACGGCGTGCGGGGCTTTCTCGAAGTGGGGGAAGGGTGTACAGAGACGGTTGGGCTGCGGATTCTGGGCACGGAAGGGATGGCCGTAATTCAGGGAGGCGCGCTGCGGGCTCGTCCCCAGGGAGTGGGAGAGTGGATTGAGATTGCGGCCGCAGGATCCGGCGAGCAGGCGTTCCTGCGCGCGCTGGAGGATTTAATCGCCAGCCTCGAGGAGGGGCGGGAGCTGCTCCTCTCGGGATACAGCGCGCGGGCCACTACCGAGATCATTATGGCCGCCTACGAATCAGCGTATCGGCGCGAACGTGTTACATTGCCTCTGGAGGTCAGAGATTTCCCGCTGAGTCGCCTTGTGCAGGCTCAGGATTCAAGCCCCAATCGACCGTCTGATAGACAGGTTTGAGGCTGAAACGACTGTAGAGCGGCGGCGGTAGTCACTGGAGCGGCTCGCCCGCTTCCCGCACTGGGGCCGCCTGGCGCCGCAAGGTTCCTGAGGGCAGAGGAGGGGAACGATGTCGGGAGAGACCCCGCTGCGGGTGGCCTTCATCGGCTGTGGGAACATCGCCACCCGCCAGCACGGCCCGGCCTTTCAGACCATTCCCGGCGTCACCATCGTCGCCGGCTGCGACCTCCTCCCTGAGCGGGCCCAGGCCTTCACCGCCCGCTTCGGCGGCCGCCCCTACACCGACCTCACCACCATGCTGGCCGTCGAACAGCCCGACATCGTCGTCGTCTGCACCCGCGAGGACCAGCACGTCGAGCCCACCCTCGCCGCCCTGGAGGCGGGGGCCCACGTCCTCTGCGAGAAGATTATGGCCCACACCCTGGCCGGCGGCCAGGCGATGCTCATGGCTGCCCGCCGGACCGGCCGGCTCCTCGGCATTAACTACAACTACCGCTTCTTTCCGCCCCTCGTCACGCTCAAACGCCTGCTCACGGAAGGAGCCCTGGGCGAGATCGCCTTCCTCAGTGTCACCGCCCACGCCTTCTGCTTCCACCACGCCCTCGACCTCCTCCGCTGGCTGGGCGGGGACGTCGTGGCCCTGACCGGCCAGGTCAGCGTCGCCGCCGACCCCCAGGTCCACTACCCGGTCCGGTGCCCCGACTTCGTCTACGTCCCCTCGCGGGCGGCCAGCGTCGTGGTGCGCTTCGCCTCGGGAGCGCTCGGGACCCTCACCGCCACCCGCTACGAGCACCTCACCACCCGCCTCCTGCAGCTGGAGGTGGCCGGCGCCCGCGGACGCCTGGTGGTCGACGGCCTGACGCTCGACGACATTGTCGGCCGGCTCACCCGCTGGCCCGAGGGCCAGGAGATCCCGACCGGCGCGGGGCCGGAGCGGGGGTTCGCCCTCTCCTTCCAGCAGGCCGACCGGGCCTTCGTCGCCCGGGTGCGAGGCGCAGAGACCCCGGCCGCCACCGGTGAGGACGGTTACGCCGTTCTCCTTCTGGAGCGGGCCCTGGTCCTGGCCCAGACGACCGGCCGGACCATCGCCCTGCCCTCCCTCACCCCCGTCGCGGAGGTCGGCCGATGACGGGACCGCTCCTAGCCTGTACCACGCACTCCTTCGGGGTGGTGCCCCTGCCGGCGGCCCTGCAGATCATCCGGGCGCTGGACTTCGCTGGCGCGGACCTTATCGCCGCCACCTTCCCCGCCCAGCTCGACCCCTACGCCCTGGCCGCCCGGCCCGACCGGGAGGCCGAGCGGATCGGGAACTTAGCGGCGGCGGTGGGGCTGCGGCTCACCGGCTGCTTTGTGGGCTTCCGGGAGCGGCTGGCCAGCCCCCAGGCCGCGGACCAGGCCCGCCTGGCAGACCTTCTGGCTGGCGTGGCGGCCTTCTGCCAGCGGCTGGGCATTCCCCACCTCCAGATGGGGGTGGGGCGGCCGGAGCCGGGGCTCACCCCCGCCGAGCAGTTCGCGGTGGTGGTTGAGAACGTCCAGCGAGCCCGGCGGATCGCTCAGGCGGCGGGGGTCGAACTGCTCCTTGAGGCGCAGCGCGGGGCGGCCATCGCCACCCCCGACGACCTGCGGCGGCTGCTCCAGGCGGTGCCGGGGCTGCGGCTAAACCACGACCCGGGCCAGTTCGCCTGTCAGGGGTTCGGGCCGGAGAGCTATGAGGACCTGTATGCGGTGACGGCGCACATCCATTTGCGGCAGGCCCGGCCGGGGGCGCTGCAGACCCGGCTGGAGGAGGGAACGCTGGACTTCCGGCGGGTGGTGGAGCGGCTGCAGGCGGCGGGCTTCCAGGGCGTCTACGCCACCGAGTACGTCCACTTCCCCCAGGTCCCCGACTGCGCCACCGTCGATGTGGTCACCGAGACGGTGAAGATGCGCGACCTCGTCCGCGCCGCGCTGGCCGCCGTCGCCCGCTGAGAGCTCACCGGCAGACCGCGGAGCCCCCAGCCCGGCGTCCGTTCGGCGGGAGAGGGGCAGCACCGCGACGCCTTGCCATGAGACGGACAGCCTCCGACCACGAGGCGTGATCCACGCCGATCAGGGCCGGGCTCTGCCGCCCGCGTGACCGGCGCGGCCCGGACCTTTGCCGCCCTCGCCCCTCAGGCGCTGGGGGCGTGATGGCCCGGCCGCTCGTCTCTTGACAGGCGGGCGGGAGGGAGATATATTGGCCCCCAGATAGAGAATCTGAGATCTCAGATGCTGGACCTGCGGCTGCTTAGCGACCAGGCCTACGAGACCCTCAAACAGATGATCTTCCAGCAGGTCTTCCGCGACGGGGAGCGGCTGGACTGCCAGGCCCTGGCCGCCCGCTTCGGCATCAGCCAGACCCCGCTCAAACGGGCGCTGGAGCGCCTGGCCACCGAGGGGCTGGTCCAGGTGCACCCCCGGCGCGGCACCTATGTGGCGCCGCTGACGCCGGAGGTCATCGCGCAGGTCTTCGAGGTCCGGCTGCTCATCGAGCGGCACGCCGCCGAACAGGGGGTGGAGCGGGCCAGCGCCGCAGACCTTGACCGGCTCGGGGCGATGCTGGCGGAGTGTGAGGCCTGGTTTGCGGGGGCGACCTACACCGACTACGAGCGGTTCCTGGCCCGGGATTTCGACTACCACTGTGCCCTGGTGGCGCTGGCGGGGAATCCACTGCTTTTGCAGATCTACCGGCGGCTGAACACCCACGTCTATGTGGCCCGGGCGCATTATCTGCGGTCGCTGGACCAGGCCGAGCGGATTCACCGGGAGCACCAGGCGATTCTGGAAGCCTACCGGCGGCGGGACCGGACGGCGGCCGTGGAGCGGCTGCAGGCCCACATCCTGGGGGTGCGGGCCGACCTCCTGCGTGTCCTCCAGGAGCGCCAGACCACCAACGAAAGGGGGTGAGGCGCCCCGCTGTCCCCTGGGCAGGCTCTGACCAGTCACTCTCAGCATGTCAGCGCGGAGGAGAAAACGATGCTGCCCATACGTCCGGTTGCCCGTCGAGCCCTTCTACGGGGTCTGGCTCTGGCCGCCCTCAGCGGCCCGGTGCTTGGAGCCCTGGCCGCTTGTCAGCCAGCGGCACCGCCGACGCCCACCCCAGTCCCGGCGCCCACGCCGACCCCGCAGGTCATCGAGAAAGTGGTGACCAAAGAGGTTGTGAAAGAAGTGGTGGTCACCCCGACTCCGAAGCGGCTGCGGGGCAAACTCACCTTCTGGGGGCACGATAATCATCCCATCGACAACGCCAAGCCAGGCTTCCAGGAGCGCTATCCAGAGGTCGAGCTGGACTTCCAGCACATCGGCGACTGGTTGACCAAGTTCCGAGCGGCCCTGGCGGCCGGCCAAGGAGTGCCGGATCTAGTCTGGCTGGAGGCCACCACGATCCAGGAACTGGGGGCCAAAGGGGTGCTTCTGGAGACCGACCCGGTGGTGGTGCCTATCAAGGACAAGTTCGCTCCGGGCAAACTGGCCGAGTGCTTCGTGGTCAAACGGGCCAAGTACTACGCGATGCCCGGTGACATTGGGCTCGTGGGCCTCTACTACCGGCCGGACCTGCTGCAGGAGGCCGGGATCAGCGAGGTGCCGGCCGACCTCACTTTCGACGACTTTGTCAAGATCGCCAGCGAGGTCAAGCAGAAGACCAATCGAGCGGCTTTCCTTTTCCCCTCGGAGGGCTGGGCCTGGCCGTTTGAGATCATCCTGCACCAGCTGGGTGGCTCCATCACCAGCCCGGATGGAACACAGGTGACGGTTGACAACGAGATTGGCCTGAAGGCAATGGAGGCGGTCAAGCGTCTCTGGGATACAAAGGCCAATCTTGATACCCCGTGGCTTAAGCCGCCTTATTGGGGGGCCATCAAGGCCAACAAGCTGGTCTCAGACTACATGCCCGCCTGGATGCGTGGCTTTATGGAAGCCGAGGTGAAGTCCCCGGAGCAGGGCGCGGGGAAGTGGCGGCTGATGCCGCTCCCCAAGCACCCGGGCGGGATCTCACGGACGGCCGAGATCGGCGGGGCCAGCCTGGCCTCGACACGCTTTACCAAGGATCCTGAGCTAGTTTACGCCTTCATGCAGTACGCCTTCGGTACGCTGGATGGGGCGACGGCGGTGGGCAGCTGGGGCATCATCCCGGCCTACCTGCCATACCTGGACTCGCCAGTCTTCCAGAATCAGAAGTCGCCGATTTTCGGGGATTTCAAGTTCGGGCCGGTCTGGGCGGCGCTGGCCCGGGAGCGGTCGGAGAAGTATGTGCGCACGCCGGTCTTTGGGGAAGCCGACCAGATCATTGCTCAGAACATCATGCCGATCCTGCGCGGCGAGGTCACGATCCCCGCGGGGCTAAAGGCCATCGGCGATAAGATCCGCGAGGCCAATCAGCGCTATCAGTTCTGATCACACGACCCGCCTGGGGGAGGGCTCTTCCCCAGGCGGCCTTGTGAGGGGGGGCAGGCGTGGCCAGACGTATGGCAGCGGTGTGGGCGGAGCCTCGCCGTCCGCTCTGGCGGGAGGTCTGGCGCCACCGCTGGGAATACCTCTTTATTTCGCCTTTCTTCGTTCTTTTTGGAATCTTCTCCCTGTATCCCCTGCTCTGGGCACTGGTCCTGAGCTTCAGCCGCTGGTCTGGCTTTGACGAGATGCGGTGGGTCGGGTTAGACAACTATCTCACAATGCTGCGGGACGAGGTCGTCCGCAAGGCGCTGGTCAACACCTTGCTCTTTACCCTTGTACTTGTTCCTTCAGGAGTGCTACTGGCCCTGATCTTCGCCGTTCTCCTCAACATCCGGGATCTCAAAGGTCGCGGAGTCTACCGGACCCTCTATTTTCTCCCCTTCATCACCTCAACAGTTATCATCGGCATCGTCTTTCGCATGGTCTTCGACGATACGTTTGGCTGGGTCAACGGTCTGTTGCAGGGGCTGGGGCTGCCGCCGGTGCCCTGGTTCCGGAGCCAGGTCTGGGCCAAGGTGGTTATTATTCTCCTGGCCCACTGGCACGGGCTGGGCTACAACGTCCTCATCATGCTGGGAGGCCTGCAGAGCATTGACCGGGAGATCTACGAGGCCGCGGCCATCGATGGGGCGGGGCGCTGGGCCCAGTTCTGGCAGGTCACGCTCCCCCTAATGCGGCCCGTGATGCTTTTCGTGGCCATCCTGGGCACTATCGGCGTCCTCAACATGTTCACCGAACCCTACATCCTTACGCAGGGCGGACCGGAGAACAGCACTCGTACGCTGACCCTGCGCCAGTACGACCTGGCTTTCGCCTTTACCCGCTATGGAGATGGAGCGGCCCTGGGCTTTCTCATCAGCCTGCTTGTTATCAGCGTTTCCCTGATCCAGTGGCGTCTGCTCCGGGAATGGAGGCAATAGCCGTGGTCCGGTCGCTGGCTGCCACCTACCCCCGCGCTCGTACCAGGCGCCTGCTAGTCCTGGTAGGACGTGGCGGGCTCTATCTTTTCCTGACCGCTCTGGCCGTGATCTTCCTCTTCCCGTTTTACACGATGCTGGTTGGATCATTTATGGACCGATCCGAGCTCTTCAGCCTGACACCCACTCTCTGGCCGCGTCAGTTTCTCGTCCAGAACTATGTCGAACTATTCCGTGACTATCCTTTTCACCGGTACATTCTCAACAGTTTTCTGCTGGCCAGCGGGCAAACTATTGGTGTGCTTTTCTTCTGCTCTCTGGCCGGGTTCACTTTTGCCAAGCGACGTTTCCCCGGCCGGGAGGTATTTTTCACCTTCCTTCTGGTAACGATGATGCTCCCACATCAGAGCACCCTGATCCCCTGGTACCTGTTAATGGCTCGTCTGCACTGGCTCAACACCTTCCTACCACTCTGGATTCCCTGGTGGGCGCCAGCGTTCGGGATCTTCCTCATCCGACAGTATGCTGTCGCCGCGATCCCTGATGAACTGCTGGAGGCGGCCACAGTCGACGGCTGTTCGCTCTTCGGACTCTACTGGCGGATCGCCCTGCCGCTCCTGGCCCCCGGGCTGGTCGTCCTCGGGGTGCTCAATTTCGTCTCCGCCTGGAACGACTTCCTCTACTCGCTGCTGGTCTTCAGCGAAGAGACGCTGCGGACAGCCCCGCTGGCCCTGGCTCTCTTTCTGGGCTCGCAGACGGCTTCACCGCGCTATCATATTATGTTCGCTGGAGGGGTTCTGGCGACGCTGCCGCTCATCGTGCTCTTCTTTATCTTCCAGCGCCGCCTGATGGAGGGTATCCTGGCCGGCGCTATTAAGGGCTGACGTGCTTCCCGGTTGGCCGGCGCGTAGAGAGGCCCACCGAGCACCGACGCCCCCAGCGCCCGGGCCACCCCGAGACACTGCCTCAGAAAGGCCAGGGCGGCCGGCTGCGCGTCCGGAACGAGCAGACTGGCCCCCTCCGGCAGGGCGCAGGCCAGCGTGCACTCCAGCCCGCTGGCCTGCAGCGCCTCCCGGACAGGAGCCGGGTCGAAGGCCGCCGGGTGGAAGAGGGGCAGCTCCACCCCCTCGTAGCCCAGGGCGGCGAGCACGGGGAAGAGGGCCCGTTCGGCCGGACCGACGGTGGCTGACCAGGCCATCAGGTTGATGCCCAGGCGCACCGTCTACCTCCGGGCGGCCAGGTTGGCGTTGGCCTCGTCCACCAGCCGCCGGACCCAGGCCAGGCTGCGCTCGAGGAGCGGGCCGCCCTGGCCCTCGCATTCGATGCTCAGGACCCCATCGTAGCCGATCGCCACCAGCATGTCGAGACAGCGGGGGGAGGATGCAGCCAGTCAACCCTTGCCAGGCGCCAGGCGAGCGGGTACAATAGCCGGCGTCGAGCGGGTCTGTACGCCCCGCCAGCAGTCCGCGCGGGCGGTCACAGGTCACTACGGGGAGAGGAGAGCGTGCTGCGGTACAGTAATGTCTGGGTCGGAAGCCTCATCGCCTTTATCGCCAGCGGCTGCACGCTGGTCATCGAACTCATCGCCGGCCGGATCATGGCCCCCTACATCGGCGTCTCCCTCTACACCTGGACCAGCATCATCGGCGTGGTCCTGGCCGGCATCAGCCTGGGAAACTACGTCGGCGGCCGGATCGCCGACCGCCGGGCCACCCCCACCACGCTGGGTCTCCTCTTCATCGTCTCCGGCCTCGCCACCCTCTTTATCCTCTTCGCCACCCAGCTCCTGGCCAACGGCACGCTCCCGCGTACGATCCCGCTCGTCCCCCGGATCGTCCTCTACACCACGATCATCTTCTTCCTGCCCAGCTTCCTCCTCGGCACGATCTCCCCGGTCGTGGTCAAATTGACGCTGAACGATCTGAATCAGACCGGCAATGTCGTCGGCCGCATTTACGCCTTCTCCACCGCCGGCAGTATCGTCGGCACCTTCCTCACCGGCTTCGTCCTGGTCGAGATGATGGGCACGCGGGCCATCGTCTGGAGCGTGGGCATCCTGCTCATCTTTCTGGGCCTGGTCATCGGCCAGTTCTGGCGCGGCCTGGCCCGCCAGATGACCGGGGCAATGGTGGTGGCCGGACTGGGCGGCTTCCTCTGGCAGTACGGCGGACACTTCCAGGCCCCCTGCCTGAAGGAGACCAGCTACTACTGTATCAAGGTCATTGACCAGGAACTGCCCGAAGGGATCCCGGTTAAGGCGCTGGTCCTGGACCACCTGATCCACAGCTACAACTCCGTCGAGGACCCGACGGTGCTGGGCTACGGTTACGAGCGCATCTACGCCGAGATCACCACCTACGTGGCCGAGAAGAAGCCGGCGCTACGGGCGCTCTTCGTCGGCGGCGGCGGCTACACCTTCCCCCGCTATCTGGAGGCCGTCTACCCCCAGAGCCAGATCGATGTGGTCGAGATCGATCCCTGGGTGACCGAGATCAGTCATCTATACCTGGGACTCCGCCGCGATACCCGCATTCGCACCTTCAACCAGGACGCCCGGCTCTTCTTCATCGAGCGCCAGCCGGAAAAAGAGTACGACGTCATCTACGGCGACGCCTTCAACGACCTCTCGATCCCCTACCACCTGACCACGGCCGAATTCGCCGGCCAGCTGCGCAAGAGCCTCAAAGACGACGGCCTCTACATCGCCAACGTCATCGACAACTTCCAGACCGGCGAGTTCCTGCGCGCCTACATGCGCGCCCTGAAGGTCCACTTCCCCTATCTCTACCTCTTCGGCATCGGCCGCTCCTGGGAGGTCAACGCCCCCAACACCTTCGTGGTGGTGGCCGCCCTCCAGCCGCTGGACCTGCAGGCCTGGCAGGAGACCGTCGCCCGCAAGAACGGCGGCCGCATCACCAGCGCGGTCCTGCCAGCCGAGGACCTGGCCCGCTACCTCCAGAGCGGCCGGCCGATCGTCCTAACCGACGACTACGCGCCCGCCGATAACCTGGTGGCGCCGCTCTTCATCCAGCGCGAACGGGTCAACTGAGACCGAAAGGAGCCGGGAACGGGCGTGGAACAGTGGCGCAGCCCCCACCGACGCCAGAGCTGGCGGATCGTCGGCGGGCTTCTACTGGGGCTGGCGGTCCTTCTGAGCGCCTGCACAACCGACCTCGACGAACCACCCTCCCCGGTCGAGCCCGGGCCTGAGCGCCGGCTGGAGACGGTGGTCCAGACCCTGAACCTGGCCTTCCAGTACCTCCAGGAGCGCTACGCCGAGCCGGTCGACTCCGGGGCGCTCTTCCGGGCCGCCAACCGGGGCCTGCGCCAGGGACTCTGGGGCGTCGGGCTGCTGACCGCCGACGTCCGCGACCTCTACGGACCGGACCCGCGCCGCAACTGGCAGGTCTTCCACCAGCAGTTCCTGAACCTGGTGCTGTCGTACGGGCAGAAAACGCCCCCGCAATGGCTGGCCCACCGGGCGATCCGGGCCGCCGCCGCCAGTCTGAACGACTGCCACACCGTGTTCCTGGACCCGCAGCAGTACGCAGAACAGCTCCAGCGGCTGAGCGGGCAGATGCAGTTCGGGGGGATCGGGGTCATCCTGGGACGCCGCGAGGCCCCCAGCCCGCTGGTCATCGCCGAGGTGTTCGACGACAGCCCGGCCGCCCGGGCCGGCCTCCAGCCCGGCGATGTCATCGAAGCGGTGGACAGCCAGCCGACCCGCGACCTGGAGACCGAGGCCCTTGTCCAGCGCATCCGGGGGGCCGTGGGCACACCGGTCCGGCTGACGATCCGCCGGGAGCGGACCGGCGAGCGGTTCGAGGTCACCCTCCTCCGGGCGCCGATCCGCCCGCCGGTGCTGCGCAGCCAGGTGCTGCCGGGCCCCATCGGCTACATCCGGATCTACAGTTTCCCCCAGACGCTGCCCGCCGACCTGGACACCACCTTACAGGCGTTCGACCGGCAGCGGGTCCGGGCGCTCATCCTCGATCTCCGCGACAACAGCGGCGGCGACCTCCAGGCGGTGACCGCCAGCCTCAGCCGCTTCGTCCGCGCCGGCCCGCTCTTCCACCAGGTCGCCCGCACCGGCGAGCGGACGACCTACCAGGCGACCCAGAGCTACTGGCTGGGGGCGCGGCCGCTGGTGGTGCTGGTCAACCAGGGCACCGGGTCGGGCGGCGAGATCTTCGCGGCGGCGATCCAGGAGCACGGCACCGGCCGGGTGGTCGGCACCCGGACGGCCGGCTGCGTCTCCACCGGCCAGGTCTTCCGGCTGCCCGACGGCTCGGCCCTGGAGATCGCCACCGCCCGCGTGCTGACCGGTCTGGGCCAGCGCGAACTCAATCGGGTGGGCGTCCAGCCCGACGACGAGGTCCCCATGACCCCGGCCGACCTGGCGGCCGGCCACGACCCCCAACTCGACCGGGCCCGCACCCTCCTGGGCGGCTAGCCGCTCGCCTGACCATCGGGCCCGCTGATGGCGAACCGGCAGCGCGTCTGCTCCCCCACCTGGCAGGCCGCGTGCACCCGCCCCTCGGGGAAGAGGCCGCTTAAGAGAGCGTGGCTGAAGGCGCAGGCCTCGGGGTAGGCGGCCACCACCTCCTGGAGGGGGCAGCTGTAGCCGGCGATGAGGTAGCCGGCCACCGGGTGCGCCTCAACCTCGGCCACCGCCCCCATCTCGCGCAGGAGATCGGCCACCGCCCCAACCCGCTGCGGGAGCGGCAGCCCGGCCAGCCGCGACCAGACCTGACGGGCGAACCGCTCGCCGATGCGCCGGAAGAGATCCGCCAGCCGGTCCCGCCCCTGGGTCTGGACGATCTCGTCGGCCAGCGCCCGCAGGACCGCGCCGTAGGGCTTGGCCAGCAGACGGGCGGCGGCCGGCGTGCAGGCGTAGGTGACCGCCGGCCGGCGCCGGCTCGGCCGGCGGCCGCTCGGGGCCACCAGTCCGTCACGCTCCAGCGCCAGGAGCTGCGCCCGAACGGCGTTGGCCGTCAGCCCCAGCGCCCCGGCCAGTTCGTCGACCGTACGCTCCCCCCGCCAGAGAAGCTCCAGGATGCGCCGACGGGTGCTCTCCCTGGTCTCCACCACCGTCCCCACGCCGCGAAGATGCTGCCCTCATTCTACCAGATTCGTCCCCAAATATATACAAAAAGTACTTGACTTTTTGTGGTTTTATGCTAGACTGAGGGCGAGTCGCCGGGAGGAGATGAGGACGATGCGCCGGAGGCCCGACGGTCCCTCAGGCGCGTGATGTGGGTTGACTTGACAAGAGGGGGCCCCCACAGGCAGAGAAGGAGTGAGCTATCACTCCCTGCCATGGAGGCCCGTCCCACTGAGGCCACTGGCCGACCTGTTTGTCCACGTCTTTGTCCTGGTCGACGACGCCCTGCGCACGGGCCGCGTGCCGTGAAT
>CACRXC010000134.1_pt1 | contig 29133 bp, 25 predicted proteins | sample 5377091 | NCBI WGS metagenome assembly CACRXC01 (sample SAMEA6061845, study PRJEB28556) | metagenome | reverse complement strand
CGACCCGTTACGATAAGCGGCGCGAGAGCTATCGCGCCCTCTGGACGATTGCGTGCATTATGATTTGGATCAGGCATGTCCATTGAAAACAGGCCCTAGCCGCTCACGTCCAGGTGCAGGACGGCCAGCCCTCGTGGCGGCAGGTCCAGGACCACCGCCCCATCGACGACCGGCAGCGGCGCCTGCGGGCGCTCCACCAGATCGCAGCGGACGGCGGCCCGGATCGTCAGGAGCGCTGAGCCGATCCGGGCCGTCGCCGGGCTATCGCTGGCGTTGAGCAGCCGCACCGCCACCCCCTCGCCGGTCGCCGCCGGCTTCAGCCGGAGGACCAGGACCGGCGGCGCTGGGAGCTGGAGAAGCGTGCCCCGCCGGGGAAGCCGCCCGCCGGCCACCGGCGGTTCGCCCAGATGCTGGAACGCCACCGGGATCATCGCCTCGGCCCCGAAACGGTGGGCCGCCGCCTCGGAGAACGGCCCGGCGTAGGGAAGAAGCCAGTAGCTGGCCTGAACCTCACCGGGCTGGCTGGCCCGGAAGTTCGTCTCCCAGTAGTTGTTGGTGACCCAGCCCAGGACCAGCGGCCGCGCCAGCCGGAAAACCGCCTGATTGCGGGCGAAGGTGAAGTCGCCAAACTGGACCATCGGCGTGGTCGGACAGGCCAGCAGCACCCCAAACTCCGGACCGGCCAGGGCCACCCAGTGCTGGACGGTAAAATAGTCGCGGCAGGCACCGGGCAACTGGTCGACTTCCGGCTCGACCGCCTGCCCACCCACGTCGAAGAAGACCCGCGCCGCCGGCACGGCCAGCGGAAAGGCCAGATAGGTCGCCTCGGGGGCCGTCTCCTGGGTCATCTGCCAGGTGGCGGTACAGACAATGTGGTCGGCCCAGGCCGGGAGGAAGACCTCCTGGACCAGCTCGCGGACACCCGGCGCCTGCAGCCGCTGGATCACCCGGATCCCCAACGGACTTCGCTCGACCCGGTGCGCCAGCACGCGCTCTGGCCCCCGGCGCTCGGCCGGCCAGTCGGGCCGCCAGCCCCGCTGGGGCGGAAGCGGACTGGCCGGTGGGCTCCAGAGGAGCTGCCGGGGCCAGGGATGGTCGCCGGCGACGACCCGCTCGTGGACGAAGCCGAAGAACGGCCAGCCGGCCGCGCCATCGACCAGATCACGCCCCAGCCCCCGGTCGAACCAGCCGCTGATCCCCCCGCGCGTGGTGTCGAAGACCAGGCGATGCCGATGGTTCTCCACCACCGCCTCGGTCGAGACCGCCGGCGGCTCGTCCCCGGCGAGATCGGTGGCCGCGACGACCGCGTAGCCGGCGGCCGGGACCACGGTCGGTCGGAGCCAGCGCTGGCGACGTCGAAGGGCACGGTCCTGAAAGTGGCGGGCGGCCGTCGGGTCGTCGGCCCGTCCCCGTTGGGCCGCCGGCTCCGGGTCCGGGACCGGGCCGGCCACCACCCGTTCCCAGGGCAGCGGGTTGAAGAGAAGGAGTCTGTCCTCCGGCCCCCGCTCGACCCGGCGGGCCAGCTCGGCCACCCCATCGCGGGCCAGGAGCAGCGAGAGGCTGCGCGCGGTGTAGGCGCAGGCGGCCTTGTGGATCCACTGGCTGACGGTGTCCTCGTTCTCCGGCTCGCGGACCGCGCAGTCGGCTCCCCAGGTGTGCTCGTCCCAGAGGTTGAGGGCCCAGTGGGCGGCGGCCCGGAGATCGCTCGGCGGGCAGCGGGCCGGGTCGTCCTCGCCGCCCAGCGCCTGGAGGGCCGCCCAGGCGGCGTCGGCCAGGTAGAGCCGGGCCCGACTCTGGCGATTGAGGGCCGTCTCGCGGGCGCTGGAGCCGCAGCCAAAGTTCCAGAAATCGGTCCAGTCGCCCCTCAGCCGGGGCAGCCGGTCGGCGGAGCGGGCCACCACCGCCCACCACTCGGCGGGCAGGGCCAGCCGCAGCCAGGGCTCCCGGCCGGCGGCGTTCCAGGCCCGGATGAAGGCCGGGAGCGTCGGATCGGGAGCGCCATTATCGCCGAAAGGATCGAAGATCTGCAGCATCAGCACCGGCAGAGGATAGCCGATCGCGGCCAGCCAGGCGTCGAGCCGGGGCCACCACTCCTCGGCGAAGGCCCGGGCGTCGCGGCCGATTCCCAGCCGGCGGGCCAGGCCGTAGGAGAAGCCGTTCCAGGCCAGGAGGCTCCGCCCGCTCGGTCCCTGCCAGTGGAAGGCCAGCGGATACGGGTCGAGCGCCCCACCGAAGTGGGTGTTGATCGCCATGCTGAAGCCGGTGATCCCGAGGTCGAGCAGGACGTCGACCAGCGGCCAGTTCTGGCCATTGACATCGCTGTTCATAGCGCTCTGAACTGGCACCCCCAGGTCATCGCGCAGCACCCGGACGAAGGCCAGGCTCTCGATGAGCTGGTCGGTATCGTAGAGCGGGGTGATGTTGGCGACCATGGCCGTGACCTCCAGCCGGCCCGATCGGGCCAGTTCGACAAACCGGGCGACCTGGCGGTCGCTGGCGGTGCGGAGCCAGTGCTGGAGGACGGCGGTGGTTTCGACCGTCCAGCGGAAGGCTGCGGGGTCGTCGCGGTCGGCCTCGCGTTCGCAGAGATCGAGGGCCAGATCCAGAAAGCGCCGGTGCAGATCCCAGACGACCGGCTGGTCGTGGGTGTAGCCGATGTCGGTGTGGCTGTGGTGAATAAGATAGATCGCCTCGACACCCGAGCGGCCCATGGGTTCCCTCCGCAAGAGGCTGGCCTGATTGTAGCCGGCCCGGCCGCCCGACGGAACCCCTGGAGGCGGCGAGGGCGCGTGAAAAAAAGCGGGGCCGCTGGGTGAACCAGCGGCCCCGCCGGGTCAGGCGCCTCTAGGGGCCAAGCGACTGCAGAAGATCGCGGGCGACCTGGACCTTGGCGTTATCGCCCTGGGCCGCCTCGTGGGCAGCGTTCAGCGCCTGACGCAGACGGTCGGCCTGGGGCCCGCTCTCATTCCGGAGCTGCCCCTCCAGACGGCTGACCACCGCCCGGAGGTTCTGCCGCTCCTGGCGGAGGTTCTCCGGATTGGGGTCGGTGAGTTTGTCGGCCACCCGCCCCAGGGCGTCGTTGAGCTCGCGGGCCAGCGGGATGAGGTCGCGGCCGGTGGGCTGGTCCGCGGCCGCCGGCTGATCGCGGCGGGCCGCCAGATCGCGCAGTTTGGCCCGGGCCGGGGCGAACTTGGCGCTGTCGCCCTCCAGCGCACCCCGCAGATCGCCCAGGGCCTCGCGCCAGAGCTCGCCCGTCCGGCCGGGCAGCAGCCGGGCGCTGTTCTCGGCGCGGGCGAGCTCCTCGCTCAGCTCGCGCTGCAGGGCCAGCACCCGTCCCAGGTCGCCCTCCGACCGGGCCTTCAGATAGGCCTCGAGCTTGCTGGCCAGGCTCTCGGCCAGCTGGGCCGGCGATCCGGAGGGCGAGGACGCGCTGCCGGTCGTGGCCGGCGGGGCGATGGTCTGACCGGTGGCCTCGCTGAAGCGGCGCAGCCCCTCGTCCAGTTTGGCCAGATCGCCCTGGAGGGCCGCCCGCAGACTGCTCAGGGCGGCGCGCAGTTTCTCGCTGTTCGGCCCCGGCGTCCGGCCGAGCCCGCTTTCCAGCCGGTCGAGGTCGGCCAGGAGCTCGCGCTGGAGCCGCAGGGCATCGTCGGTCCGCTGCTGCCGGAGGGCGACGGTGAAGTCGCGCAGTCTGGTCGCCAGATCGGCCAGCGCCCGCGCCTGGTCCTCGTTCGTCGCCCCCGGGGTGGCCCCAGCCGTTGGCCCGGCAGCCTCGCGCAGATGCTGCAGGCCCTCGCGCCACTTATTGGCATCGCCGGCCAGGCCTTTTTCCAGTTCCTGAACCGCTGAACCGAGGAGACGTGCCTCCCGCGATGAGTCCTGGCGGGCCACCGCCTGGGCCTGGGCCATCAGCACGAGCAGGTCCCGCTGGGCCTTGAGGACGGCACCGCCCTCGGCGGCGTTCTGGGCCGCCTGCCAGGCCTGAGCGGCGTCCAGCAGCTGGGCGGCCAGGACGCCAGGGGGGAGAGCGACCGATGGGGCCTCGCTGTCGGCCGCCGTGGGAGCGGCCTGACCGAGCACACGCCGCAGCCGCTCACGGGCGGCATCGAGCTTCCCACTATCACCCGCCAGACCCTGCTCGATGGCCTGAAGAGCGGCCCGAATGGTGGCCGCCGCCTCAGAGTCGTCGCCCTGCAGCGCGGTTCGCGCCCGCGTCATCTCGGCGTAGAGGGCCCGCTGGGCCGCCAGGGCGGCCGTCCGATCCTGTTTCTGCAACGCGCTCTGGAACGCCTGCACCTGCTGGAGCAGGGCCTGAGCGGCCTGAATCGCGCTGGCGCTGGGTCCGGGCGTAGGGGTGATGGTCGGTGTCGCCGGGACGGCCGAAGGGGGAGAAGCGGTCGGCGTGCCCGTCAGCATAGGGGTCGGCGAGATGGTCGCCGCAGGGGGAGAGGGAGTCGCCGGCGGCGTGGCCGTGCCCGGCAGAGACGTGGCGGGCGGAGAGGGCGTCTCGGAGACGGGCGTTACGGTCCCCTCCGTCGGACCGGGCAGCGCCAGCGCCTGGCAGGCCGCGCCCAGCAGCGCCAGCGCGATCAGACTGCCAAAGAGAGGCCGGACCATGGCGCAATCTCCTCCAGCCGATGGTGCCCCAAGGGGAGCGACCAGTTATGGCAAGTCGGGTGCCAGGCGCGATCTGCGCTCGCCAAGAACGCGACGAGCTCCGCCCGCCGGGGCGTCTCCCTGTCCATCCCCTGTGCCCCACCCTGGCGATGGTCTCACCGGGGCCTGTGCGTGCGGCGTCTTGACAGAGGGGGAGGCGGGTGCTACAGAGAGCCGGCCGGGCACAGATCACCACCAACCGGTGAGGAGGGAACCGTGAGCCGTCTGCGCGTGCTGGTCACCGGGGCCGCCGGCTACATTGCCAGCCAGCTCCTACCGTCGTTTCGCGAACTCTACGATCTGGTCCTCTTAGACGTTCGGAACACCGACCGCCAGGGACGCGTGATCCCGGATATCATTCTCGCCGATCTCACCGACCCCGATCTCGACCGCTACCGGGCCCACTTCCGGGGTGTTGAGGTGGTCGTCCACCTGGCCTACGTCCATCGGGGGCCGGACCCCCGGCGGCACTACTACGACGAGCGGACCAATATTGATATGGCCTACCACGTCTACCAGGTCTCGCTGGAGGAAGGGGTCCGCCGGGTGGTGGTGGCCTCGAGCAACCACGCCGCCGACTGGTACGAGCATCTCATCCGCACCAAACAGCTGGAGATGATCGGCCCCGAGAGCCCCCGTCCGCTCAGCGACAACTTCTACGGCTGGGCCAAAGAGTGCTATGAGCATCTCGGGTTCATCTACGCCAGCGGGGCGCTGGGCCGGCGATTGGAGATCGTGCAGATCCGCATCGGCGCTCCCCGGGAGATCCGGGTGGAGAACTTCCTGAACGACCCGGTGGGCTACAAACGCGACCTCGGCGCCTATATCAGCCAGCGCGATCTCCAGCAGCTTTTCAACAAATCGATTCAGGCCCCGAACATCGATAACGAGTGGGGTGTGCCCTTCCAGGTCTTCTACGGCATCAGCGATAACGCCCGCAAATTCTGGAGCATCGCCAACGCCCGCCGGGTCATCGGCTACGCCCCTGAAGACGACTCCGAGGTGCGCTACGCCCGCGATATCGTCTGGTTCCTCGGCGGACTGCCCCGGCCCGAGCACGGCTGAGAGCTTCAGATCGCCCCCGCCGCCCGCAGCCGGGCGATCTCGTCCGCGGCGAGTCCCAGGACTGTGCGCAGGACCTCGTCGGTGTGCTGGCCCAGAAGCGGCGGCGGAGCGGCGAGTTCGGCCGGCGTCTCCGAGAAGGTGAACGGCCAGCGCACAAGCGGCAGCCGGCCGGCCGTCGGATGGTCGGTGTAGAGGAGCATGCCGAGGTGCTGGACCTGCGGGTCGGCGAAGACCTGGTCGAGGGTGTTGATCGGGGCACAGGGCACATCGGCCTGGAGCAGCCGGCTCAGCCATTCGTCGGCCTCAGCCTGCTGGAAGTGCTCGGCCAGGAGCGCTGTCAGCGCCTCGCGGTTGACCACCCGCTGCGGGTTGGTAGCGAAGCGCGGGTCATCGGCCAGATCGGGACGCCCGATGGCCTGACAGAAGCGCTGCCACTGGGCATCGTTGCCGACCGCCACCACAAAGTAGCGGTCGCGGGCCCGGAAGGCCTGGTAGGGGACGATGTTGGGATGAGCGTTGCCCAGCCGACGGGGCAGTTTTCCGCTGACCAGATAGTTCTGGGCCACGTTGACCAGCCAGGCGAGCTGCGACTCCAGGAGCGAGACCTCGACCCGCTGGCCCTGGCCGGTCTGGGTACGGTGGTGGAGGGCGGCCAGAATGGCAATGAGGGCGTACATGCCGGTGGTGACGTCGACGATCGGTGTTCCCACCTTCACCGGCGGGCCATCGGGCTCGCCGGTCACGCTCATGATGCCGCCCAGCGCCTGAACGGTGAAATCGAAGCCCGGCCGGTCACGGTAGGGGCCGCTGGAGCCAAAGCCGGTGATGGCACAGTAGATAAGACCGGGGTTGATGGTCCGGAGAACCTCATAGCCCAGACCCAGCCGGTCGAGCGTGCCGGCTTTGAAGTTCTCGACCAGGATGTCGCTCCGGGCGACCAGGGCCCGGAAGACCGCCTGTCCCTCCGGATGCTTCAGATTCAGGGTCACGCTCTTTTTATTGCGGTTGACGCAGAGGAAATAGGCGGCCTCGCCCCCAGCGAAGGGGGGGCCCCAGGTCCGGCTATCGTCGCCGGTCCCGGGCTGCTCGATTTTGATGACCTCGGCCCCCAGGTCGCCGAGCAGCATCGTGCAGTAGGGGCCGGACATGATGCGGGTCAGATCCAGGACCCGCAGCCCGACCAGCGGTGGTGCCATCGTCTCCCCTCTACACCAGAAGCAGATACGGTTTCTCCAGGATCTCCTGGACGCGCTGGAGGAACTGGGCGGCCGGCGCCCCGTCCACGATCCGGTGGTCGAAGGTCAGGCTGAGCCACATCAGCGGCCGGGCCACCAGCTGCCCTTCGCGCACCGCCGGCCGTTCGACGATCCGGCCCACGCCCAGGATGGCACACTCCGGCGGATTGATGATCGGGGTGAAGATATCGGTGCCGTACATCCCGAGATTGGTCACGGTGAAGGTGCCGCCAGCGACGTCGGCCGGCGTCAGGGCGTTGCGGCGGGCGCGGTCGGCCAGGTCGCGAATGGCCAGGGCGATCTCCAGCAGCGACTTGCGGTCGGCCTGGTGGACCACCGGGACGATCAGCCCGTCGTCCAGAGCCACCGCCACCCCGATGTTGATCTCCTCGTGGAGGCGGATCTCGTCGCCGACCAGGCTGGCGTTGAGGCGCGGGTGCTCGCGCAGCGCCTTGGCCACCGCCCGGACGATGAGATCGGTGTAGGAGAGGCGAAGGCCGTGGGTGCGCTCCCATTCGCCGAGGAGCTGCTGTCGGAGCTTGACCGCCTCAGCCATATCGACCTCGACGGTGAGCGTCACCGGCGCGGTCGTCTGGCGGCTCTGGACCATGCGCTCGGCGATGATCCGGCGCATCCCGGCCAGCGGGATGGCGCGCGCCGCCGGCGCGGCTGGCGCCGGGGCGGGCGTCGGGGCCGCCGGCGCGGGGGGAGTCGGGGCGGCGCGGGCGGTCTCGGCCACCGCCACCGCCGCCCGCTCGGCCAGTTCGGCCGCCACGCGCAGCACATCGCGCATAATGATCCGCCCGCCAGGGCCCGTGCCCCGGACCTGGCGCAGATCCACCCCATGCTCGCGGGCCAGCCGGCGGGCGGCTGGCGAGGCGAAGACGCGACCCCGGTCTTCAGTCGCCGGAGCGGGAGCGGCGTGGGCGCTCGCCGGCGCGGCTTCCCCGGCCGTGGTCTGGGCCGGCGCTGGCTGCTGGCCAACAGTCGGCGTGGCGCCCTCCTCACCGGTAGCGATCACCGCCAGCACCGTGTCCACCGGCACCGTGGCCCCCTCCGGCACCATGATCTTCTGCAGTACCCCACTGGCCGGGGCGGCGATCTCGGTGGCCACTTTCTCGGTCAGCACCTCGACCAGCGGCTCCCCGGCCTGGACCGTTTCCCCCTCGGTCTTGAGCCACTTCCCCACCGTGCCCTCGGTCATACTGAGGGCCAGTTGTGGCATCCTGACTTCGACCGGCACGTCGGCACCCCTTTCCCCAAGAGTCTGGCTGGCGCAGGGCCGCTCAGGTCGGGCGGGCTGGCCGGGGCAGGGTCGAACCGGCCTGGGGCATCACCAGGACACTGGCCCCCGGCCCGACCCGCTCCAGCGCCGCCGCCAGGGCCTGCTGGACGGTCGCGTAGGGTTCAAAGAAGCACTGGCGGACCAGTGCGGCCGGCAGGGCCGAGACCAGGAAGACCGCCGCCCGCTGGAGCGTCAGGGCGATAGCCGCTGCTTTGTGCCCACCCAGGACGAACCGCTGTCGCAGGCGGGTTATAAGGTCCTCTGGCCGTCCGGCGCTCCGCATCCACTCCTCGAAGGTGGGCTCGCCGAACCCTTCGGGGCACTTGGCCACCAGAATGATCACCCCACCGGGACGCACCGCCAGGCGGGCGTTGTCCAGGGCCTTCTGGGCCTGGTACAGATTGAGGTCCTTCGGCGAGCCCCCGGCGCTGGCGATGACGACGTCGGCCAGTCCCTCAAGAGGGCAGCCGTTGAGCTCATCCACCCAGGCAGCCGCCTGGCGGAAAGCCAGGTGGGGATCGCCGGCCACCGCCCGGACGATCTGGCGCTGGTCGTTCAGAACGACGTTGACGAGATAGTCGGCCGGCGCAAACCGCTGGACCTCCTCCAGGTCCTGGCGCACCGGGTTCTGGTCGATCTCGCCGGCCACCGCCTGGGGATCGACCATCAGCGCGTGATTGTGCTCGATGGTCGCCCGGGTGCAGACACCGGGCAGAATGGCCTTGACCCCGCCGCTGTAGCCGGCGAAGTAGTGGTATTCGACCGTGCCAGTGCAGATCCGGACGTCGGCCTCGGCCACCGGCCGGAAGACCGCGACCGGCGTGCCCCGGCTGGTCCGGCCCAGCATCACCGCCTGGGCGGGGTCGCTATCCAGGGCGGCGACCTCCCCGGCCACTGGCCCGAGCAGCCGCGCCTGCTCAGCGGACGTGTGCCGCCGATGGATACCCAGTCCAAAGACCACGGCGACGTCCCGCCGCGCCACGCCGGCCCGCTGGAGTTCGGCCAGGAGCGGCGGCAGGAGGGTGGCGGTCGGCGTCGGCCGGGTGATATCGCTGGCCAGGATGACCACCTTCTGGCCGGGGCGCACCCGTTCGGCCAGTGGCGGCCCGCCCACCGGTCGGGCCAGCGCCTCCTGGACCAGCACCTCGCCCGGTGCCGGCGCCGGGACCGGGCGCGGGGCCACCACGCCAACGAGGCTCTCGGCCGGGACCGTCAGCCGCTGGACCGTCTGACCGTACTTCAGGACGAACTCGGGCACCGCGCTCTCCGTCTACTGCGTCGCGGTCACGCCGCCGTCCACCAGCAGGATATGGCCGGTGATGAAGTCCGAGGCCGGCGCGGCCAGAAAGACCGCCGCGCCCACCAGGTCGCCGGGCTCGCCGACCCGCCCCAGCGGGATGCGGTTGACCAGCGCCTGGTAGAACTGCGGGTCGCTCAGCATCGGCGCCACCAGCGGCGTCCGGATAAACGTCGGGGCGATGCCGTTGACATTAATATTGTACTTGGCCCACTCGGTGGCCAGCTGCTTGGTCAGGAGATTGACCCCCGCCTTGCTGGCAGTATAGGCGGCGTAGCCCCGGCGAATGGCCAGCTGCCCCCGGACCGAGGAGATATTGATGATCTTGCCCCGGCGGCGGGGGATCATCGAGGCCCGGGCGACCGCCTGGCAGATCTTGAACGTGCTGCGCAGGTTCATCGCGAACACGTAGTCCCAGTCCTCGAGCCGGTACTCCTCGGCCGGGGCCTCGATGTTGGTCCCCACACAGTTGATGAGGATATCGATCTGGCCGAACGCCGCCATGGTCTGGTCGACCATGCGGTCGACCTCCTCCGGTCGGGTGACATCGGCCGGCAGGGCCAGGGCCCGGCGGCCCCGTTCCCGGACGGTCTGAGCGACCGCCTCGGCCCGCTCCAGCGAGCGGCCGACGATCACGACATCGGCGCCGAAGTCGGCCAGGCCGGCGGCCAGGGCGCTGCCGATACCGCCCGAGCCCCCGGGAATGAGCGCGACCCGTCCATCCAGACGGAAGATGGTGCTGTACGTCATCGGCGTGCTCGTCCTGCACCTTTATCGGTCGCGTTTCGCGGCTGCGGGGATATGTAACCATGGCCGGGGCCCCCTGTCAATAACGACCCCCGGGGCCGGCCGACCCGCTCTCTCCCCTTGCCCGCCCGCCGGCGGGCTGGTACACTGGGCAGTGGGGAGCGCTCCCCCACCGGATCTCCTGCGGAGCAGGGCCGACCGCGAGGCGACCATGAGCGATTCTCTGACCGCGCTCGTCGCTCTCCTCCAGGGACTTATCCGCGCCCTCGACGCCCTGCTGCGCCGTCTCTACGGCATCACCGAGTTCACCGCCGACCCCCAGTGCCTTCTGCGCATCGCCCGCAGCCGCAGCCCGTTCGCTCTCATCCTCTCCGACGGCACTCCCGTCCCCAAGGGCGCCCCCATCCTCGACCTTCACTTCTGGAACGAGCATATCCCCCGCATGGGGCCCACCGGCCCCGATCTGGCCTGGGGACTGCGCTTCGCCCATCAGACCCGCCACTCGCTCCGTCTGCTCGCCCACCACCTGGCCACCCGCCCTGACCTGGCCGACATCGTGGCCCTGCGGGCCGAGACCTCTCTCGCCACCGAGATCGGCTGGCCCCGCTACGTCGACCTGGCCCGCCGCCTCGGCTTCGACATCATCCTGCTCCCCCCACCCACCAGCCCGCTGGGCCGCCTGGCCCGCCTGGCCCAGCACCTCTACGTCTGGGCGCTGATGCTGACCTTCAACCACCCCAGCCTGCGCGGGAAGAATCCGCTGGCCGCCGAACGCGGCCAGATCTGGATCTCTCGCCACCGGCTGCTCCAGCGCTACGCCGAACCGCTGACCCTGCCCGTCCGGCACCGGCCCGACCATGCTCCCTGACCCGCTGCCGTGGCTGCACCTCCTGAGCAGTCTCGCCCTGCTGGCCGCGCTGGCCTACCACGGGCTGGCGCTGACCGAGGTCCTCCTCTTCACCCGCTGGCGCCGGCGCCAGCCACCTTCCTCTTTCACCCCGCCGCTCACCCTGCTCAAACCGCTGCCGTGGCTGAGCCCGGAGATCGTCGAGAACCTCCGCACCTTCTGCCGGCAGGACTACCCCCACTACCAGGTCCTGATCGGCCGCCGGGCCGATGACCCGACTCCCCTCACGGTGGCCGACCTGGCTCCGCTCGCCCCCGGCTGCCAGGTCACCATCATCACCTGCCCCCTCAGTCTGGCCCCCAACCCCAAGATCGCCCAGGCCCTCGCCCTCGAGCCCCACATCGTCCATGAGATCGTCGTCCTGAGCGACGCCGATATGCGGGTCGCGCCCGACTATCTGCGCCGGCTGGTCGCCCCGCTTCAGGAGACTCTGGTCGGCGCGGTCACCAGCCTCTATGTCACCCGCACCGTCCCCACCTGGCCGGCCGCCCTCGAGGCCCTGATGATCACCACCGACTTCCTCCCCTCGGTCCTGGTGGCCCGCCGCCTCGGCCTGCCGGTCGCCCTGGGCGCCGGCCTGGCCCTCCGCCGTTCGGTCCTCCAGGCCATCGGCGGGCTGGCCGCCGTCGGCGCCTACCTGGCCGACGACTACCAGATAGGCGTCCGCGCCGCCCGGGCCGGCTGGCGGATCGCCCTGGCCCCGACCCTCAGCGAGAATCGCCTGCCCGCGATGACCCTGGCCGACCTCTACCACCATCAGCTCCGCTGGTATCGCACCAACCGTGTGTGCCGCCCGGTCGGCTGGTTCTTCAGCGTGATCACCCATCTCACCACCTGGACGCTCCTCTGGCTGATAACCGGTGGTCGCTCGCCCGCCGACGGGCTCCTGGCCGGAGCGGTTCTGGCCTTCCGCCTGATCACCGCCTGGGCCAGCAACCGGCTGCTCGGCGGACCACAGCCCTCCTGGCGCTACCTCTGGCTGGTGCCGCTCCGGGACCTCTGCGGAACGGTGCTCTGGGCGCTGAGTTTCACCGGCCGGCGGATCCGGTGGGCCGGCCGGGAGTACGTGGTGTCGGCCGACGGACGGCTCTGGCCGGTCGCCTCAAAGCCCGGCCGGTGAGCGGCTCACCGGCAAACGCCCAGACGGAAGAGCGGCCGGCCCCGGCAGCGCCTTGTCGCCCGCCCACCGGGCGGGTATACTCCAGACACAGCCGGGTTTCGCCCGGAACACCGCGACCGCCAGAAAGGAGAGCCATGACGCACCGCCGCCTCGCCCGGGTGTTCGCGCCCGACGGCAAGACCCTGATCGTCGCCTTCGACCACGGCGCCGGCGGGGCCAACTACGCCGGGATGGCCGACCCGGCCCGGACACTCCGCGAGGTCGTGGCCGCCGGCGCCGACGCCGTCCTGACCACCGTCGGCGTGGTCCGTCACCACGGCCATCTGATCGAGCGGGTGGGCCTCATCCTGAACCTCGACCGCCTGGTCGGCTCGCCGGAGTACGCGGTCGAGGACGCCCTGCGCCTGGGCGCCGATATGGGCAAGTTCGTCTGCACGCCCTGGTCGCCCGATAACCCGACCAGCGTCCACGAGGCCCGCCGGCTGAGCGCTATCTGCCGAGCCTGGGGCCTGCCGCTGATGGTCGAGACGATTCCGGTCTCGTTCCAGGCCGTCGAGCACCACACGCCGGAGAAGATCGGCCAGGCCGCCAAGATCGGCGAAGAGCTGGGGGCCGACGTGATTAAAATGCACTACACCGGCAGCCTTGAGACCTTCCGCCAGGCGATCCGCCCGCTGAGCGTGCCGGTGGTGATCCTCGGCGGCCCGGCCCGTGGCGACACCCGCAGCGTCCTGGAAGAGGTGGCCGGCGCCATGGCCGCCGGCGCCCGGGGCGTGGCCATCGGCCGCAACATCTGGGCCCACGAGCACCCCGGCCGCATGGTAGCGGCGCTGGGGGCCATCATCCACGGCGGCGCCACCGTGGATGAGGCCATGCGCGAGCTGGAGCGCCCGCTTCTGGCCGGACGCTAGCCCGCCCCCTTCCTTGACGTCAGACCCGGCGCAGCGTAGACTGGGAAGCAGGACACCGGGAACCGGAGAGTCTGCCCGAGAGCCATGGGCCAGCCGATTGTCGTGGGGATCGTCAGCGACCTTCTTTTTGCCAGCCGGCTGGCGGCGCTGGCGGAACGGCTCGGACTGGCCTTTCGGCCACTGGCCGCCCTGCCGACCGCGCCGCTGGTCCCACCGCCGGCGCTGGCCATCGTCGACCTGGCCGAGCGCCGGCTGGACCCGCTGACCGCGATCCGAACCCTCAAGGCCCTCCACCCGACGATGGCGGTCCTGGCCTTCGGCCCGCACCGCGATCTGGCCCGCCGCGACCAGGCCCTGGCCGCCGGGGCCGACCTTTGGCTCTCGAACCAGCGCCTGGTCTCCGATCTGCCACGGCTGCTGCCGCGCTGGGTTCCGGCCCCGGCTGGGGACGGGTCCATCGCCGACCGCGCGGACGGGTGAGAGCGTCCCACGGCCAGCCGCTCCCTCCACGCCGGCGGGCGGACCGTGGTCCGGCTGAGCGAGGAGGCCGCACAGGGTCGATGGGAGAGCGTCCACACATCCGGCAGGAGTTCGCCGCGCTGGTGGCCCGTCCCGATGAGGCCATCGCCCTGGACCGGGCCGCGCTGCTCGTCGCCGCCGAGGAGTACCCCGATCTGGACATCACCGCCTACCAGCGGCGCCTGGACCTCCTGGCCGCGGCCGCCGGCGAACGGATCGGCCCGGAGCGCCAGCCGGCCCAGGTCATCGCCCACCTCAACCGCTTTCTCTTCGACGAGCTGGGCTTCCGGGGCAACAGCCAGGACTACTACGATCCGCGGAACAGTTTTCTCAACGAGGTCCTCGACCGCCGGCTGGGTCTCCCACTGACCCTCTCGCTGGTCTACCTGGAGATCGGCCGGCGCCTGGGCCTCCCGCTGCGGGGGGTCGGCCTGCCCGGCCACTTCATCGTGCTCTTCCAGACCGAGCCGCCCCTCTACCTTGATCCCTTCAACCGGGGAACGGTCCTGACCGTGGCCGACTGCGCGGCGCTGGTCGCCCGTCTCTCGCAGGGAAGAGTTCACCTCCGCCCCGCGCATCTCCAGCCGGTCGGCCCGCGCCAGATCCTCTGGCGTCTGCTTCTCAATCTCAAGTACAGTTACCTCCGCCGGAACGACCTCGCTCGCGCCCTCGGGGTGATCGACCGGCTGCTGCTCCTGCGCCCGGAAGCGCTCACGGAACGGCGCGACCGGGGACTGGTTCGCTATCGCCTGGGCCACCTGACCTGCGCCCTGGTCGATCTCCACGCCTACCTCCAGGCCGCCCCGAGCGCCCCCGACGCCGAGGTGATCCGCCAGAAGATCCGTGAGGTCCGCCGCCTGATCGGCTGGCTGAACTAGAGCCAGTCCCGGGGTCTCGACCGCCGACCATCTATTGGGTATGATGAGGATCGCCACGGCGAAGGCCACCGGCCACGCCGCGCCGTGCGAAAGGAGAAAAGGGTGGACCTGGCGCTCATCCGTTCGCTCTACCGCTACAACGCCTGGGCCAACCAGCGTCTGCTGGCCACCGCCCGGCGTCTCCCCCCGGCCCGGTTGACCGAACCGCTCGGCGGCAGCTTCGGTTCGGTGCTGGCCACCCTCGGCCACATCCTTCACGCCGAACAGATCTGGCTCGGCCGCTGGCTGGGCCGGTCACAGCCGCCCGATCCCCCGCCGGCCAGCGACCTGGCCAGTCTCACCGCCCGCTGGACCGAACATCAGGCCGAACTGGACCGCTTCCTGGACGACCTCACACCAGAGCGGCTGGTCGCCCCCCTGTCCTATACCACCACCGGTGGCCAGTCCTTCACACAGCCGCTCTGGCAGCCGCTGCTCCACGTGGTCAACCACGGCACCCATCACCGGAGCGAGGCGGCCGACCTGCTGACCCGCCTGGGGCATCCGCCCCCGCCGCTCGATCTCATCGTCTACTACCGGGAGACGCAGCCGTGACCGAGGCGAAACCGCCGGTGCCCGTCGAGGACTTTGCGAAGATCGACATCCGGGTGGGGCGCATCGTCGAGGTCGCCCCCTTCCCCGAGGCCCGCAAGCCCGCCTACAAACTCTGGATCGACTTCGGTCCGCTCGGCGTCAAGCAGTCGAGCGCCCAGATCACCGACCTCTACCGGCCAGAGGACCTGCGCGGACGGCTGGTGGTGGCGGTGGTGAACTTCCCGCCCAAACGGATCGCCGGCTTCCGCTCGGACGTCCTGGTGCTGGGCGCCTACCGCGAGGATGGCGCGGTCGTTCTCCTCCGGCCCGATACCGAGGTCACCCCCGGGGCCCGCATCGGCTGAGACCGTCAGCCCTTAACCGCCCCGGCCGCCAGGCCCTGGACCACGAAGCGCTGAGCGGCCATGTAGAGCACCATCACCGGGAGCGCGGCCATCACCGAGCCGGCCATCATCGGCCCCCAGAGGTAGATGTCGCCCCGGATAAGCCCGGCCAACCCCACCGGCATCGTGCGGGCCGAGTTGGTCGAGATGAAGATAAGCGCGTAGAGGAACTCGTTCCAGGCCAGGGTGAAGGTGAAGATGGCGGCGGCCACCAGGCCCGGCGCGGCCAGCGGCACCAGGACCAGCCGGAGCGCCTGCAGCCGATGGCAGCCGTCGATGAGGGCCGCCTCCTCCAGCTCGCTCGGGATACCTTTGAAGTAGCCGATGAGCATCCAGGTGCAGAAGGGGATGGCGAACGTCTGGTAGGTGATAATGAGCGACCAGCCGGTGTTGAGCAGCCCCAGATGCTGCATCAGCATAAAGAGCGGGATGAAGAGCAGACCGCTCGGGATAAGGTAGACGAAGAGGATCGAGCGGGCTAGCTGGGCCCGTCCCGGATAGCGCAGCCGGACCAGACTGTAGGCGCCCAGACAGCTGATGATCGTGGTCAGGATCGTCGTCAGCGAGGCGATGACCAGGCTGTTCTGCAGATAGAGGCCGAAGCGCCACTTGTTCAACCCGGCCTCGAACTGCGCCAGCGTGAGTTTGGTCGGGAAGAAGCGCAACGACTGCCCGTACATCTCGGCGTTCTCCGAGACGGCCGAGCGGAACATCCAGTAGAGCGGTAGCAGCACCACGAAAAGATAGAAACCGACCGTGAGATAGACGGCGATCTGTTTGTAGTGGCGGCGTCGCAGCCGCAGCGCCCCGGCCATGGATCAGCCCTCCTCCCGCTCCTGCATGTAGCGGGTGAGAATCACAATGAGACCGGCGAAGATCGGCATCGCCATGATCGGCACTGTCGCCGCCTCGCCGATCCGCCCGTTCACAATGCCCAGGTGGTAGGTCAGCAGGGTGAAGACCTCGGTGGCGTTGGAGGGACCACCGTTGGTCATCAGATACACCAGATCGAACGTGTTCGAGGTCCAGATAAGCGAGAGCATCACGGTGATGAGGATCACGTGCTTGAGACCGGGGAGGGTCACGTACCAGAAGCGCTGAAAGACGTTGGCCCCGTCCACCTGGGCCGCCTCGTACTGCTCCGAGGGGATGGCCTGGAGTCCGGCCAGGTAGGCGATGCCAAAGAAGGGGAAGCCTTTCCACACGACCACGGTGATGATGGCTGGCATGGCCCAGCGGGCGTCGCCCAGAAACGAGATCGGCGCGTCGACGAGCCCCAGACGCAGGAGCGCCTGGTTGAAGAGGCCGTTTTGATCGTCGTAGAGCCAGCGCCAGATGAGACCGGCCACGAAACTGGGCACCGTCCAGGGCAGGAAAAGCAGCGCCCGAATGAACGAGCGGAATTTGAAGCTCTCGTTCAGGGCCAGGGCCATGGTCAGCCCGACCAGGGCCTTCAGCGCCACCCCGACGATGGCCAGGACCGCGGTGTTGAGCATCATGCGGCCAAAATCAGGCCAGCGGAGCACCCAGAGGTAGTTCTGCAGACCCACCCAGGTGGCCGGCTGACCAACGACCTTGTCGGTGAAACTGAGGTAGATGGCCCAGCCGGCCGGGTAGACGATGAGCCCCAGAATGAAAAAGAAGGCCGGGACGATGAGCAGATAGCCCAGGACCGCTTCCTGGACCCGGGCCGTCCGCCACCAGGCTCGCCAGCCCCGACCGACGGAGACGACCGTGAGATCACCGCGCATTGTCGCCTCCTGTCCCCCGGGACCCGGGCGGGCTCGCCGAGGGGCCGCCCCTCTCGGGCTGTGCCCGCCCGGCCCCCGTTATTTGTAATGCTTGCTGTAGATGTCGCGGGCGATCTTCTCGACCTCGTCGATGGCCTGCGGGATCGGCCACTTGTCGACGATCACCCGGGTGATCATCGTCATCACCGGATAGCGGGTGCTCAGCTCGGCATAGGCCGGGGTCGGCTCCCCGGGATAGCCGTCCAGCACCCCGGTCTTGGCCGCCTCCAGAAAGCCCCGCCGCTGCGGGTTCTTCCAGATGTCCATATCCTCCATGCCCATCACCGCCGGAGCCGGAAAGGTCAGCGAGACCCACTTCCGGTAGACCTCCGGGCTGTAGAGATAGCGCATAAGGTCTTTCGAGAGCTCAAGGCGCTTGTCGTTGCCGGTGTTGAACAGCACAAAGCCGTCGCGGACATAGGCGTAGTTCAACTGGGCCTTGGGACCGGCCGGCACACCGGCCACCCCGATCTTGGGCAGCAGCTCGGGCTTGTTGTTGCGGAACCAGACGAGAGGGCTGGCCGGATTGTGGATGAAGATCACCTTGCGATCCTGCAGGGCGGTGTTGTTCGAGGCGTTGTCCCAGCCGGTGACGCCGGGCGGGTAGACGCCCATATCCCAGGTCTTCTTCACGAACTCCAGGAACTCGGCCATCTCCGGCGACTTGACCGTCACGGTCTTGGAGTCCGGCCCGACCAGCGAGGCGCCGAAATCCCACATCATAATCGAGAACGTGTTCTCGGCGTCGCCGACCTTGGCGATCTGGAAGCCCACCCCGTAGAGGTCCGGCGGCTTCTGGAGCCGCTTGGCCACGTCGTAGAACTCGGCCCAGGTCTTGGGGAACTCCTTGACGCCCCCCTCCTCCAGGATATCGCGCCAGTAAAGGATCAGGTTGGCGTCGATAGAATAGGGCAGCCCCCACTGTTTGCCCTCTTTGGTGAAGAACTTCTCTCCCGGTTTGTAGAAGCCGCCCCACTGCTTGGCGAACTCCTGGTAGAGGTCGCTCACGTCCAGAAAGACCTTGGCCGGGTAGAAGAGGGTAAAGCGGCCGCCTGAGGCCTGTGAGATGTCGGGAAACTGCCGCGATTCGATGGCGGCCTGCATTTTCTTCTGGACGTTCTCACCGGTCTCCCGGACGTTCTCGACCTCGACCCCCTTCTTCTTGGCCCACTCCTCAATGGCCTGGGTCTGGAAGTCGTCGGCCGCCGGGGCGAAGGTGGCATCGGTCCAGATGACCAGCTTCTCCTTCTGGCCCAGCCGCAGCGTCTCACAGGCCGGGACCAGTCCAGCCGCCGCCACCAGACCAGCCGTCAGAGCTACACCGCGCAGAAACCGCCGCCGACTGACAGAGCGCTGCCCGTTCATGCTGCTCCTCCCAGGAACGCTCGGACTGTAGCAGGCCACCCTCTGGCCTGGTGCCAGGCAGTGTAGCACGCCGACCACGACAAAGCAAGAGAGTGAGTGACCGCCGGCGACGGCCACCGCTATAATCCCTCTCGGAAGGTGAGAAAACGGCCATGGCCCGGGCCCGAACGCGCTTCGACACCCCGCTGGCCGACCTGCTCGACGCCCGCACCCGTCCGGCCGTCCTCTACGAACGGCTGCCGGACAACCGGGTGCGCTGCTACGCCTGTGGCCACCGCTGCCTGATCCTCGACGGGCTGCGGGGCATCTGCCAGGTCCGGTTCAACCAGGGCGGGGTGCTCTACGCGCCCTGGGGCTACGTTGGGCCGCTCCAGCTCGACCCCACGGAGAAGAAACCCTTCTTCCACCTGCTGCCCGGCTCCTGGACCCTGACCTTCGGCATGCTCGGCTGCGATTACCACTGCCCCTACTGCCTGACGGGCGGGACCCGCATCATGACCGCCGATGGCCCGCGCCGCCTCGAGACACTGTTCGCCGAAGGGACGCCGGACCTGGCGACGCCCTCGGCGGTGCGGCGGCCCGCCGGCGCGTGCCTGGTCTACACCCACACCGGACAGCGGCAGGCCGTCACCAGAGTCTTTCGACACCCCTACACGGGACCGCTCCTGCGCCTGCATCTCCGCTACCTGCCGCCGATTGAGTGCACCCCGGAACACGAATTGCTGGTCCTGCGCTCGGCCGGTGAGACGCCGGCGCCCACACCCTCTTTCGTTCGGGCAGAAGCGATCAGGCCTGGCGACTTCCTCGCCGTTCCCAAACGGCTCTGTCGACCAGCCGGGGCCACGACCATCAGCGTTGCCGGTATCCGGCGGCCGCCTGTTCAGCCGCCCCGGGAGTGGCGACGCCGAAGCCCCGCCCCTGTCACCCAGATGGCGGCTCTCTCGGCAGTGGGGCGGCCCTCGGCGGCCATCGGCCAGTGTGCTGGCCAAAGCGCCTCCCATGTTCGCCCTCTGCGCCACACAATCGACCGGGAGGTATGGAACCTGGACACGGGGACGCCGATCCGGTCGCCCCTGGCCATAGAAGACGGCCGCGTTCGCCTTCCCGAAGAGCACTGTCCCGGTATTCCGGCGAGACTGCCGCTCGATGAGCGGCTGGCCGCTTTGCTGGGCTATTACTGCGCCAAAGGCCACGTCTCGCCATCGAAGAACCGCGTCGGGAGCGCGACGCTGGTCTTCTCGTGTGGCCCTGAGGAGGAGACGCTCGCCAGCGAGGTCGCTCATCTTCTGAGCGATATCTTTGGTGTCAGGCCCACGCGGGTGCGCCGGGAGACCACGCTGAGGCTGGAGGTGGAGAAGACCTCGCTGGCCTTCCTGTTCGCCAGTCTCTGCGGCGAGAGGGCGCGGACAAAACGGGTCCCGCCCGCGCTCTTTCACGCCCCACCCGCGGTGATCCGCAGTTTCCTCCAGGCCTGCGCCGGTCGCGGCCACGCCCGACCAGACGGCCTGACGGCTATAACGACGGTCTCGGAGGATCTCGCCTTCGGCCTCGCCTGGCTCGCCCTGAGCGTCGGCCTTTTCCCGGCGCTCAGGGTCTTCGAAAAAACGCGCCCCCGACCGATCACGGGGCGACAGGTGGCGAGTGCCTCCAGGATCTATGCCGTCACCTGGTACTGCGACGGGCGTCCGCGAAAGTATCTCCGCGAAGACGAAAACTACTGGTATATCCCGGTGCAGAACATTGAGAGAACCGCCTACGCCGGCGATGTTTTCAATCTCGAAGTCGCGGGCGACCAGTCCTACCTCGCACCGTTTGTCGCCACCCACAACTGCCAGAACTGGTTCACCTCGCAGGCTCTGCGCGACCCGGCGGCCGGCCGCGGGATCACCATCACCGACCTCACCCCGGAGGCGCTGGCCCGGCTGGCCCGGCGGGCCGGGGCCGCGGTCGTCGGCTCGTCGTACAACGAGCCGCTCATCACCGCCGAATGGGCGGTGGCGGTCTTCCAGGCCGCCCGGGCCCTGGGCCTCAAGACGGTCTTTGTCTCCAACGGCAACGCCACCCCTGAGGTTCTGGCCTACCTCCGCCCCTGGCTGGACGGCTACAAGGTCGACCTCAAAGCCATGTCCGAGCGCCGCTACCGCGCCCTGGGCGGCCGGCTCAGCACCGTCCTCGACACCATCCAGCGAGCCTGGCAGCTGGGGTTCTGGGTCGAGGTGGTGACGCTGGTGATCCCTGGCTGGAATGACAGCGAGGCCGAGCTGCGGGAGGCCGCCCGCTTCCTCGCCGGCGTCTCACCGGACATCCCCTGGCATGTGACGGCCTTCCACCCGGACTACAAAATGACCGAGCCGGAGAATACTGGTCCGGCCACGCTGCGCCGGGCCGCCGAGATCGGCCGGGAGGAGGGCCTGCGCTTCGTCTACGCCGGCAACCTGCCCGGCCAGGTCGGCCCCTTCGAGAACACCTACTGCCCCGGCTGCCAGCGCTTGCTCATCGAGCGGCACGGCTTCCGGGTCCGCCAGAACCATCTCACCCCCGACGGCCGCTGCCCCGACTGCCAGACCCCGATCCCGGGAATCTGGCGCTGACCATCCCGTCTCCCCTCGGGGGAGGCTTGGAGGCCACGCCGCCGCGCCCGGCGGCCAGGGCGCACCGCTCCTCTGCCCCCGGCCGGTGGGGCGTCAGGTGGGCCTTTGTGGCTCCGGCTCGCCGCCGTTCCGTCCGGCGACCACCGCAACCGGTGGTCCTCTCCGCCAGATCGCCCGCGCCGGAGGGCGCGGGCCGCGACCGGCGGGTGGCGGGCCGGCTGCGGTATAATCCCTCACGGCAGCCCTCTTTTCGGAGAGACACCGTGAAACCGGAAGCCCCGCTCTGGGTCCCTCTGCTAAACACCGCGCTCATCGTGCTGAGCGGCCTCTTCCTGCTGGCCGGTTACGCCTTCATCCGCCGGGGACGCATCGCCTGGCACCGCCGCGCCATGCTGACCGCCACCGTCCTGGCCGGGCTCTTTCTGGTGGTCTACGTCACGCGGGCGCTCCTCTTCGAGACCAAACTCTTCGCCGGCACCGGGCTTCTCCGGGCCGCCTACCTGGCCCTGCTCGGCACCCATATGGTGGCGGCGACCGCGGTCATCCCCTTCGTCGCCCTGACCCTCTGGCGAGCCCTGCGCGGCCAGTACCGCGCCCACCGCCGGATCGCCCGGCGGACTCTCCCACTCTGGGCCTACGTGGTCCTGAGCGGCTGGGTCGTCTTCGTCCTGCTCTATCTGGTGGGATAAAAAAAGCCCGGCCCCTTGGCGGGGCCGGGCGGCGGTTGGGTCAGCGGGCCGGCGCGCGGCGGGCGGCCTCCACCAGGCTGAGGAAGTACTGGTGGACACGGGGGTCGTCGGTCAGTTCGGGATGGAAGGCGGTGGCCAGAATCTGGTTCTGGCGGACGGCGACCGGCTCGCCGTCGGGCAGGGTCGCCAGGACCTCGACCGCCGGTCCCACCCGCACGATCCGCGGCGCCCGGATGAAGACGGCCCGGAAGGGCCGCTCGCCCAGGACCGGGATCGCCAGATCGGCCTCGAAGCTGTCGACCTGGCGGCCGAAGGCGTTGCGCTGGACCGCGATATCGAGCAGCCCCAGTGTCGGCTGGGGCTCCCCCTCCAGCAGGGCCCGGCCGACGACCTCCCGGGCCAGCAGGATCATGCCGGCGCAGGTGCCGTAGACCGGGAATCCCTGGGCGATGCGCGCCCGCAGCGGCTCCAGCATCCCCTCGAGAGCCAGCAGCTTCCCGATGGTCGTGCTCTCGCCGCCGGGGATGATCAGGCCGTCCAGGCCGTCGAGGTCGGCCAGCCGCCGCACCTCCGGCGCTTCGACCCCCAGCCGGGAGAGCACCTGCCGGTGTTCGCGAAAGTCGCCCTGCAGGGCCAGGACTCCGATCCGCATCGCGCTCACCATCCTCGCGTCGCCAGCAGTTCCTCTTTGCGCAGCTGGGCCAGGTCGATCCCGCGCATCGGCTCGCCCAGCCCCCGCGAGACCTCGGCCAGGATCTTCGGGTCGTTGTAGTGGGTCACCGCCAGCACGATGGCCCGGGCCCGCTTGGCCGGATTCTCCGACTTGAAGATGCCGGAGCCGACGAAGACGCCGTCCGCCCCCAGCTGCATCATGAGCGCGGCGTCGGCCGGGGTGGCGATGCCGCCGGCGGCGAAGTTGACCACCGGCAGCCGGCCGGTGCGGGCCACCTCGACCACCAGGTCGTAGGGCGCCCCCATGGCCTTGGCCTCGGCCATCAGCTCCTCGACCGGCATGGTCTGCAGTTTCCGGATGTGGTCCATCACCGCCCGCATATGACGCACCGCCTCGACCACATTGCCGGTGCCGGCCTCGCCCTTGGTCCGGATCATGGCCGCCCCCTCACCGATCCGGCGCAGGGCCTCGCCCAGGTCGCGGGCGCCGCAGACGAATGGCACCTTGAAGGCGTGCTTGTTGATGTGGTGCTGCTCGTCGGCCGGGGTCAGCACCTCCGATTCGTCGATGTAGTCGACGCCGATGGCCTCCAGGATCTGGGCCTCGACGAAGTGGCCGATGCGGCACTTGGCCATCACCGGGATCGTCACGGCGTCCATGATCTTGAGAATGAGTTCGGGATCGCTCATCCGGGCCACGCCACCGGCCGCCCGGATGTCGGCCGGGACGCGCTCCAGCGCCATCACCGCCACCGCCCCGGCGTCCTCGGCGATCTTGGCCTGCTCGGGCGTGACCACATCCATGATCACGCCGCCCTTGAGCATCTCGGCCAGGCCCTTCTTGACCGTCCAGGTCCCACGATCCAGCACCATCTGCCCTCCTTCCCGGCTCACAGCGGGGATCCTCTTTGACAGAAAGATACGCGTCCCAAGTGGACTGATGCAAGAGCCAATTCTTGACTGTATTATCATACCATATACAGCCGCCGGAGGCGAACCGATGAGCGAGAGCCTGCGTCTGGCCCTGGCCGAACAGCGCGAGGGGACGCTCCAGCAGCGGCTCTGCGCCGCCCTGCGGCAGGAGATCCTCTCCGGCCACCTCCAGCCGGGCGAACGGCTGCCGGCCACCCGCGCCCTGGCCCGCGATCTGGGGATCTCGCGGACGACGGTCGTTCTGGCCTACGAGCAGCTGGCGAGCGAGGGGTATCTCGAAGCCCGGGTCGGGGCCGGCACCTTCGTCGCCCGGCATCTGCCCGTCGCCCGCCCCACTCCACCGGCCCCACAGCCGGTCCTGCCGGTCTCAGCCTGGGGCCAGCGGTTGCTTCAGGCCAGCCGGCCGCTCCTGTCCGGCCACCGGCCGGCGTTCGCGTTCGACTTCCAGCCCGGCGTCCCCGACTGGTCGGAGTTCCCCCGCACCCTCTGGCGCCGGCTCTACGCCCGCTGCTGGACACAGGGCGGGGTCGACCTGGCCCGCTACGGCGAGCCGGCCGGCTACCGGCCGCTGCGCGAGGCCCTGGCGGTCGCCCTGGGCCGGCGCCGGGGTGTGCGCTGCCGCCCCGAGCAGATCGTTATCGTCAACGGCACCCAGCAGGCGCTGACGCTTCTGGCCTACGTCTGGCTGAACGAGGGAGAGACCGCCGCCGTCGAGGAGCCCGGCTATCCCGGCGTCCGCCTCAGCCTGCTCGCCCGCGGGGCCGTCGTCCAGCCGGTGCCCGTCGACGCGGATGGCCTCAGCGTCGACCACCTGGCCGCCCTCCGGCCCGTCCCGCGCCTGGTCTACGTCACCCCCTCGCACCAGTATCCAACCGGGGCCACCCTGAGCCTGCGCCGTCGTCTCCAGCTGCTGGCCTGGGCCCGGACCACCGGCGCCCTGGTGGTCGAGGACGACTACGACAGCGAACTCCGCTACGACGGCCGGCCGCTCCCCGCCCTCTACGGGCTGGACCGGCACGGGGGCGTGGCCTACGTCGGCTCGTTCTCCGACCTGCTGCTCCCGCCGCTGCGGGTCGGCTACGTCGTTCTGCCGGAGAGCCTGGTCCCGGTCTTCACCGCCGCCAAGTGGGTGGTGGACCGGCAGACGCCGACGCTGGAGCAGCAGGTCCTGGCCGCCCTCCTGACCAGCGGCCAGTTCGCCCGGCACCTGCGGCGGGTTCGGCGTCTCTACCAGGCCCGGCGGGACGCCCTGCTGACCGTCCTCCAGCCGCTCCTGGCGGAGGGCTTCACGGTGAGCGGGCAGGCGGCGGGGCTGTATGTCACCCTCTGGCTGCCGCCGGACGTCGATGAGAACCAGGTGGTGGCCGCCGCAGCGGCGCAGGGCCTCGGCGTCTATCCGGTCGGGCCGTGCTACGCCGGCCGGGCGGCCCGTGGGGGACTGGTCCTGGGCTTCGGCGCCCTGACCGAGGACCAGATCCGCACGGGCGCCCGCCGTCTCGTCGCCGTCCTGCGGGCCTGCCGGGGCACGCGCCGGGCGGCGGTCGACTAGGCGTCCGTCTCCGCCCGCTGGAGTAGATGGGTGATCAGCCGGGAGCCGCTGGGAACCACCCCGGCGGCGATGGCGATCTTCACCAGATCGCCGGGGATAAAGGGCAGGACCCCCTGCCCCAGAGGGTCGGGGACGAAGCGCGCCAGCCAGAGGGCGCCACAGAGATAGATCACCAGGTTCCCGAGGAGCAGGGCGACGAAGAGACGTCCGGTGTGCCGCCGCCAGCCGCGCTCGGCCAGCCAGCCGACGAGACCGGCCGCCAGGACGAAGCCGACGAGGTACCCCCCGGTGGGCCCCAGGAGGACGCCCAGGCCGGCGCGGCCGCCGGCGAAGACCGGGAGCCCGGCCGCCCCCTGGGCCAGGTAGGCCAGCTGGGCCAGAGCGCCCCGCCGGCTCCCCAGGAGGACACCGGACAGGAGCACCGCCAGCGTCTGGCCGGTGATCGGCACCGGCGTGAAGGGCAGGGGGAGAGCGATCCGGGCGGCCAGCGCGGTGAAACTGGCGAAGGCCAGGACCAGCAGCAGGTCGCGCACCAGAACCCGCGGGCGGGCCAGCGCCCGCCGGAGGTGAGCGGCGTAGACGGTGTCGGTCATGGCGCCTCCTGGACGGTGTGTGGTGTGGAGCGCTCCACCGAGGGATAACACCGCTCGACCGGTCCGGGTACGTTTGTGGCGGAGTTCGACAGGCGCCCTTCGCCTCGGCTATAATCCAAGCGCAACCCGCGGGGAGAGCAAGGGACAGAAGGCGCCGGGCATCCCCCACCTCGGGCCCCCAGCAGCACGGTGTGCAAGGGAAGAAACCGATGAGCGGATTTCAATGGCTGACGCTGGTGACGGCGATTGTCACCTGGTTCCTGGTCGTTCTGGGCGGGATCGTGCGGGTCACCGGGGCCGGGCTGGGCTGCCCGGACTGGCCGCTCTGCTACGGACAGGTCATCCCACCGCTGGATCCTCTGGCCCTGACCGAGTACTTCCACCGGCTGGCCGCCGCCTTAGCCTCGATTCTTATCGCCCTGACCACCGGGACCATCCTCTGGCGGCAGCGCCATCGCCGGGGATGGGTCTGGCTGAGCCTGGCCATCCTGGGCGTGCTGATCCTCCAGATCCTCCTGGGCGGGGTGACGGTCCTGCTGGAGCTGCCGCCGATGGTCGTCCTGGCCCACCTGGCGGTGGCCATGGTGCTTTTGGGGCTGATCGTTGCCCTGGCGGTGGTGGTGCTCAGTGAGCACTGGCAGCCAGTCCCGGTTCGCGACCGCTTTGCCCGTCTGGCCGCCTGGACCGCGGGCTTCACCTATCTTCTTCTCCTAAGCGGGGCCTACGTTCTGGGGAGCGGCGCCAGCCTGGGCTGCACCGACTGGCCGCTGTGTCTGGGTCTCCAGGTCTTCCCGGCGGGCAACCCGCCGGCCCATATTCATATGCTCCACCGGCTGGTGGCAGTGATCGCCGGGGTCCACGTGCTCTTGCTGACCGTCCGGGCCTGGCGGACCCGGCGGGGCCAGCCGGCCGTCCTCTGGCTGACGACCGCCGCCGGCGGGCTCTTCCTGCTCCAGACGCTCAACGGCGCCTTCAACGTCTGGACCCGTCTGCTGCCGATCTGGCGGGCCTCGCACCTGGCCCTGGCCGCAGCGGTCTGGGCCCTGGTGGTGGCGGTGGCGGTCCTGGCCCAGCTGGCCGACCGGGCTCCGGAGCGGAAAGTTCCGGTCGAGCCGGCTGGTCAGCCGCCGGCCGCGCGGCGTCCCCGTCTGGGCGTCTATCTCCAGCTCATGAAGCCCCGAATCGTCGCGCTGCTGCTTCTGACCACTTTGGCGGCGATGCTGATCGCCGCGCGGGGGCTTCCGCCCTGGCCGCTCGTGCTGTGGACGCTCCTCGGGGGTGGGCTGGCGGCCGGGGGAGCGGCCGCCTTCAACCAGTACCTCGACCGCGAGATGGACACCATGATGTTTCGCACCGCCCGGCGGCCGCTGACCACCGGCGATCTCACTCCCTCCCAGGCCCTGCGCTTCGCCACCCTCGTGACCCTGGCGGGACTGGCCATCCTGGCTCTCCTGGTCAATCCGCTGACCGCCCTTCTGGCCCTCCTCGGCCATCTGCACTACGTTCTGGTCTACACGCGCGTTCTCAAGTGCCTGACGCCCCAGAACATCGTCCTGGGCGGCGCGGCCGGCGCCATTGCGCCGCTGGTTGGCTGGGCTGCCGTCACCAACAGTCTGGACCTCACCGCCCTTTACCTCTTCGCGGTTATTTTCTTCTGGACGCCGCCGCACTTCTGGGCGCTGGCCCTGCTGGTGAAGAACGAGTACGCCCGGGCCGGGATCCCGATGCTGCCGGTGGTCGCGGGTGACCGGGCGACCGCCTGGCAGATCGTACTCTACACCCTCCTCCTTCTGGGGGTCTCGCTTCTGCTGGTTCCCGGCCGGGCGATGGGGCTGGTCTACCTGGTGGGAGCGCTGCTCCTGGGCGGGCTCTTTCTGGTCTACGCGGTGCAGTTGCTCCGCGATCTGCGGCGCGAGACCGCCAGCCGCCTGTTCCGCTACTCGCTCCTCTATCTGGCCCTGCTCTTCAGCCTCATGGTCGTCGACCGGACCCTGTTGACCTTCTGACACAAAAATCCCCCTGGCCAAGGCCAGGGGGAGAGAGGGAGGAGGAGAGACTCAGGCCCGTGGCGGGACCGGAGTCGGCGTGGGCGCTGGTCCCGGCGGCTGCTCGTGCCGTGGCCAGGGGGTGGCGTCGATCAGCCGATCGATCTGACTTTCCAGCCGGGAGAGGATCCGGTCGGCCTGCTGTTGTGTCAGTCGCCCCTGCTGCTGGGCCTGCTGGATTCGATTCCGCGCCGCCTGGAGCAGCGCCGCCTTGAGATCATCGCGGCCGACGCCCCTCTCCTGGGCGATCTGGGCCAGCGATTTGCCGGCCCGCAGTTCGGCCCGCAGCTGGTCCACCGTCAGGCCCAGTTTCTGGGCCGCCGCCAGCCAGAGGTCGCCGAACTTCCCCGGACGGCCCCAGCCGGGTCGGCCGTGGAAGGGCTTCCCGAAGGGGTGCAGCAGCTGCTCGGGTGTCGCCTGATTGATCCGCTGCTTCAGCCGCTGGGCCTGGTCGGTGGTCAGCGCTCCCTGCTGGGCCGCCTCGTCGACGGTCGCTTTGGCCGCGGTCCGGATCTGGTCGACGAGACGGTTCTTATCGATGCCCAGTCCCTGGGCGAGGTGGGTGAGAAAGGCGTCGGCGAAGTTGAAGCGCGGCTTTGTCGGCGTGGGCGTCGGTGTCGGGGTCTGGGCGAAGGCGCTGCCGACCAGGAGCAGCACCCCCAGGAAAGCGGCGGTGCCGATAAACAGCCACCAGCGCGAACGCTTCAGCATCTGTTCCTCCTGCGACCTTCGGGTGATATCACCGGATACCGGTCAATCCTCCGTGTCCTCACATCGCCTCCACCTCCACCGCATCGTCCGGTTATCACTCTAGCCGGCGGCTGTTAAAGCACCGTTGCCCGGGCTTTAAACCTTGGTAAACTTCGGGCCCGCGCCTCTCCCGCAGACCCGGGCAGACACGCGCGCCGGGGAACCCCCGGTGCCGGTTTTCGCCCACCTTCCCGACACAATCCCACGCCCCATGCGTGCAGCCGCCATAGCACCCGCTCGCAACGGTCAGGCCGCGCTCCAAACCTCCGGCCCTCCACAATCAGGGCCGCACGCCCGCGTTGTTCAGCACGGACTTCCATCCCCTGACAGTCAGCCAATCTGTTTCGCCTGTGAAACGTGACTGTCCCACAGGCGGTGGGTAGGGGACTGGACAAGACGGGGCAGACTCTCCTGGAATAAAGGCAGCACATCACCACACCCCAGGAGGCCTGCCCCATGGCCAGGAGAACCCTCCGCATCCCCGAAGTCAAGCCCTCCCCCACGGACCGGCCCCAGGCCTGCCCCCACTGTCAGAACCCCGCCCTCCAGCGCTGGGGCAGGG
>CACRXC010000133.1_pt1 | contig 29407 bp, 31 predicted proteins | sample 5377091 | NCBI WGS metagenome assembly CACRXC01 (sample SAMEA6061845, study PRJEB28556) | metagenome | reverse complement strand
GTCCCCACACCGAGGACATCCTGGGGTACCAGATCGCTCCATCTCCGCCTCCGCACCCCAGCATACCTCCCACGTCAATACCCTGCAGAGTCACTACCACCAGCACGGTTCTGGTGTACAATAAAACGCTCTTCGAGCAGCAGGGCGTGCAGCCGCCCCAGCCGACCTGGACCTGGGAGGACTTCCTCAAGGCGGCCCAGGCGTTGACGAAGGGCGAAGGGGCGACCAGACAGTTCGGCGCGGCCGGCTTCCAACAGCAGGGCTTCGCCTGGTACACCTTCATCCGGGTCTAGCACGAGGGCGGCGATGTTCTGAGCCCCGACCGGACCCGCTACACCATGAACGAGGAGCCGGGCGTCCGGGCAGTCCGCTAGATCCAGGACCTCATTCACGTCCACAAGGTTCACGCGGCGGCGGCCGATCTGGCCGGGGTCGGTGTCGACCAGGTCTTCAAGACCGGCCGGGTGGCCATGCTCATCAATATCTCGGTTTACAGCGCCTTCCAGGGAGCGCCCTTCGAGTGGGACATTCAACATCTCCCCCGGACGGCCGACGGCCGCCAGATCACCCGCAACGCCTCGGCCGGCCACAGTCTCACGGCCGCCTCCCGCAACCGCGACGCCGCCTGGACGCTGCTCAAGTACCTGGCCAGCCGCGAGGTCTTCGAGCACATGGTCTCACAGGGACTGACGATTCCTGCTCACCGGGCGGTGGCTGAGAGCCCGCTGCATCTGAACCCTGAGAAGCCCCCGCGCAGCCAGAAGATCGCGGTCGATGCCCTGGCCTACGCTCGCCCCGAACCCGTCGCCGGCGATTGGATCGCCGTTCACCGCGAGATCGCCACGGCCCTGGAGGGGGTCTACGGGATCAGCCGGCGCGATCCGAAAGAGGCGCTGGATGCCATCGCCGGGCGTGTTAACGAACTCATCCGCAAAACCTGAGGGGAGACAGCGATGCCTCTTTGCCGCGTCCGGCGCAGCCTTCTTTGGAACGAGTACCGGGACGGCTACCTCTTCATCGCCCCCTGGCTGCTGGGGTTTCTGCTTTTTACCGCCGGGCCGATGATCGCCTCGCTGATCATCGCCATGACTGAGTGGGAGATCGTCACTCCCCCGCGCTGGGTCGGTCCCGGGCAGTTTCTCCGTCTCCTGACCGACGACCGCTTCTACCTCTCCCTCTATAACACGGTCTACTACGTGGTCCTGGGGGTACCGACCCATCTGCTGCTGGCCCTGCTGGCAGCCCTCGCCCTGAACCTGCCCATTCACGGGGTGTCGTTCTGGCGCACCGTCTACTACCTGCCCTCGGTCACTCCGGCGGTGGCGATGGCGATCATCTGGCTCTGGATCTTCAACACCGACTTCGGGCTGCTCAACATGCTCCTGGCGCTTCTGGGCCTACCCAAGATCGCCTGGCTCCAGGACCCACGGGTTGTGAAACTGGCCTTCGTGCTGATGAGCTACTGGACCATCGGCGGGCAGATGGTGATCTTTCTGGCCGGGCTTCAGGCTATCCCCCAACACCTCTATGAGGCAGCGGCCATCGACGGCGCCGGCCGCTGGGCTCGCTTCTGGTACATTACTCTTCCCCTCCTCACGCCCTCGATCTTCTTCAACCTCACGATGGCCATCATCGGCGCCTTCCAGGTCTTCACCTTCGCCTATATCATCACCGGCGGCGGCCCCGAGAACGCCACGCTCTTCTACGTGCTCTACCTCTACCGGCAGGCGTTCGAGAGATTTCAAATGGGCTACGCCTCGGCCCTGGCCTGGGTTCTCTTCGTCATCATCCTCCTCGTGACCGTGCTCCAGTTCCGCACAGCGGAACGCTGGGTCTTTTACGAAGGGGAGTTGCGACGGTAGCCATGAGCACCCGACCGCAGGAGATCGTTCAGCGTCGCCTCCAGCCCCGAGCCCGCTGGATCACCCTGGCCCTCCGCTGGGGCGGGGAGCTGCTGGCCCAGGCGGTGATCGCCGTCTTCGGGTTTGTCCTGGCCCTGCCTTTCCTCTGGATGCTCTCAACCTCTCTCAAGCCCGAGGGCCGCGAGTTCGTCTATCCACCCGAGTGGCTGCCCAATCCCGTGCGCTGGGATAACTACCTCACCGCCCTGACCGCCCTGCCTTTCGGCCTCTACTTCTTCAACACCCTCGTCATCACCCTTTCGGCCCTGGCCGGGACGCTGCTGACCGCCTCGCTGGCCGCCTTCGCCTTCGCCCGGCTGCGCTTCCCCGGACGAGAGTTCCTCTTTCTGCTGGTGATCTCCACACTCATGCTTCCAGGCATCGTGACGCTCATCCCGCGCTTCATCCTCTTCCGCCACCTGGGGTGGATCGATACCTTTCTACCGCTGATTGTCCCCTGGTGGTTCGGCGGCGGTGCCTTCAACATCTTCCTCATTCGGCAGTTCTTCATGACGCTGCCCTTCGATCTCGACGACGCCGCCCGCATCGACGGAGCCAGCAACTTTCAGATCTACTGGCGGGTTCTCCTGCCCCTGGCCAAACCCGCTCTGGCTACGGTCGCCGTCCTGGGCTTCCTGCACCACTGGAACGACTTCCTTGAGCCGCTCATCTACCTCCAGTCACCCAACAACCGTACCGTAGCCCTGGGGCTGCGGGGTTTCCAGGATCTGTACCACACACAGTGGACCCTGATGATGGCTGCGGCCGCCACGGCCATCTTCCCGGTTCTGGTCCTCTTTTTCGTCGCCCAGCGTTACTTCGTCCGGGGGATCCATCTCACTGGCCTGGCGGGCCGCTAGCGGCCGCCCGCGCCGTGGCCGGCCAGAAGCGTAGCCGGTCGGCCCGCCGCCCCCGCACGGAGACGACTTCCAGCCGGTGACCATCCAGCGTCATCACATCGCCCACCTGCGGCAGACGCCGCAGCCGGGTCAGGATCAGCCGGCTGAGCGTCATCTGCTTCGGCGCCGGGAGGTGAACGTTGAGGGCGTCGACCACATCGTCGACGGTGGCCAGCGCATCGACCAGAGCGCTCCCATCGGGCAGAACCTCGATGAGCGCCTGGGGCGGCTCAAACTCGTCCCAGACCTCGCCCACCAGCTCCTCAATAAGGTCCTCCAGCGTCACCAGACCGGCCGTCCCGCCAAATTCGTCGGCCACTATGGCGATCTGGGTCCGCTGACGCTTCATGGCCGACAGCACCGCGTCCAGATGGGCGCTCTCCGGCACCACGAGCGGCGGCCGGGCGATGGCGCTGACCGGCCGGTCAGGCGCCCCCTCGACGACCACGACCCGGCAGAGATCGCGCAGATGGGCGATCCCCATAATCCGGTCGAGGTCGCTCTCGTAGACCGGTAGACGGGTGTGACCGCTCTCGACACAGACCCTGATCGCCCCGACGGCCGTGGTCGTCGCCGGCACCGCCACGATGTCGACCCGTGGGGTCATCACATGACGGACCTGGAGATCGGCGAACTCCAACCCCTCGGAGACGATCGCCTCCTCGGCCGGCTCCAGAACCCCCGCCTCCTCGACCGTGGCGACCAGCATCTTGAGCTCCTCGACCGACATGACCAGTTCGCGGCCAGGGGCGACGGTCAACCCCAGGAGCCGCAACGTGGCGTTGCCGATCCCGTTGAGCAGAAGAATGAACGGATAGAAGAGGGTGAGAACGAGACGGGTCGGGTAGACGGCGATCATGGCCGCCAGTTCGGTGCGCTGGAGAGCCAGGCTTTTGGGGGTGAGTTCGCCGAAGACGATGTGCAGAGCGGTGATGACCAGGAAGGCCAGGGTCAGCGCCAGCGAGTGGGCCCCGACGCTCGCCCAGGGAGCGGGCAGGCCGGCGAGGAGCGATTCGAATAATCGGGCCAGGGCTGGTTCGCCCACCCAGCCCAGGGCCAGCGAGGCCATGGTGATGCCGAGCTGGGTGGCTGCCAGATAGGCGTCCAGCTGCGCCTGGGCGTGAGCCAGCGCCCCGGCCAGCGGGTGCCCCCGAGCCCGCAGCATCTCCACCCAACTGCGCCGGGCCGCGACCAGGGCGAACTCGGCCATGACAAACAGGCCGTTGAGGGCGACCAGCCCCAGGATAACCGCCAGACTGAACTCCGGGGAAAGAGTGACGGTCGGCAGCGGGACAGGCTCGCTCATCGGCGCTCCGGATCGGACAGGGGCGACCGTCCCACCCGCACCGGCGGGGGCCGCTGCCACCACGGCCACACCGACCGGTCAGGGACCACCGCCCTGCCCACATTCAATCACCGGGCGCCAACTCTCGCAAGCGCCGGACCAGGAGGGATCCGACCGGCCGCCTCACCCCACCGCCCGGGCGTGGTGATGGGCCAGCGCCCGGGCCAGCCGGTGACGAAAACGGCGCGCCAGCCGCTGATGATACCGGAGCGCCGGGGAATCGCTGCCCGCCTCCAGATGGGCGATCAACCGGTCGAGCGCCTGGATCATCATGACCAGTTCGGCCGGACTGTAGGCCTTCGGTCGGCGTCTGGTCCCGAACACTGTGCCCCTCCGGTTCAAAAATCCCCTCCCCAGACCATCGGCCAGCGGGGACGCCAGGGAGTGTAGCCGGCGGCGCCCCCGCCGGCAAGGGGCCGGCGGCCGACCGAACGGCCACGGCAAAAACTTTTACGCCTTCTTAACACCCCGGGCCGGCACGGAGATTGCCATCCTGACCATCGAGCGGGAGAACGGGAGCATGGCGCGCGCTCTCCTGGTGCTGCCTCCACGCGACTTCGCCGACCGCCAGTACGTCCTGGTCCGCGAGCGGCTGACCGCTGCGGGCGTAGCGGTCGACACCGCCACCCTCGACGGCCCGGCCCGGAGCCTGGCCGGCCAGCAGGTGGCACCATCGGTCGCACTGGAAGAGGTCCGGGCCAGCGCCTACAGCGCGGTGGTTTTCATCGGCGGCCGGGGCGTCCACCGGGTCAGCACCGAGCCCCGCCTCCAGCGGCTGGCCCAGATGGCCGCCGAGTCGGGAGCGGTCGTCGGGGCCCTGGGGGCGGCCACCCTCCTCCTGGCCCGGGCCGGCGTCCTGCGGGGACGCCTGGCCACCGGTCCGACCAGCCTGGCCGGCGCCCTGCGAGCCGCCGGCGCCACCTACGACGCGGCCGAGGTCGTCTGGGACGCCCCGATCCTCACCGCCCGGCGCTGGGAGGGCATCGCCACCTTCGCCCAGCGGCTGGTCGAGGAGGTCCAGACGCGCACGCCACGGCGTCCGCCGGCCGGGCTCTAGAAGCTCAACCGGTGCGGTGAAAGAGACGATGCAGCCGGCGCCAGCACCCCCCGACCGCTCCGTGGCGGGTGGCCTGCACCACCGGGTTCCAGGTGCGATGAAGAGACCAGGCACCGGAGGTCAGGCGCCCCTGGTGAAGCGCCTCACGCGCCTGCCGGCGCCGCTGGCGCAGCTGACGCCGCGCCTCTTCCAGGGCCGGGGTCGCCCCCTGGCGGGCGAGCGCCCGAACCAGCCGTCGCAGGGTCTTGATCTGCATCGTCAGGCCTCCGCCTGGGGCTCACGACCCGGTGGCCGCAAGACGCGGGCCAGGGTAAACTTAAGACCACGGCGCTGTGGAGGGAGAGATCATGGTTGAAGAAGATGCCCTGGGACCGCGGGAGGAGGCGCTGGGCGACCTCTATACCCCCTGCGTCCGCTGCGGTCGGCTGTTCCTGCGACGCTACGCTCGCCTGGTTCCGCCCGAAGCCCTCGGGGGCCCCGAGGACGAGATCCGCTCCGAGCAGGCCGAGGTCTGCGAGGAGTGCTGGCGGCTGCTGACTGTCGGCGAGGAGAACCCACCCCGCTGACCGGAGGAGGACGATGACGGAGGACCGGTTCTTCTGCCCTCAGTGCGGTTTTACCAGCTCCGCCGTCCACTGGTGTCCCTACTGCCAGCGGCCGCTCCTGCCGCGCTGGCCGCGGACGGCTGTTGGCCGCCGGAAGTAACGGGCTCAGGGCCAGAGCGGGTCCCGCAGAAAGGCCAGGTGCACGACCGCCCCGTCCTCCGCCTGGACGAGCGCGGTGTAGGTGGTGGCCAGAGCCCCCAGGCCCAGCCCCTCGAGCAGACCGACCAGCCGGTCGGCCGCAGCGAGATCGGGCCGGTCGACCGACGCCGGGTCTGCCGTCGGGACCAGGGCCGTCAGCGCCCCCACGGGCAGCGGCCCCGGCTGGTCGCTGGCGAAGGCCACCACCTCCTGCCCGGCTCGAAACAGGCTGCCGCCGAAGACCTCGCCGGCCTCCAGCCACAGGTGCAGAACCGGGCGCCCGAGGCGGGCCGAGAGCAGCCCGGCCACTGTTCCATCATCGCAGGCCGAGGGGAAAACGCCCACCCAGTCCGGACCGGGAAGGAGAGCAAAGCGCATCTCGTCGCCGTCCAGCAGCGGCACCTGGTCGTCGGCCACCAGCACCAGGTCCGGCGCCACCGGCTGGAACCCGGCCTCGCGGGCCAGAACCTGCAGAGCGTCGACGACGGCGGTCACCGTCGCCCCAAACACCACCAGCATCTCGGTCGTGAAGAGCGGCGGACGCATCGCGGTCCCGTCCAGCCTGCACGGGGCGACGCTCATCGCCTCTTTAAAGCCGGCCGGCGAAGAGGCGATAAATGGCGAGCGCGACCCCATCCTCAGCGTTCGAGGCGGTCACCCAATCGGCCACCGCCTGGACCTCCGGCGGCGCATTCCCCATGGCCACCGCCAGGCCAGCGTACTCCAGCATCTCCAGGTCGTTGACATTGTCGCCGATGGCCACCACCTCCGAACGGTCGATGCCGTAGACCGCACAGAGGTCCGCCAGCGCCGCCCCCTTCGAGCAGGACCGCTCCAGCAGCTCCAGGAAGCGCCCCTCGGGAGTGAGAGTCGTCCGCGAGACGATCGTCCGCCAGCGGTCCTGGCCCAGAGCCGCCACCAGGCGGGCGATCTGCTCGGCTGTGTCGAGGACCCCGACCTCGACCGGATCACCGGGCAACAGCCAGCGGCTGTCCGGCCAGCGCACCAGCCCTGCAAGCCCCCGCACCGCGAGGTAGCGGGCGGTGAGGGGACTGTCCCGGTCGCTGGGGCCGGTGAAGATGCGGTCCTCGCCGGGCACGCCCTCGTAAACGAGGGGCTGGCAGCCCTGAGTCCAGATGATCTCCACCGCCTCCCGGGCCAGGGCCCGGGGCAGCGGACGACGGGCCAGGAGACGCGGCCCGGGCACCTCCAGGACCACCGCGCCGTTGTTGAGGATCAGCGCTCCGGCGAAGTCGAGGTCGGCCAGCAGGGGCTGCAGACTGCGCAGACGGCGGCCGGTCGCCAGCACCACCGTCACCCCGGCCGCCCGGACCCGGGCCAGCGCCGCCCGGACCGCCGGGCGCAGCTGGCCCGTGGGATCGAGCAGCGTGCCGTCGACATCGAGCGCCAGGAGACGGTGCACGGTTCCCTCGCGGTCTCAGTTGGGCTCCGGGTCGTAGAAGTGGAAGGCCAGCGGATCGGCCCAGCCGTCGAGCTCCTCCAACGCCTCGGCAGCCGCCTCGCGGACCTCCGGATCGGGCGCCTGGCGCAGCTCCAAAAGGGTCTGCCGGGCCAGCCGCCCGCCGATCTGGCCGAGGGCAGCGATGGCCGCCAGCTGCACCTCCCGGTCGGCATCGCCACGGGCCACCGGCACCAGGTGCGGCACCGCCCGGCGTTCGCTCAACTCCCCGCAGGCCCGGGCGGCCTCGAAGCGGAGCTCGGGCAGCGGGCTCTGCAGTTCGCGGAGGAGGACCTCCAGCCAGCGCGGGTCGCAGTTCCGGCCCATGGCGAAGAGAGCGCTGGCCCGCATCCGCACGTCGCTGTCGCGGTAGGCGCTCTCGATGATCGCCGTCACCTCGGGACGGCTCAGATAGGCGATGGCCTCGACCGCCCGCCGACGCACCACCAGCGGCTCGGCCGGGTCCCGAATGACCGCCAGCAGTCCCTCCCGGACCAGGTCGGCGGTGCGCCGGTCCAGGCGGTCGAACTCGATGAGGTACACGAAGCGCCCCAGGCCGCTGGCCGCCGCCGCCCGGACCTCCGGATCGGGGTCGTCTTTGAGCAGGCGCAGCAGCGCCAGGGCCGTGGTCCGGCTCTCATCCTCGCACAGGCCCTCGACCGCCGCCAGCCGAACGGCCGCGTCCGGATCGGCCAGCGCCAGGTGGAAGACGGCCGTGTAGTCGAGATCGATATTGTCCTCGGCCAGGTCGACCAGCCAGCGCACCACCGTCCGCCGGCGCTCGACCGGAATCTGCTGCCAGCGTTCCCGGACCAGGTCGAGATCCGGGCCCAGCAGACCGGAGAGCTTCACCAACTGGCTGGGGTCAATCGGCCAGGCCGGATCGGCCAGCCTGGTGAGAAGCCGCTGGAGTGTCATCGGCGTCCTTTTCGCCTCTGCTGTCGGAAATTATATCAAACGGAGAACCCATGGCCCTCGACGGCGTTCCGGAGAAGCGTGCAGCGCCGGACGCTTCCATCGGACCCCACCTCGATGGCCACGAGATCGATCCGACAGGCCAGCGGCGGCTCCGGCAGCCCGGCCAGGTACTCCTCGGCCAGTGCCCGGAGGCGCTGGCGCTTGCGCGCCGTCAGCGACTCCTCCGGGGTTCCATAGCGGGGGCTCCGCCGGGTCCGCACCTCGATCAGGCAGAGGACCTCCCCCTCCCGGGCCACGATGTCGATCTCGCCCTGTGCAAGGCGGACGTTGCGCCCGGCGATCAGATAGCCCTGGCGGCGCAGGAAGTCGACCGCGTACTCTTCGCCCTGCCGCCCCAGGTGCCGACGGCGGTCAGCCATCGCCGGCCCGCCGGACCGCCCCCGTGCCCGGCGCCAGCAGGGCCCGGACCGGGGCGAACGAGCGCCGGTGGACCGGCGAGGGGCCCAGGCGGGCCAGCGCCGCCCGGTGCTCCGGCGTTCCATAACCCTTGTGGATGGCGAAGCCGTAGCCGGGGTAGAGGGCGTCGAGAAGGCTGCACAGCCGGTCGCGAACGACCTTGGCCACGATCGAGGCCGCAGCGATGGTGAAGCAGCGCGCGTCGCCGTCCACGACCCCTTCCTGGGGGCAGGGACAGTCCGGGAGGGTGAAGTAGTCGACCAGGAGGTAGTCCGGGGGCACCGGGAGAGCCCGCAGCGCCCGGACCATGGCCCAGCGACTGGCCACCCCCAGGCCCCAACGGTCGATCTCGGCCGCCGTGGCCTGGCCCAGACCCACCGCCACCACCCGGGCCAGGATCTCCTCGGCCAGAGCCAGTCGCTGGTCTGGAGTCAGCAGCTTGGAGTCAGCGACCCCGGGGAGCGGATCGGGGGCAGCCAGGAGATCGGTGGGAAAGAGGACCGCCGCCGCCACCACCGGGCCAGCCAGGCACCCGCGCCCGACCTCGTCCAGACCGACGATGCGCCGGTAGCCCTGCGCCAGCAGCGCGCGCTCGCGGTCGGTGGTCGCACCGGCGCGGGACATGCCACCCGATCCGGCCCGGACTCAACCGGCTGTCTCGGCGGAGGTCGTCTCCCCAGTGGCTGTCCCCGCGGTCGTCACCGCCGCCCGCGGCCGGCGCTCCTTGATGCGGGCGGCCTTCCCACGCAGCTTCCGCAGATAGTACAGCCGGGCCCGCCGGACCACCCCCCGCCGGACGACCTCGATCTTCTCGATGCGCGGCGAATGGAGGAAGAATGTTCGCTCGACACCGACGCCGTAGCTGACCCGGCGCACGGTGAAGGTCGCGCTGGTCCCGCTGCCGCGCCGGCGGATGACCACGCCCTCAAAGGGCTGGACCCGCTCGCGACCAGCCTCCACCACCCGCACGTGCACTCGCACGGTGTCGCCCGGCTCGAAGTCAGGGATGTCGCTCCGCAACTGCCCTTGCTCGACGGCCCGAATCAGGTCCATCATGGGTGTGCCCTCGTCCTCTCACACAACGGTCCGCGAAAAAGCCGCTAGATTGTACCATACCCCCGGAGCCCCGCGCAAACGCCACGCCTACGGGATCACCGGCTGGGAGGCGAACTCGTCGACGACCTCCAGCACCCCCTCCCGGACGATCACATCCTCCAGGCGGCGGTCGCGCACCCGCAGGTCGACCCGGGCCCGTCCGATCCGCAGGCCGTGGAGAGCGACCCAATCGAGCCAGGGGGGCAGGACCGGCCGCACGTAGAGACGCTGGTGGGCGGCGTCGGCCCGCAGCCCCAGCATGGTCGTGACGAAGAAGATCACGCTGCCGGCCGCCCAGGCCTGCGGGCTGCAGGAGACCGGGTACTCGGCCGGCGTCGAGCGGTAGCGCTCATCGCGGTCGAAGCCGCAGAAGAGTTCGGGCAGACGGTAGAGCGGGAAGCGCAGTCCGGCCTGATAGATGGCCGAGATCACCTGCAGGGCCTCCTCGTCGAACCCGTAGCGCCGGAGTCCGTTGGCGATGATCGAGTTATCGTGCGGCCAGACCGAGCCGTTATGGTAACTCATCGGGTTGAAGGTCGGGTAGGCCTTGGAGAGCGTGCGGACGCCCCAGCCGCTGAACAGCTGGGGGGAGAGCAGCCGGTCGCGCACCAGCTCCGCCCGGTCAGGCGCGATGATCCCGGACCAGAGGCAGTGGCCGGGGTTCGAGGTGACCGCCGGGATCTGCACCTTCTCGCGGTCCAGCCCCTGGGCGTAGAAGCGCTCGTCCGGCATCCAGAAGCGCTCCTCGAAGCGGCGTCGCAGCTCCTCGGCCTCGCGCTCCAGACGGTCGGCCAGGTCGGGCTCGTCTTTGCGGCGGAAGAGGGCGGCCAGACGCCGCTTGGCGTCGTAGACATAGCCCTGGACCTCGACCGGGGCGATCGGCGGCTCGGCCCAGCGGCCGTCCGGGAAGGCGTAGGCGTCGTCGGAGTCCTTCCAGGCCTGGTTGCGAATGCCCCGTGGTGAACGGGTCTTGTACTCGACGAAGCCGTCGCCATCGAGATCGCCGTAGCGGTCGACCCACTCCAGCGCCCGCAGGACGGCCGGCTTCAGTTCGCGGTAGAGGGCGTCATCGTCCAGCCAGTCCATCGTCTGGGCGAAGAGAATCAGGAAGAGCGGGGTGGCGTCGACGCTGCCGTAGTACGGTGTATGGGGGATCTCGCCGCGCCGGGCCATCTCGCCGGCGCGGAGCTCGTGCATGATCTTGCCAGGGTCTTCGTCGCGGAAGTCGTTGACCTCGCGCCCCTGGTGGGCCGCCAGAAAACGGAGTGTCCCCACCGCCAGGTCCGGGTTCAGCATCAGGCACTGGAGCGAGGTAATGGCCCCATCCCGACCGAAGGGGGCGGCGAACCAGGGGATGCCCGCCCAGATATACGGGCCGGTCTCGTACTGGCTGAGCAGCGCCCGCAGGTCGAGAACGCTCCGGGCGAACATCGTGTCGAAGATCTTGTTATTGGTCTCGACCTGGGTGCACCCCTCGTACCATTCGTCGATGGCCCGCCGGAGACGAACGGCCGCCATATCAAAGATAATGACCGGATCGCGCCGGGGCGGCTCCGGCTCCTCCAGCCGGGGGGTCACCGACAGGGTCAGCGACTCCGGCTTCTGCGGCTCCAGTTCGAATTCGTAGACCAGCCGGACGCTCGGCGGCGCCGGTTCGATCTCGGGGATCGGCACGATCATCCCCGCCGAGGGGGCGCTCAGGGTGAGCCGCAGCTGTCCGCCGGCCAGCATCTCGACGATGTGTGGCGTGCGGTCGAGGATCACATCGCTGTGGCGGGCCACTCCGTCCAGGCCCCGGTAGTTCAGCGAGAAGCGGTTATCGACCAGAACACCGTCCAGGATGTGCTCGCCCGTCGTGGGCGGCAGGAGCTCCCCACGGGCGACCCGGCGGATGCCGCGGACATCGAACATGTCCTTAAAATCGGCCCCCACGATCAGCTCGACCTTCACCGGGACCCGGAAGCGGTTGTAGTTGAAGAAGCCGATCCGCTCCTGCAGGCTCCGCTCGCCGATGAAGCGGTTGCGGCGGATGCTGATGGTCAGCGCCGGGACCACCGTCCCGTCGGCCAGGACGTAGGTCGGATTGGCCAGCTGCAGATTGCCCATAAAGTTCTGCTCGACCGACGAGGTCAGTTTGCTCGGCCGCAGGCCGTTGACCAGCAGCTCGTAGACGCTCAAGAAGCGGGTATCCTGGTAGTAGAGTCCCAACCCCTCCGTGTTCCCGTAGGGGATGTCTCCCAGATCATCGGCCGTCAGAAAGACCTGGTTTTCGATCAGGACCTGGCGCATCGCCCGTCACAGCCCCTCGACGTCTCTATGGCCTAAATTGTATAAACCCGCGCCGTCTCCCTTCAACACTGGCACAGACCCTGCATCCGGGGCCAGACCACCACGAGGAGATGGCCGATGGCCCACAGACATCGGTACCACATCGTCACCGACCCCAACGACCGTGGCTGCCGGCCGGGGGAGACGCTGGCCACCCGCGAGCTGGCCGTCATCCAGCGGTGGGCGGCCGAGCGGAGCGCCGTCCCGGGGACCGAGCACGAGGGCCGCCCCGGCGTCCTGGCCCTCGATTTTCCGGGATTCAAGGAGAAAGGCCTGCAGCCGATCTCCTGGGAGGAGTGGTTCAAGACCTTCCAGGCTCGTCATCTGTGGTTTCTCTACCAGGAGAGGCTGCGCGACGGCCGTCCCAGCAACTTCTACAAAGTGGTCCCGGCCCAGTACGTCGAGGAGGCCGCGCCCGCTCAGTCCATGTAGATGCCGCCATTGACATCGAGGTGGGCGCCGTGGATGAAACTGGCGGCGTCCGAGGCCAGGAAGACAATCGCGTTGGCCACCTCTTCCGGTCGCCCCAGCCGCCCCAGCGGCGTCTGCTGGACCAGGGCGGCACGGGCCTCCGGCGGCCAGGGCTGGGTCATCGGTGTGTCGATGACACCGGGGTTGACGCAGTTGACCCGGATGCCAAAGGGCCCGGCGTTTTTGGCCAGCGACTTGGTGAGACAGATGATTCCGGCCTTGGAGGCGGCATAGTTCGCCCCGGCCACGATCCCGCCGACCTGCCCGGCCAGCGATCCCAGATTGATGATCTGGCCGGAGCGCTGGGCCTTCATCGGCCCCAGGGCCGCCTGGGCGCAGAGGAAAGCTCCCCGCAGATTGACCGCCATCACCCGGTCCCACTCGGCCGCCGTGAGGTCATCGAGCGGCTTGGACTGGAAGATGCCGGCGTTGTTGACCAGGACATCGATCCGCCCGAAGTGCTCGAGGGTGGTGGCGATGAGCCGCTGAGCGTCCTCGGGGTCGGCCACATCGGTGCGCACGGCCAGAGCCGGGACGCCCAGCGCCCGGACCTCCTCGACCACCGCCTGGGCCGCCTCCAGGTTGATGTCGCTCACCACCACCGTCGCTCCCTCGCGGGCGAAGGCCAGGGCCGTGGCCCGGCCGATGCCGCCACCGCCGCCCGTGATGACCACCACCTTGCCGCGCAGTCCGAGGTCCATCGGTCGCCTCCTCTGGCTGTCAGCGTCGGGTACCCCCCAGTACTCCGGGCCCTACTATAGCGCAGGCCGGGCGGCCCGACCAGAGGGCGAAGGCGGCCTCAGGCTCCGTCACGCTCGCGGTAGCGCCAGGGTGGGGGATCGGGGACCTGGCAGAGCGGCTCCCGGCCGACGATCTTCCAGTCGTACGCGCCGCAGACCAGACCGTACTCCAGTCCGTCCGGGATCGGGAAGGGGCGGGGGGGCAGGTTGAGGTGCTGATGGGCGGCGATCATCACCTTGTGCCAGATGTGGCCCGCCGAGAGGACGCCGACGATCCGCTGCATGCGGCTGCCGTCGCTGTTGCCCACCCAGACCCCGACCACCAGGTCGGGGGAGTAGCCGATGGTCCAGGTGTCCTGCATGAACTCGGTTGTCCCGGTCTTGGCCGCCGCCGGACGGTCGATCTCCAGAACGCCGTGGCGGCTGAAGGTGAAGAGGCGCGCCTCGTCGTCGCTCAGGCTCGAGGTCATCAGATAGGCCACCTGCGGCGAGAGGACCTGGGCTCCCGCCCCCGGCTGGTAGCGGTAGACCACCCGTCCGTCCGGGGCGGTGATCTCCAGAATGGCCACCGGTTCGTACTGGCGGAAGCCGGGCTCGCGCTCGGCCGGCGGGACCGGGGCGCCAACCTGCCGGCCCAGGTTGGCGAAGACGCTGTAGGCGTAGGTGAGGTCGAGCAGCGTGGCATCCACCGAGCCCAGGGTGACCGAGAGACCGTGGGCCCGGTAGTCGCGCAGGGTCGTGATCCCCAGCCGGTGGGCCAGGGCCACCATCCGGTCGGGTGTCACCACCCGGACCACCTTGACGGCCGGAACGTTCAATGAACTGCCCAGGGCCTCGCGCAGCATGACCAGGCCGTTGAAGGCGCCGTTGTAGTTGTGCGGGGCGTAGGGCCCCAGCCCCGGCCCCCGGTCAAAAAGAGTGAAGGTGTCGTTCACCCGGCTGGCCGGCAGATAGCCGTCCTCGTAGGCGGCGGCGTAGGTGAAGACCTTGATGGCCGAGCCGGGCATGCGGGGGGCGACGGCCACGTTGACCTGACCGTCAATCGAGGGATCCCAGTAGTCGATGCTGCCGACCATGGCCAGGATCTCGGCCGTCGGGGCGTTCAGAACGACCACGGCGGCATTATGGGCGTTCATCGTCTGGCGGATCTCGGCGATGCGCTGGGCCGCCAGCGCCCGCGCCTTCTCGGTCAGGGCGAGGTCGACGGTCGTGCGGACCCGCCAGCCGTTGTAGTAGAGGGCCTCGCGCCCGTACCGCCGGCTGAGGAGGTCGAGGACGTAGTCCACGAAGTGCGGGGCGCGCTTGTGGACCCGCTGGTCGGCGAACTGCAGCGGGGCCTGGTAGGCCGCCACGGCCTCGGCCGGGGTGAGATAGCCCAGGGTGACCATCCGCGAGAGGACGTACCACTGACGGGCCTTGGCCAGCGGCAGGTGGCGAAGGGGGTCGTACTCACTGGGCGCCTGGGGAAGACCGGCCAGGAGCGCCGCCTCGGCCAGCGTGAGGTCGCGCGGCTCCTTGCCGAAGTACCAGCGGGCGGCTGCGCCGATGCCGTAGGCCATGTTCCCGTAGTAAACCTCGTTAAAGTACATCTCCAGCACCTCATCTTTGCGGAAGTGCCGGGAGAGGCGAACGGCGTAGATCATCTCTTTCAGCTTGCGCTCCAGGCTCCGTTCGTAGCGGAGATCGGGTGGGAAGAGGATGTTGCGGCTGAGCTGCATGGTCAGCGTGCTGGCCCCGCTGACCACCGCCTGGCCGGTCAGGTTCTGGCCCAGCGCCCGGAGCACGGCCAGGGGGTCAACACCGGGGTTCTGATAGAACGAGGGGTCCTCGGCGGCCAGGGTGGCCTGGAGGAGAAAGGGTGGCAGGTCGCTCAGCCGGACCAGCTGGCGGCGCCCGCCTTCAGGCGGGACGACCTCGTAGAGCAGCTGCCCATCGCGGCTGAGGATCTGGGTGGACTGGAAGACCGGACGCTCACGGGCGTAGGTGGCCGGGGGAAGGTCGTGGGTCAGAGCGAGCCAGAGCGCCCCCAGGACCAGCGGGCCGGCCAGGCCCAGGACCAGAAGTCCCAGGGCGAACGCGGTCAGGAAGAGGCGGCTGGCGCCGCCGAACTCATGGACCAGCCGCGCCAGGCGACGCTGATGGTCGTGGAGAACGGTCTGGCGACGCCAGCCGGTCAACCGGCGGTGGGGCATGGGCGACTCCTTCCCGGCCGGTCCCGGACAAGTCGCGTGCCAGGGCCTGTGCTATAATTCGGGCGCCATGCTGCTGGCCATCGACATCGGCAACACCAACATCGTCTTCGGCGCCTATCAGCAAGACCGGCTGGTGGGCACCTGGCGGGCGGCCACCGCCCCGGAGCGCATGCCCGACGAGTACGCCATGCTGGTCCACCAGGTCCTGGCCTACCACGGCCTGGGGCTGCCGGCGGTCCGGGCGGTGGTCATCGGCAGCGTGGTGCCGCCCCTCACCGCCACTTTCACCGATCTCTGCCGGACCTACCTCCGCCTGGAGCCGCTGGTTGTCGGTCCGGGCATCCGGACCGGCATCCGCATTCTCTATGAGAACCCCAAGGAGGTCGGGGCCGACCGCATCGCCAACGCCCTGGCCGCCTACCACCGCTACGGCGGGCCGGCCATTATCATCGACTTCGGCACCGCCACCACCCTCGACGCCATCAACCGCGACGGCGACTACCTGGGCGGCGCCATCGCCCCCGGGCTGCTGATCGCCGCCCAGGCCCTCTTCGAACGGGCCGCCCGCCTCTACCGGGTCGAACTGGCCAAGCCCCGGACGGCGGTCGGCCGCAACACCGTCCAGGCCCTCCAATCGGGCATCCTCTACGGCTACGCCGGGCTGGTTGAAGGGCTGGTCCGACGCTTCCAGCAGGAGATGGGCCCGGCCCGGGTCATCGCCACCGGCGGACTGGCCGAGATCATCGCCGACGAGGTCCCGGCTATCGAGGTGGTCGACCCCCACCTGACGCTGGAGGGGCTTCGGCTGATCTATGAGCTCAACCGGGAGGAGAGCCGGTGATCGCCGGACGGCGCATCCTGCTGGGCGTCAGCGGCTCCATCGCCGCCTTCAAAGCGGTGGCCCTGGCTTCGGAGCTGGTCAAAGGCGGGGCGACGGTGGACGTGCTGATGACCCCGGCCGCCACCCGCTTTGTCAGCCCGCTCTCATTTCAGGCGCTGACCCACCGTCCGGTGGTCACCGACCTCTTCGATCCCCAGAACGAGCTGGCCATCGAGCACGTCGGCCTGGCCCGGGCCGCGGATCTTATGGTCATCGCCCCGGCCACCGCCAATCTCCTGGCGCGCCTCTCGCTGGGGCTGGCCGACGATCCGGTGACGGCCACCGCCCTGGCCCTGACCGCCCCTCTGGTGGTCGCGCCGGCGATGGAGACCCACATGTACGAGCACCCGGCCACCCAGGAGCATCTGGCCCGCCTGCGGGCGCGCGGCGTGCATATCGTCGAGCCGGCCGAGGGGCGCCTGGCCTCCGGCCAGGTTGGACGGGGGCGGATGGCCGAGCCGGCCGAGATCATGGCCGTCGTCCAGCGCCTGCTCAGCCAGCGCCAGGACCTGGCCGGCCGGCACCTCGTCGTCACGGCCGGGGGGACGCGCGAGCCCATCGACCCGGTGCGCTTCATCGGCAACTGGTCGTCGGGCAAAATGGGCTACGCCATCGCCGAGGCGGCCCGCGACCGGGGCGCCCGGGTCACCCTCATCAGCGGCCCGACCGCCCTCACCCCGCCGGCCGGGGTCACCGTGATCCGGGTGACCACCGCCCAGGAGATGCTGGCGGCCGTCCAGCAGGCGATCCAGACGGCCGATGCGCTGATTATGGCCGCCGCCGTGGCTGACTACCGGCCGGCCGAGCCGGCCGGCCGGAAGATCAAAAAAAGCGCCGGCGAACTGGTCCTGCGGCTGGTGCCCACGCCCGACATCCTGGCCAGCCTGCGCGACTGGCCGGGGGTGAAGGTCGGCTTCGCCGCCGAGACCGGGGACCTCCTGGCGAATGCCGAGCAGAAGCTGCGGGCCAAGAACCTGGATCTCATCGTGGCCAACGACGTCACCGCCCCTGGAAGCGGGTTCGGCAGCGACACCAACCAGGTGGTCTTTCTTCAGCCCGGCCGCCCACCGGAGCCGCTGCCGCTTCTGCCCAAGCGGGCGGTGGCCGACCGGCTGCTGGACAAAGTGGTTGAGATTCTGGCCCGGCGGTGGTACAATGCTGGGGAAGGCACCGGGGACCAGGCGGCCCCGAGTGCTGGCGACCGACGGCCAGACCCCGACTGACAGTCACAGCGCCCGCTCGGATCGTCGGCGACCGAGACGGGAGAAGGCCTCTGACCTCCGAGGGCGCAGGTGACTGCGCCCTTCTTCTCTTTGGCCGGCGGCGCGACCAGCCCGCCCCCGGCCCCGGCCAACCACCCGCCGAGGAGCGCCCATGGTCCGTCCGACCGACTGGCCGCCGACCGGCTTCATCGGCGCCGGACGCCTGGGCTGGGCCCTGGCCACTGCCCTGGCCCGCCGGGGCTGGCCGGTGGTGGCCTGCGCCAGCCAGCAGGGCGAGAGCGCCCGGCGCCTGGCCGCCGCCATCTCCGGCTGCGTCGCCACCACGGCCACCGGCGTGGTCGAACGCAGCCGGCTGGTCATCCTGGCCGTGCCCGACCGGGCCATCGCCCCGCTGGCCGCAGCCCTGCCCTGGCAGCCCGGCCAGGGGGTAGTGCACCTGAGCGGGGCGCTGGGCCTGGAGGTCCTGGCGCCGGTTCGCGCCAGAGGCGGCGCGGTCGGCCGGCTCCATCCGCTGCTCAGCGCCCCACCGGTGGGGAGCGCCGACGACCCGTTCGCGGGGATCTTCTGCGCCGTCGAGGCCGAGTCGGCCCTCCAGCCGGTGCTGGCCGATCTGGTCCAGACGCTGGGGGCGCACCTCCTCCGGCTCCCGGCCCTCGACGCCACCGGCCGGGCGCTCTACCACGTCGCGGCCGTGCTGGTCGGCAACTACAGCCTGACGCTCCTGGCGCTGGCCAGCGATCTCCTGGCCCGCCTCGGCCTGCCGCCTGCGACCGCCCGGCCGGCGCTCCTGGGGCTCTGGCGCTCGGTCCTGCGGAATCTGGAACAGGTCCCGCCGGAGGTGGCCCTGACCGGCCCGGTGGCCCGCGGGGACGTGGCCACCGTCGCCCAGCACCTGGCCGCCCTGGGTCAGACCGATCCCACCCTGGCCCGGCTCTACGCCATGCTGGGCCAGGCGACCCTCGGGCTGGTCTGGTCCCGGCTGCCGGCGACCGCAAGGACAGTGCTGGCCGCCCGGCTGGCCGAGGCGCATCAGGACCCCTGGCCCAACATGGACCAGAAAGGAGAGGGGCATGCGGATCACGACCGCGACTCTGCGCGAGTACAAGCAGCGCGGCGAGAAGATCACGATGGTCACGGCCTATGACTATCCGACCGCCCGCCTGGCCGATGAGGCCGGGGTCGAGGTGATCCTGGTCGGCGACAGCCTGGGGATGGTCGTTCTGGGCTACGAGTCGACCATCCCGGTGACGATGGCCGATATGCTCCACCACACCCGGGCCGTCACCCGGGCTGTCCGGCGAGCGCTGGTGGTGGCCGACCTGCCCTTCCTGAGCTATCACGTCTCGCCAGAGGAGGCGCTGCGCAATGCCGGACGGCTGGTCCAGGAGGGCGGGGCCCAGGCGGTCAAACTGGAGGGGGGAGCGCCGGTGGTCGAAACGGTGCGGCGGCTGGTCCAGGCCGGGATCCCGGTCCTGGGGCACCTGGGACTGACGCCGCAGTCCGTCCACCAGCTCGGCGGCTACCGCGTCCAGGGGCGGACGGTCGCGGCGGCCCGCCAGCTCCTGGCCGACGCCCTGGCCCTGGAGGAGGCCGGCGCCTTCGGGATTGTCCTGGAGCTGGTCCCGGCCCAGCTGGCGGCGGCCATCACGCGCCGGCTGCGTATCCCCACCATCGGCATCGGCGCCGGCCCCGACTGCGACGGCCAGGTGCAGGTCCTGCACGATATGCTCGGCCTCTCGGGCGAGCGGCTGCCCCGCCACGCCCGGCGCTACGCCGACCTGGCCACCGCCATCCGCCAGGCCCTCACCACCTACTGCCAGGAGGTCAAGCAGGGAGTCTTTCCGACGGCGGCCCACAGCGTGAGCGCTCCCCCCGAGGTGCTGGAGTTCCTCCAGGAGGTCTCGCCGGCGGTCACGGTTCCATCCGAGGGGCGCTGAGGCGCCTGGCGGCCATCCGGACCGGTCGGTCATTCCTCCCTGTCCTGCGGAGGCACCGATGGAGACCGTCACCACCATCGCCGATCTGCGGGCCCGGCGGGCCCGGCTGCCCAGTCCGGTCGGCCTGGTGCCGACGATGGGGTACCTGCACGCCGGCCACTGCGCTCTCATCGCCCGGGCCCGGGCCGAGTGCGCTTCGGTTATCGTCACCGTCTTCGTCAACCCCACCCAGTTCGGCCCCCACGAGGACTACGCCCGCTACCCGCGCGACCTGGCCCGGGACCAGCGGCTGGCGGCCGAGGCCGGGGCCGATCTCCTCTTCGCCCCATCGGTCGAGGAGATGTACCCGCCCGGCTTCGCCACCTTCGTCGAGGTCGGTCCCCCGGCCCTGCGCTGGGAGGGCGAGCGCCGGCCGGGCCACTTCCGGGGGGTGGCCACCATCGTCACCAAACTCTTCGCCCTGACCCAGCCCGACCGGGCCTACTTCGGCGAGAAAGATTACCAGCAACTCCTGGTGGTCAGGCGCCTGGTGGCCGACCTCAATCTGCCGGTGACCATCGTCGGCTGCCCGACCGTCCGCGAGCCCGACGGCCTGGCCCTGAGTTCCCGCAACGTTTACCTGAGGCCGGAGGAGCGCCCGCGGGCCACCGCCCTCTACCGGGCCCTGCAGACCGCTCAGGCGCTGCTGGCGGCCGGCGAACGGCGCGGCGCGGTCCTGGTCGACCAGATGGCGGCGGTCATCGCCGCCGACGGGCTGGACCTGGACTACGCGGCCGTCGTTGACCCCGAGACCCTCGAGCCGCTGGACCTGGTGACCGGTCCGGCCCGGGCCCTCATCGCCGCCCGGCTGGGGGGTGTCCGCCTCATCGACAACCTGGCCCTTTTGCCCCCGAGCGGCTAAAATAACCGGCAGACGCATCTCGGAGGCCCGATGCCGCCGTTCCGCTACTGTCCGCTCTGCGCCAGCCCGCTGGTCCGTCGCCGCCCGCCCGACGACTCCCTGGAGCGTCAGGTCTGCCCGGCCTGCGGCCGGGTCTGGTACGAGAACGCCAAGCCCTGCGTCGGTGCTCTCATCACCCAGAACGGACGGGTGCTGCTGGCCCGGCGGGCCGGGCCCCCGGCCGCCGGCGCCTGGGACCTCCCCGGCGGCTTCCTGGAGGCCTGGGAGCACCCGGAGGCGGGGCTGGTCCGCGAGATCCAGGAGGAGACCGGGCTCACCGTCCGCCCGGTCCGCCTCCTGGGCATCTTCCCGGATCGCTATGGGGCCGATGGCGACTACACCCTGAACCTGCACTATCTCGCCGAGGTCGTGGCCGGTGTCCCCACCCCGGCCAGCGATGTGGCCGCTCTGGCCTGGTTCGGCCCCGACGAGATCCCGGCCGACCTGGCCTTCGCCAACGTCCGTCAGGCTCTGGCCGCCTGGCGGGAGTGGGTGACCCGGCCGCCCGCGTGCTCCAACTCCCCGGAGGCCGGCTGCTGATGTCCCGCTCCGCCCGTCCGGCGACCGCCAGAGCCGCCGTGACCACGCACCTGACCGCTCGCCAGAAACTGGCCACCCGGCTGGCCGTTTCCGGCCAGTATGTCTACCGCTCGGCTCTTCGCCCTCTTCTCTTCCGCCTGGACCCGGAGCAGACCCACGGGCTGGCGCTCCGGCTGCTGGCCCTGGTCCAGCGAACCCCTGGACTCTGTTCGCTGCTCCGGTGGCTCTTCCTGGCGCCGGTGCCCGAACTGGTCGTCACCCTGGGCGGGCTGACCTTCCCCAACCCGGTCGGGGTGGCCGCCGGCCTCGACAAGAACGGCCTGGTGCCGGCGGCCCTGACCGCCCTCGGCTTCGGCCACGTCGAGGTGGGCACGGTGACGCCTGCTCCTCAGGCCGGCAACCCCCGCCCCCGGCTCTTTCGCCTGCCCGAGGACCGGGCGCTCATCAACCGGCTGGGCTTTCCCAACGATGGGGTCGAGGCGGTCGCCCGTCGTCTGCGTTCGGTCCGGCTGGCCCCAGCCCGCCTGGGCCTCAACATCGGCAAAGGGCGCGAGACCCCGCTGGAGCGGGCGGCGGAGGACTATCTGCTGCTCCTGGAGCGGCTCTTCGACCGGGCCGACTACATCGTCCTCAACGTCAGCTCGCCCAACACGCCGGACCTGCGTCAGCTGCAGGCCCGGCAGTGGCTCGACCCGCTGCTGCAGGCGCTCCAGGCGCGCAACCGGGCGCTGGCCGCCGCTCGTGGCCGCCCGCCGCGCCCGCTGTTCCTCAAGATCGCCCCCGACCTCACACCCGCCGACCTGGAGGCGATCGTGGCGGCCGCCCTGGCCCACGATCTGAACGGCCTCATCGCCACCAACACCACCGTCCGCCGTCCCTGGCTCCAGAGTCCGGCCCGGCGGGAGACCGGCGGGCTGAGCGGGCATCCCCTCCGCGAGACCGCCACCGCCCTGGTCCGGCGTCTCTACCGACTGACCGGGGGACGCCTGCCGATTATCGGCGTCGGCGGCATCCTCAGCCCGGAGGACGCGCTGGAGCGGATCCGGGCCGGGGCCAGCCTGGTCCAGGTCTACACCGGCCTGGTCTACGAGGGACCCTTCCTCGGCTGGCTGATCGCCCAGGGGATCCGGGCTCATCTTCACCGGACCGGTCTGCCCCACGTCGCCGACCTGGTCGGCCAGGACGTCTGACCGACTAGGCCCCGCCACGGCGCCGGCGGAGGGCGGTTTGACAAGCGGCCGGGGCCGGGCTAATATTCTGTCAGGGCTGCTCGCCGCGGGGCGCCCGACGAGGAGCGATGGCCGCCCAGCGATACTATCCTGTCTATCTGGATCTGGCCGGGAAGCCGTGTCTGGTGGTCGGCGGCGGCACCGTGGCCGAGGGCAAGGTCGAGGGCCTGTGCGAGTGCGCGGCTGCGGTGACCGTGATCAGCCCGACCGTTACCCCCCGGCTGGCCACGCTGGCTGCCTCCGGCGCGATCACCGTCCTCCGTCGTCCCTACCAGACGGGCGATGTGTGCGGCTACCGTCTGGTCATCGCCGCCACCGACGACCGGGCTCTGAACGCCCGGATCGCCCAGGAGGCGCGGGCCCAGGGGATCTGGGTCAACGCGGTCGACGACCCGGAGCACTGCGATTTCATCGCCTGCTCGGTCGTCCGCCGGGGTGACCTCACCCTGGGGATCTCGACCGCCGGGCTCAGCCCGGCCATGGCGCGCTGGGTCCGGGAGGAGCTGGAGGCGTTGATCCCGGAGGAGTTCGGGGCGCTGCTGGAGCTGCTGGCCGAGGCGCGGCGGGAACTCAAGGCGCGGGGCGCCATTCCGCCGTACTCTGTCTGGCGGGCGGCGATCTCCCCGACGGTGCTCGAGGCGCTGGCCCGGGGCGACCGCGCCACGGCCCGGACCGCCCTGTGGCGTGGCCTTGCCCTCCCGGCGGTCTGACCCCCACCGGCCCGGTGTGCTCGCTCCGGCAAACCGACCCTCAGCGGAGGAGAAACAGACAGCGCGATGGTGATCCTGGCGCTGGGCGTCCACTACAAGAGCGCGCCGGTGGCGGTGCGCGAGCGCGTGGCCTTCGCCCCCGACGACCTGCCCACGGCGCTGGCCGCCCTGCGGGAGTACGTCGCCGAGGGGGCCATCCTCTCGACCTGCAACCGCACCGAGATCTACGCCCTGGTCGGCCACGTCCATTCGGGCGGCAAGAACCTGCGCCGCTTCCTCAGCGAGAGCCGGGGCGTGCCAGCGGCTGATCTCGACTCCTATCTCCGCTGGTACTGCCAGGAGGAGGCCGTCCGTCACCTCTTTCGGGTGGCCGCCGGTCTGGACTCGATGGTCCTGGGCGAACCCCAGATCCTGGGGCAGGTGCGTGAGGCCTGGACGCTGGCCCGGCAGGCCGGAAGCCTGGGGCCGGTGCTGGAGAACCTCTTCCGCGAGGCGGTGGTGGTCGGCAAGCGGGCCCGTCGGGAGACCGGCATCAGCCGGCACGCCGTCTCGGTGAGCTCCGCCGCCGTCGTTCTGGCCCGGCAGGTGGTGGGGGACCTCGCGGGCTGCACCGTGGCGGTCATCGGGGTCGGCAAGATGGGCGAGCAGGCGGCGGAGCTGCTGGTGGAGAACGGCGCCCGCCGGCTGCTGGTCCTCAACCGCACGGCCGCCCGTGCGCAGGATCTGGCCGACCGGCTGGGCGGCCAGGCTCTCCCGCTCGACCGGCTGGCGGAGGCGCTGGTCCAGGCCGATGTGGTGATCACCTCGACCGGGGCGCCGACGCCGATCGTGACCGCCGCGCTGGTCGAGAGTCTCCTGGCCCGGCGCGCTGGCCGGCCGCTCTGTCTCATCGACATCGCCGTGCCCCGCGATGTCGAGCCAGCGGTCGGGCGTCTGCCGCGCGTTCGCCTTTATAATATCGATGATCTGCAGGCGGTGTGCACGGCCAACCTCGGCGAACGGGCCCGCGAGGTCGACCGGGTCGAGGCTCTGGTCGCCGAGCACGTGGAGCGCTTCCGTCTGTGGTGGCAGGCCCGTGAGGTCGTGCCGACCATCGCCGCCCTGCGCCAGCGGGCCGAGGAGATCCGCCAGGCCGAGCTGGCCCGAGCCCTGGCCCGGCTGGGTCATCTCTCGGAACGCGATCGGCAGGTGGTCAGCGCCCTCTCAGTGGCCATCGTCAATAAACTGCTGCACCGGCCGATCACCCGCCTGAAGGAAGTGGCCGACAGTCGGAGCTACAGCCGGGCCCTGCGCGATCTCTTCGGGCTGGACCCGCTGCCGCTCGACGGCCCGGCCGCCCAGGAGCAGCCCGACGATGCCGACCCTGCGCGTGGGAACACGGGCCAGCCGGCTGGCCCTGACGCAGACACAGTCTGTTGTTGAACGGCTCCGCCAGCGCTACCCCGACCTGATCATCACGCTGGTGCCGATCACCACGCGCGGCGACCGGGACCACCAGACACCGTTCGAGCGCCTGGGCGAGAGCGGCCTCTTCGTCAAAGAACTGCAGCGGGCGCTCCTGGCCGGCGAGATCGACCTGGCGGTCCACAGCCTCAAAGACCTGCCGGTGGCCCCACAGCCCGGACTGGAGATCGCCGCCGTTCCCCTCCGTGAGGACGCCCGTGACGCTCTGGTCAGCGCGACGGGCCAAGGGCTCTTCGCCCTGCCGGCCGGCGCCCGGGTCGGGACCAGCAGCCCCCGGCGGAGCGCCCAGGTCCGGGCCGCCCGCCCGGACCTGGTGATCCTGCCCCTCCGGGGCAACCTGGACACCCGCCTGCGCCGGCTCGAGGCCGGCGAGTACGACGCTATCATCGTGGCCGCCGCCGGCCTCCACCGCCTGGGCTGGGCCGACCGCATCACCGAGTACCTGCCCTTCGAGATCTGCCTGCCCGCCGTCGGCCAGGGGGCGCTGGCCGTCGAGGCCCGCGCCGGCGACCCGGCCGCCATCCTGGCCCGGACGCTGACCGATCCGCTCGTCGAGGCGGCGGTCCGGGCCGAGCGGGCGCTCCTGGCCGCCCTGGGCGGCGGCTGCCACCTGCCGATCGCCGCCTATGCCACCCCGGAGGGCGACACCCTGTACCTGCGGGCGCTCATCGCCCAGCCCGACGGCCGCGCCCTGGTCCGGGCCGAGGGCCACGGTCCGCGGACCGCACCGGAGACCCTGGGGCAGACGGTGGCCCGGCGGCTCCTGGCCAGTGGCGGCGCCGACCTCCTGGCCGCCCGTCCCAGCGGGCGAGGGTGAGGCGAAACGATGGCGGGCAAGGTCTACCTGGTCGGCGCCGGCCCGGGCGATCCGGGCCTCCTCACCGTCCGCGCTCAGGAACTCCTGCGCCAGGCCGAGGTCGTGGTCTACGACCGGCTGGCCGAGACCTGCCTGGCCGGCAATGTCCGGCCCGACGCCGAACTGGTTTACGTCGGCAAGCAGCCGGGCCAGCCAGCCCTCAGCCAGGAGGCCATCAACGCCCTGCTGGTCGCCCGGGCCCGCGAGGGCAAGCAGGTGGTACGGCTGAAGGGGGGCGATCCCTTCCTCTTCGGACGCGGGGGCGAGGAGGCCGAGGCCCTGGTGGCGGCCGGCATCCCCTTCGAGGTCGTGCCCGGGGTGACCTCGGCCCTGGCCGTGCCGGCCTACGCCGGCATCCCGGTCACCCACCGTGGGCTCTCTTCCTCGGTGGCCATCGTCACCGGCCACGAGGACCCCAGCAAAGGGGAGACCAGCGTCCGCTGGGAGCACCTGGCCCGGGCGGTGGAGACGCTGGTGATCCTGATGGGGACCGAGAACCTGCCAGCCATCGTCGAGCGGCTGCTCCGGGCCGGACGCTCGCCCGACACGCCCGCCGCCGCCATCCAGTGGGGCACCCTGCCTCACCAGCGGGTCATCTCGGCCCCGCTGGCCCGACTGCCGGCGGTGGCCCGCGAGGCCGGGCTGGGGGCGCCGGCCGTGATCGTCATCGGCCCGGTGGCCGCCCTCCACCCCTATCTCCGCTGGTTCAGCCGGCCGCCGCTGGCCGGCCGCCGTATCCTGGTGACCCGCGCCCAGGACCAGGCCGGGGCCCTCGTTCAGGCTCTGCGGGCCGCCGGAGCGGTGCCGATAGAACTACCGGCCATCGTCATCGTCCCGGTCGACGATGAGACGCCCATTCGCCAGGCCATCGCCCGGCTGGCGGAGTACGACTGGGTGATTTTCACCAGCCAGAACGGGGTGGCCCGCTTCTTCGCCGTGCTCCAGGCCATGGGGGGCGACGCCCGAGCGTTCGGCCGGGCCCGCCTGGCGGCCATCGGGCCGGCGACGGCGGCGGCCCTGGCCGCGCGCGGCCTACGGGCGGATCTCGTGCCGCCCGCGTACGTCGCCGAGGCGGTGGCCGAGGCCCTGATCGCCCAGGGGATCGCCGGCCGGCGGCTGCTCCTGGCCCGGGCGGCCGAGGCCCGGCCGGTCCTGCCCGAGCGGCTGCGGGCAGCCGGGGCGACGGTCGAGGTGCTGCCGCTCTACCGCACGGTCCCGCCGCTCGATCTGGCCGAACGGGCGCGGGCGCTCCTGACCGCGGAGAAAATCGACATCGTCACCTTCACCAGCGCCTCAACGGTCCGACACCTGGTGGCCGCCCTCGGTGGGACGGACCTCCTCCGTTCGCTGACCGTCGCCTGCATCGGTCCGGTCACCGCCCAGGCCGCCGCCGAGCTGGGCCTGCGCGTTGATATCGTGGCTCCCGAGCATACGATCCCGGGGCTGGTTGAGGCCCTGATCGCCCATGAAAGCACCCGGACTCTCCCGGAAGGAGGTGTGGTCCAGTGGAGACGGTGACCGCTCCCGTGACGGCCGGTTTCCCGACCCGCCGGCTCCGCCGCCTGCGCCGGACCGAGGCCCTGCGTCGCCTGGTCCGCGAGACGCGGCTGGCGCCCAGCGATCTCATCTACCCGCTCTTTGTGGTCCACGGCCAGGGCGTCCGCCAGGAGGTCGCCGCGATGCCGGGGGTCGCGCGTCTCTCGCCCGATCTGGCCGCCGCCGAGGCCGAGGAGGCCTTCGTCCTGGGCCTGGGTGGTGTTCTCCTCTTCGGCCTCCCGGCGAGCAAGGACCCGCTGGGCAGCGAGGCCTACGCCGATGACGGCGTTGTTCAGCAGGCGGTGCGGGCGATCAAACGGGCCGTGCCCGACCTCCTGGTCATCACCGACGTCTGCCTCTGCGAGTACACCGACCACGGCCACTGTGGGGTGGTGCGCGACGGCGTCGTGGACAACGACCAGACGCTGGACCTCCTGGCCCGGACGGCCGTCTCCCAGGCGGCGGCCGGAGCCGACGTCGTCGCCCCGTCGGACATGATGGACGGCCGGGTGGGGGCCATCCGGGCCGCGCTCGACCGGGCCGGCTTCACCGAGACGGCCATTCTGGCCTACTCGGCCAAGTACGCCTCGGCCTTCTACGGTCCCTTCCGCGAGGCGGCCGACTCGGCCCCCCGGTTCGGCGACCGCCGCTCTTACCAGATGGATCCGGCCAACGCCCGCGAGGCCCTTCAGGAGATCGCGCTGGACATCCAGGAGGGGGCCGATATGATCATGGTGAAGCCGGCCCTGGCCTACCTGGACGTCATCGCCCGGGCCCGGCAGGCGTTCGGCCTGCCCATCGCCGCCTACAACGTCAGCGGCGAGTACAGCATGGTCAAGGCCGCCGCCCGGGCCGGCTGGCTCGACGAACAACGGGTGGTCATGGAGATCCTCACCGCCATCAAGCGCGCCGGGGCCGACATCATCATCACCTACCACGCCAAAGAGGCCGCCCGCTGGCTGCTGGCGAGAAAGGACTGAGGACCCGATGCCCAGAACCCGGATCACCACCCGCTCCCGCGAACTCTTCGCCCTGGCTCAGCAGTACCTGCCGGGCGGGGTGGACAGCCCGGTGCGGGCCTTCAAAGCGGTCGGGGGCGATCCCCTTTTCATCGCCCGGGGCAAAGGCTCCCGCATCTGGGACGTGGACGGCAACGAGTACATCGATTACGTCTGCTCCTGGGGACCGCTTATCCTCGGCCACGCCCCGCCGGCGGTGGTGCAGGCTATCCAGGCGGCGGCCGAGAACGGCACCAGTTTCGGCGCCCCCACCGAACTGGAGATCGCACTGGCCCGCCTCATCACCGAGGCCATGCCGGGCGTCGAGATGGTGCGCTTCGTCAACTCGGGGACCGAGGCCACGATGAGCGCCCTCCGGCTGGCCCGAGCGGCGACCGGCCGGCCGCTGGTCATCAAGTTCGCCGGCTGCTACCACGGCCACGTGGACAGCCTGCTGGTGGCAGCCGGCTCGGGGGCCATGACGTTCGGCATCCCGGACAGTCCGGGGGTGCCCCCGGCGGTGGCCCAGACGACGCTGGTCCTCCCCTACAACGACCTGGCCGCCGTCGAGCGGGCCTTCGCCAGCCACGGACGCGAGATCGCCGCTGTCATCGTCGAGCCGGTGGCCGGCAACATGGGCGTCGTCCCGCCCCGGCCCGGCTTTCTCGAGGGGCTGCGCCAGCTGACCCGCGATCACGGGGCCCTCCTCATCTTCGACGAGGTCATCACCGGCTTTCGCCTGGGCTACGGCGGGGCCCAGGCCCTCTACGGCATCACCCCCGACCTCACCTGCCTGGGCAAGATCATCGGCGGAGGGCTGCCGGTCGGGGCCTACGGCGGCCGACGCGACCTGATGCGCCTGGTGGCCCCGGTCGGGCCGGTCTACCAGGCCGGGACGCTCTCGGGCAACCCGCTGGCCATGAGCGCCGGGATCGCCACGCTCCAGGCCCTGCGCCAGCCAGGCGTCTACGCCCAGCTGGAGGAGCGCGCGGCCGCCCTGGCCGAGGGACTGACGGCCGCGGCGCGCGCGGCAGGGGTGCCGGTTCACTGCGCCCGGGCGGGCTCGATGCTCACCCTCTTCTTCACCGACCAGCCGGTGGTGGACTACGACACCGCCCGTCAGGCCGATACCCGCCGCTATGCCGCCTTCTTCCGGGGGATGCTCGATGAGGGCGTCTACCTGGCGCCCTCGCAGTTCGAGGCGCTCTTCGTCTCGCTGGCCCACACGCCGGACGACATCGCCCAGACCGTGGCCGCAGCCGAACGGGTGCTGCGGACGCTGGGCGCCTGAGGCGCATGATGTGGGTTCATTGTTCACACCAGGCGGAGGCGCAGAAGAGTATGGGCCAGGATCGTCGCGGCCGTGCGGGTGAGCAAGCCCCAGAAGGTCCTGGCGCCATGCCGCGCCAGGCCCAGCCGCTCGGTCAGTTCCCCGATCGTGGTCTCGATGCGATTGCGCAGCACCGCCACCGGCCGGCGCACAGCGGCGG